>Ga0224495_10002599_pt1 | contig 11671 bp, 10 predicted proteins | sample SF_Jul11_sed_USG_FD_168128 | JGI IMG/M metagenome (GOLD analysis project Ga0224495, IMG submission 168128) | Sediment microbial communities from San Francisco Bay, California, United States - SF_Jul11_sed_USGS_4_1 | ecosystem: Environmental > Aquatic > Marine > Sediment | place: USA: California...
ACTTGGCACACCGGGCGGCAGCCGCATTATCACCGTGGTACTTCTGACGATGCTGAACGTAATCGACTATGGTATGGATATGCAGCAAGCCGTGGACGCGCCGCGCTTCCACCAGCAATGGTTACCTGATGCCACCAACCTTGAAACGGGAGCAGTCAGTTCCGAGACGCGCAAGTCTCTGGAAGGAATGGGCCATAAATTCGGCGACCCGCAACCGGCCAACCATGTCGCTGCAATTCTGGTGGGAGCACCCAAGTTAGGCGATGAGGCAATGGGCCGAAATCGCTATTACGGTGCGAACGATACGCGGCGCGGAACCGGGTTGGCGCTGGGGTATTGAAGCTCCGCACTCAGCTCATGGTTTGACAACCTACCCGGCAATGGCTGGATTAATCATGCCCTCCTTGATGGGGTGTGCTTTATATACCATGATGAACATCATCAATGCGGCAACCAGGATATTAAGCGAAGCTATGGCCAATATCGGATCCAGTTGCGCCTCCGGAACGACATCACCATAGAGCAACAGCAGACAGGCGAATATCGTTACGGCACTTGCATGGTGCAGAATGAACTGTATCTTGGCCAATCCGGGTATTTTTCCGGTAAGCCAAAGTTTGTGTGTAGCTCCGTATATGAAAGAGACTACAAATCCAAGCAGGTTGATGTGAGCATGTGTCGGGTGTTGAGCATGATTGTGTGATGCGGCCATGAAGATACCCAGACACATACCGAAAATCAGATAGCTAAATGCCCACAGCAGGTACTTTCTGTCGTAACTCATCATTTCAATTTCTCCTTTTATTGTTGGAAAAACCCAAAAACGAACTAAGCAGGCATGAAACTTACAGGCGGTGATATTTTTGAAGCTGGACAGCCAAACGAAATATTTACAACTCCAAACTGGAAGAAGCTCACAATGTGAGGTGCGCAGGCTGCGCCTTTTTTAGGTGAAGGTCAATACCTGATTGTTACAATCAGTTATTTCAACCAATTGTATATTGGAATGTTTACATGCTGACAGGGGAAATAACAGTACGCGACATGAGTACTGCGCTGGAGCTGATAGAGCTATAACAATAAACTTACTTTTAAATTCAATGCACTGAACGCATTGAAAATTCAGATAAACTTATGGCTTGACATAATTAAATTAGAATATTATTATGTTCGCAACATTAGTAGTTCTCTCCTCCCCTCGGCTTGCCTCCCAAGGCAAGCCATTTTTTTGTCCGCCTTATCGGTATCCCGCACTAACAAAATACGGTGGTATAAATCAGAGGCGACAACCGCCTGCCTTGGCACTCAGTGGAGCTTGGCAGACGGGTGAAGAAGTTAAAGGTAGATGACTGCAGGGAAGACTGAAACGGCAAGCACCAGAACCAGCCATTCAATATTGTGCTCCTTGAGAAAGCCGGTGAAGTGCAATATCAGTACTGTGATAGCGATGACGTAAAAACCTAGCATTAACATGAGATAACCTCTTTCTTTTTGTAACCGACTGCACCACAGTGAAAAACGTTTGTCAGGACTGGGTGTATTTATACAATCTGAACAGCTAATTCTACAAGCAATATTTTCAGTGCTCTGGTAAAGCAATAAACAACACATGGCACGAACCAGTTTTGGTGCACTTGACTGAATAAATCTGTTCAGGCAATAAAATAAACTCCATACCCCTCTCCAGAATTCACTTAGAATTCTACCAGTTCAGCCTATCAGTAACAAAGGAACTTCTGCATGAGTAGCGGCATTTCTAGCATCGATTATTTCATCATCGTTGTATATATCCTCGCCACAACAATATTTGGCGCATGGTTCGTTAAACGTAGCGGCGACATGAAAGGTTTTACCCTTGCCGGAAACCTGATTCCCGGCTGGGCGATCGGCCTGTCGCTGATGGCCACTTACCTGAGCAGCATCAGCTTCCTCGCGAATCCCGGCAAGAGCTATGCTTCGGACTGGCGTCCCTTTGTGTTTTCGCTGACGTTACCCATCGCTATCTGGATCGCATCCCGATGGTTCATTCCGCTCTATCGCAATCAGGTGAAGACCACAGCTTACGAATATCTGGAACAGCGATTTTCGTTATGGGCCAGGCTGTATATGGGCACGGCTTATATCCTGCTGCAAATCGGCAGATTCGCCGTTGTACTTTATCTGACAGCACTGGCATTGGCGGCGTTGCTGGATGTGGATATCAAAATACTGATCATTGGACTGGGATTTTTAACAGTGATCTATACGCTGATGGGCGGTTTTGCTGCGGTGATCTGGACAGACGTGGTACAGGCCGTGGTGCTTTTTTTTGGCGGGTTGCTTTGCCTGTTTATCTTGCTAACAAATATGCCGGGGGGGATTGAACAGTTGAACACGGTAACCGTTAGCCAGCATAAGTTTGCACTAGGGACGATGGATTTCGATCTGGTAACTGACGGCTTCTGGGTGATCCTGATTTTTGGAATTGTTGAAAACCTGAAAAATTTTTCAGTAGATCAAAATTATGTACAGCGATTTTTATCGGCCTCCTCAGAAGCTGAAGCCAAAAAAGCTTTGTGGCTGGGTGGCCTGCTTTATATCCCGATCTCGGCATTGTTCTTCATGATAGGTACCGCATTGTTCGTTTACTACCTGAATGCACAACCTGCCGATTTCCCGGCCAAGGCAGACCAGGTGTTCCCTTATTTCATCGTCCATCAAATGCCTGTGGGTCTTGTCGGACTGGTGATCGCCGGCGTTCTTGCTGCCGGCATGAGTACACTGGACTCTTCACTGAACAGTTCGGCAACGGTTTATACGATTGATTTCTACAAACGCGTGCTAAAAGCGGAAGCGGACGATCATGAACAGTTGAAAATGATCCGCTTTTCTACCGGCGTGATTGGCGCAATTGCAACCATCGCCAGTCTGGCGATGATCAATGCGAAAACTGCACTGGATGTCTGGTGGCAAATGTCTGCCATCTTCGGCGGCGGCATGCTGGGTCTCTTCCTGTCTGCGATATTGATACCATCTCTGAAATCACGCCAGGCATTTGTCGCCACAATGACAGGATTGCTCTTTGTTGCATGGGCCACCGCAAGCAAGCTCTGGTTTGCCGATACGGGTTGGGGGTTCGGACTACACACAATGATGATCGGTGTTGTGGGTACGTTGGTGATTATTGCAACTTCCTTTCTCTTGAAAAAGATATCCCCTGAATAATTTGCATGTTTATTTCTTTGATAATTTCCGCTTCAGGGTGGTTATCAATATTCATCTGCGGTAAGCTTATATTCGAGTGAAGTATTCAACGATTCACCGAAAGACCTTACTCAGCATATCCCCGTCCATTTCAGCCGGAGGAAAACATGCCGAAAGCCGTATGGAACAACCAGGTCATTGCGGAGGCAACTGCAAACGATATACAGCGCCTGGAAGGTAATGTGTATTTCCCGATCACTACAGTGAAGTTTGAGTTTTTGCGGTCTAGTGATAGTCATACAACTTGTTCGTGGAAAGGCATCGCGAGCTACTACGATGTATTGGTCGGTCACGAAGTTAATGAAGACGCCGCCTGGTATTACCCCGATCCATTTCGTAAGGCGATACACATCAAGGATCACATCGCATTTTGGCATGGCGTACAGGTGGAGGAATGAACGTGGGCTCGGCAATTCAATATTCAGTTTCGAGCCATGCTGCAGAGGCACTTGAAGGCCGTTACAACATTGTTCGCAACAAAACCGAATCCCTGTGCAAACCGCTCGAGACAGAGGATTATGTCATACAGGCATGTGCCGAAGTCAGTCCGCCAAAATGGCATCTTGCGCATACCTCATGGTTTTTTGAAACTTTTATCCTGATTCCGTTCGCGAAGAATCACCGGCCTTTTCACGAATCCTATGCGCATCTTTTCAATTCATATTATGAAACCGCCGGCACGTTTTTCTCTCGCACACAACGCGGTTTTTTATCACGCCCGACAGTAGAAGATATCTACCATTATCGCGAGTATGTTGATGCGGCTATGCATGCTTTGTTAGCGAAACTGCCGCAACAATCCGAACCCGACATACTCGCTCGCCTTGAACTGGGTATCGAGCACGAAATTCAGCATCAGGAGTTGCTGCTGATGGATATCAAGTACAACTTCTCGATCAATCCGCTCAAACCCGCTTACAACACTGAATCATCCCCTCATTCACAGATATCACAATCCGAAATGGATTGGCAGGCATTTGACGGCGGTATTTTTGAAATTGGCCACAACGGCTGCGGATTTTCCTATGACAATGAGCGGCCGCGGCATCAAAGTTTGCTGCAAAACTATCGTCTGGGAAACCGTCTGGTAACCAATTGCGAGTATCTCGAGTTCATCGGGGACGATGGATATCGCCGTGCCGACCTGTGGCTCTCGGATGGGTGGCACACCATCAAAGCCAACAATTGGCATGCCCCGCTGTACTGGCATCAAGAAGTGGACGAGTGGCAACACTTCACATTATCCGGCCAGCTGCCCCTGAACCTCTGCGAGCCGGTCGCTCACTTGAGCTATTACGAAGCGGATGCGTACGCTCGTTGGGCAGGCAAACGACTGCCAACAGAATGCGAATGGGAACATGCAGCATCCGATTTATCAATTAATGGAAATTTTCTTGAAGCGGGGTCTCTGCATCCGCAGGCGGCAGAGCATGCCGGCCTGTCCCAGATGTACGGCGAGCTTTGGGAATGGACGCAAAGCGCCTATACGCCCTACCCCGGATTTCACCCCCTTCCCGGCACGCTCGGGGAATATAACGGAAAATTCATGAGTGGGCAGATGGTGTTGCGCGGTGGATGTTGCGTTACTTCACGCGACCATGTTCGGGCAAGTTACCGGAATTTTTTCAGGCCGGCAGATCGCTGGATGTTTTCCGGATTGAGGCTTGCGGACGACTGAGGTGAAATTCACTGATGCGAAACGAATCTCCAACACCAAAATATGAACTCGATAGCAGCGATGATTTTTTGCTGGCTGTACTTCAAGGTCTGGGGGACCGGCCAAAATTTATCCCGCCGAAATTTTTTTACGATGCGCAAGGTTCACAACTATTCGACCTGATATGCAGCACTCCAGAGTATTACCCCACTCGTACGGAAATGCTCATTCTGGAAAAGTATGGCGGGGAAATGGCACAGCATATCGGCCTGTCATCCGTGCTGGTCGAATTGGGAAGCGGCAGTGCAACCAAGACGCCGCTATTGTTGCGTCATCTGAATGATGACGCGGCCTATGTGCCTATCGATATCTGCAAACCACACCTGATACAAAGCACGGCACGCTTGAGCGAATTATTTTCAAACATTCGCATGCACCCTCTCTGCGCCGACTATACCCAGTTACCTTCCGTGAAGATGGACGGTTATGAGGACTGCCGGAGAGCCGTATTCTTTCCAGGATCATCGATCGGAAACCTCACCCCGCACGAATCGGTAAAGTTACTGAAACATGCGGCACATTTAGTTGGCCGCAACGGCGCAATGCTGATCGGCGTGGACAGCAAGAAGCCGCACCATATACTGAATGCTGCATACAACGATGCATCAGGCTACACCGCAGCATTTAACCTGAATCTTCTTGCACGTATGCAGCGCGAACTCGACGCTCGGCTGGATGCTAAAAACTTTGAGCATTATGCTTTTTACAACAGCAACCTCGGCAGAATAGAAATGCATCTGGTCAGCCGGAAAAAACAGCACGTTAGTATTGCCGGTTCGACTTTCAATTTTGCTGATGGCGAATCCATTCACACTGAAAATTCCTACAAATATACAGCACAGGAATTCCAGCAGCTGGCTCGACTTGCAGGATGGTATCCAGAAAAGCTTTGGTCCGACCCGGACGGACTGTTCAATGTACACTACCTGAGTCTCTCTTCAGGCACGCCACAATAACTTCCACAAAACCCGGGCACCCACCAGCACCGCAGCCATGAGCCACGTACGACTCGCCGTCCTTACGGTATTGACCATGTTTGCTTTTGCGGCCAACTCAATACTTTGTCGCCTCGCACTCAAAGAAACCTCGATTGATGCGGCTAGCTTTACCACCGTTCGTATTCTTTCGGCCGCGACAATCCTCTGGCTGCTGATGCGCTGGCAGTCCCAGTCTCCGCTCAAGCACGGTTCATGGCGAAGTGCGCTGGCATTATTCATCTACGCTGCAACACTATCTTTTGCATACCGCACCATAGACACCGGTGCGGGCGCATTGATGCTGTTCGGGGCAGTACAGGCCACCATGATATTGGCCGGATATATCGCCGGCGAACGGATGGGGAAATTACAAATCACCGGTTTCGTGGCGGCATTATCCGGACTGGCAATTCTGGTGCTGCCGGGCGCTCATGCACCGTCAATATTGAATTCGGTGCTAATGTTGGCAAGCGGAATTGCATGGGGAATATATTCGCTGTTCGGCCGCGGATCATCCGATCCGGCTGCTTCAACAGCGGGCAATTTTCTCCGGGCCGCACCGCTCACCATCGGACTATCCCTGCTTGCCCTGCCATGGATGCAAACCGATGCACTCGGTATGTCATACGCTGTTTTGTCCGGCGCAGTGACTTCCGGTCTGGGATATGTGTTGTGGTATCGGGTGCTGCAACACATGCGGGCAATGACGGCTTCGACGGTTCAACTCAGTGCGCCGGTCATTGCTGCTATTGGCGGTGTGATATTGATGAACGAGGTGGTGACTTCGGGTCTGATGATCTCTTCGGTATTGATACTGGGTGGTATCGCACTGGTATTGCGCACCGGAAAGAAGTGATCAGGCTTTTATTGCCGCAAACGCTCAGCGCTTGAAATTTTATCCAGCGCCTCAGCGATCACACTACGCGGAGAAGCGATGTTCATGCGCATGAAACCGCTTCCAGACTCTCCAAAGATGATGCCCGGACTCAAGCCGACACCAGCCTGCCGGACAAAAAATTGGCGCAACTGGTTGTCATCCAGTTTCATTTCACGACAATCCAGCCACAGCAGGTAAGTGCCTTCCGGCTCCACGAGTTTTATCCTGGGAAGGTGCTGCTGCAAATACTCTCTGGTAAATTTCAAGGTCTCATTCAGATATGCCATCAAGCGATCCAGCCACGTTGCCCCCTCGCGATATGCCGCCTCAAAGGCGGTAATACTGAACGGGTTGGTGGCGCTGATGTGCAGCATATCGAAGGCCCGGGCAATTGCCATACGGTCTTTTTCCTCCGGCACGATCAGCGAGGAAAGACCGAGACCGGGGATATTGAATGTCTTGCTGGGAGCAACAGCGGTGACGATTTTCACGCCACCCTGGTTCAATGAAGCCAGCGGAATGTGATGCCTGCCGGGGTAAACCAGATCGGCATGGATCTCATCGGACACTATGGTGATGTCATAACGGCTGCATATTTCAAGCAAGGCTCGCAACTCTTCCACCAGCCACACCCTGCCTACCGGATTGTGCGGTGAGCACAACAAAAGCAGTTTCGCGCCTTCTTTTGCACATCGCTCGAAATCATCGAGATCAAAACGATAGCGTCCATCTTCGAATTTCAGCGGATTGAGTAACAAGCTGCGTCCGACAGCCTCTGGTGCGGCTAGAAAAGGCGCATAAATTGGGGGCTGAACGACAATTCCATCACCCGGCTCCGTGAGTGCCATGATGGCGGCACGCAATGTAGGCACCACACCGGGGCACATCACAATCCAATCCCGTTGCACCAGCCATGAATGACGCGTATTAAGCCACCCGATCAGCGCCTGGTACATCGATTCAGGAAACACGCTGTAACCGTAGATCGGATGTGCGGCCCTCTCGGCCAGTGCTGCTTGCACAGCCTCAGGGGCAGCGAAATCCATATCTGCCACCCACAAGGGTAAAACTTCTTCGGTTCCGAACACACTCAGCCGCCCGTCGTATTTGAAACTGGATGTCCCAACGCGTGAAATGATGTGATCAAATTCACTTTCCATGCATACCCCAGCTCCGGCTTAAATTTCCGGAATTATTGAAATTATCGTGCTCGCCAAGAATATTGGTATAACCGAAAATCACATCACGAAACATGCCCGGATAAGTGAAGTGCTCAACCTTTCGGTAACGCTGCCTCGAATTGCTCTATGGGAACCGGCTTGCCAAAGTAGTATCCCTGAAAAGACTTGCAGCCCATCACCAGAAGCTGTTGCCGCTGCTCTACTGTCTCTACCCCTTCGGCTATAACATTCAATTCCAGACTTTCCGCCATTGCAATGATGGTACGCACGATCGCCCTGTCACTGCTGTCTTCGACAAGATCGCGCACAAATGACTGATCGATCTTGAGCTGATCGAGAGGCAGTCGTTTGAGATATTGCAGTGAGGAATAACCGGTACCGAAGTCGTCCAGTGAAAGCTGCACACCAATTTCGTTCAACGTATTCATGACGGTGATGGCTGCGTCGATATTTTCCAGCAGCAGCCCTTCGGTAAGCTCAAGTTTGAGCAGTTTAGGATCAATCGCATGGCGCTTCAGCGCATGCTGTATTTCTTCCACAAACTCTGATTTGCCGAAGCGTTTGGGGCTTATATTCACCGCAAGAACAAAATCCCGTGTACGCGGATCCTGTTGCCATACTTTGAGTTGTGCACAAGCCGTATCAAGCACCCATCTTCCAATAGGCTGCATCAAGCCGGTTTCTTCCGCCAATGGAAGAAATTGGCCGGGAAAAATCAGTCCCCGCTCAGGATGCACCCAGCGGATCAGGGCCTCGGCACCCAATGGACGGTTCGAACTGTCCACCTGAATCTGGTAATGCAATTGAAACTGATTTTGTTCAACTGCTTTGCGCAAATCCGCCTCAAGAGTTGCAAGTTCATTGATAACAGACTGCATCTGCGGGTCGAAAAAGCGTAGCGTGTTACGCCCTGCCTTCTTGGACTGATACATGGCAATGTCTGCCTGCTTCATCAGCTCCTCTACTGTTGCCCGATTATCGTCAAAAACGGTGGCGCCGATGCTCGGAGAGGTATGGCATACATGCACATCCAGGGAATAGGGTTCGTTGAGCACAGCCAGTATCTTTTCGCCGATTGCCTCTGTTTGCGCACCTGCCTCAACTTTATTGGCGCTCAGACTCTCCAGAATCAGCATGAACTCGTCCCCGCCCAGACGCGATACGGTGTCACCCTCACGCACGCATGCTTCCAGTCGTTTTGCAACCTCTACGAGCAACAAGTCGCCAATATCGTGGCCGAGAGTATCGTTAAGCGTTTTGAAGTGATCCAGGTCGATAAACATCATCGCACAGGGACGCCCGCTTCGCCCACTGGACGCCATGGCGTGTTTCAATCGATCCATTAGCAGCCGTCGGTTGGGCAACCCGGTCAGCGAATCATAGAATGCGAGATTCCGGATTTCCTCTTCATCCTCCTTGCGCTTCGTGATATCCCTCACCACGCTTAAAAAGACTTTTTCCCCACCCAGTTCAATTACGCGTGCTTTGACTTCAACCGGCATAATGGAACCGTCTTTCCGGTAATGCGCCGTTTCGAACACCGCCATACCATGCTCTTTGATCTGCTGAATACGTTTGGGCACCTTGGCTGCGTATTCGGGCGGATCCAGTTCGGTCAGTTTCATGGTCATCATTTCAGCCTTGGTATATCCCAGGCTTTCGTAAGCAGTCCTGTTGATGTCGATGAAGTTCCCCTGCATATCCAGAATAAACAAGCCATCGCTTGAGTATTCAAATACTTTCTCAAAACGTTCCCGGTTTCTCTCCAATAACACTTGTTGATGTTTGCGTTCGGTGATATTCCTCATAAAGGCGACATTCAGCTGCCTTCCTTCAAAATCGACAAAGTTGGCGGTAATCTCGATCGGAAATACTGAACCGTCCTTGCGCTTATGCATAGCCTCGAAATGCAGATGCTTTTCCTGTTTGAGCTTCTGCCACTGGTTCCGCCAGTTATCGAGAGTAGCCTTCGGATTAATATCCCAAACCTTCAATTCCAGCATTTCTTCTTTTGTATAGCCGTATTCACGGCAAGCCGCTTCATTGGCATAAACAATGTGTGCACTTTCATCCACCCAGATAATGTCATCCGGCGCTTGATCGCTGACAAACTGGGTGATTCTGAGCATCTCAAGGCTTTGCTTGCGTTCCGTGATATCCCTGATGAATGCCACATTCAGTGCACGCCCGCCAAACCTGACGGAATTCGCGGAAACCTCGATCGGAAATATATGTCCGTCCTTGCGCCGGTGGGTTGTTTCAAAAGTAATGGAGCCTTTTTCCTGCAGCGTTTTCCAGTGGTCAGGCCACTTTTCCGGATTGGAACCCGGATCGACATCTAATATTGTTTTGGCAAGCAGCTCATTTTCTGTATAACCATAGTTGCGGCATGTTGCTTCGTTGACATAGACAATGCGTGCCGACTCATCGACCCACATGATGTTGTCGGGGGCATGATCACTGGCAAACTGGGTGATCAGTAAATTATCCTCAATCTTCTTGCGCTCGGTAATGTCCTGCGCTGTACCGAACACATGCGCCGGTTTGCCCAGATCATCACTGAGTAACTCGCCCTGACCTTCAATAAAACGTACGGTTCCATCTGGCCATACGCTGCGAAATCGAAGCGCATCTGGTTTGTTTCCTGAAGAACAGGCCGCTATCCACTCCTGCATGGCCGAACGATCATCAGGATGAAGGAGATTAATCAGGTTTTCTTCACTGGGTTTGAAAATTTCCGGAGCAACACCGTAAATCTGGTATAACTGGTCAGACCATATCAACTGCTTAGTTTTAAGGTCAAAGTCCCAGCTTCCAATATTTGCAATCGATTGGGCATGTTGTAATTGCAGCTCACCCTTGCGCAAAGCCATTTCAGTTTTTTTGCTTGCGGTAGTATCGCGAAAAAACCAGACTCTCCCCAAATATTGCCCCTTACCACCCCGCAAAACACTGGAGTAGCGCTCCAATATCCTGCCGTCACGCAAATCAATCTCGCAGTGATCGGTCAGATCTGGATTTTCATATAATTCCTTGATGCGGGCCAGGAAGGCATCGGGGGCAGTCACTCGATCTATAACTGTGGATAGTATCAGTGCAGCATCGGCTCCTATAACGTTACCCGATTCGGAATCAGGCAAACTATTTTCCGAAATTTGCCATATCTCTAAAAATCGCCGGTTGTGCGAAATGATGACACCTTGATCATCCACAACCAATATCCCTTCAGGCGACGCCTCATTGATCGCACTGATGAGTGAGTTCTGCAATTCGAGCTCGCTGGCTTTCTTGATCATGTTCGACTTATAGGTTGCACTGATGATGGAGCATACGGATAGTTTGAGGAACAGTATATACCAACAAAAAATACTCTCAACTTCATCGAAGTTATCTACTTAAGCCCAAAACTTTCAAAGTTTGCGGTTGGCATATTGCCATCCCTTGCTTCTATAATCCTTACCCGACTCCTCCACTGGCGACTATCGGAATAGTATCCCACATAAGGAAACAGCATTAACATCACCGATCGATCTGTTAGAAGCAAACGCCTGTCCTCATTGCGCGACTTGCTGCCTTTCCTCCGCCCCTATCGCGGCAGGGTACTACTTGCATTTGTACTGCTGGTTCTCGCCTCCGGCACGGTGTTGGTACTACCGCTGGCGTTTCGCGACCTGAT
>Ga0224495_10002600_pt1 | contig 11670 bp, 13 predicted proteins | sample SF_Jul11_sed_USG_FD_168128 | JGI IMG/M metagenome (GOLD analysis project Ga0224495, IMG submission 168128) | Sediment microbial communities from San Francisco Bay, California, United States - SF_Jul11_sed_USGS_4_1 | ecosystem: Environmental > Aquatic > Marine > Sediment | place: USA: California...
TTATATCGTCCCTTTTATGTTTATCTATGGTCCTGAGCTCCTGACCATTGGGCCTGTTCACAAAGTCCTCTTAGCCACACTGACGGCGACCTTTGGTGTATACTGCCTGGCGGCAGGAGTCCAAAATTGTCTTTTGATCAGGACAGTCTTCTACGAAAGGATCCTCCTTTTAATCACCTCTTTTCTACTCATCAAGCCAGGGTTAAACACCGATTTCATTGGCGTCACGCTTTTCGGAATCGTCTACTTATCTCAAAGGATAAGACGAAAGAAAAAGATGACAGAGGCGGCATTGGCCTCACCACGGAGGGAATAAAGATGAAGGAACCAAGCCAGGATCATGTCTTTTGCAGGAATCTTCGAAAATACTATCCCACCGCCGATCGAGGAGAAGGAATCTACATCTACGATACGGATGGGAAACAATATATTGACGGCTCCGGAGGTGCTGCGGTCGTTGGAATCGGCCATGGCGTGGAAGAGATTACAGAGGCCATGATTCGACAGGCCAAAAAGATTTCTTTCTCTCACGGGTCTCAGTTTACGAGTCAGGCGGCAATTGATCTGGCTTCCAAATTGGTTCAGCTTTCGCCCAAGGGATTAACCCGGGTCTATTTTCTGTCCGGAGGATCTGAGGCCGTTGAAACAGCCGTGAAAATGACCAGACAGTATCAGGTGGAAAGAGGGAAACCTGAAAAGTATAAAGTCATCTCCCGATGGACGAGCTATCATGGCAATACCTTGGGAGCATTGGCCCTCTCTGGACATACAGGAAGAAGAAGATATTATCTTCCTCTCATCCAGCATACCCCTCACATCGTTCCAGCCTATTGCTATCGATGTCCATTTCGGCTCGACGCCGAGCGTTGCGATTTGGAATGTGCCCTCGATCTGGAGAAGACGATCCTTTACGAAGGGCCGGATTCCATCTCCGCCTTTATTGCTGAACCTATCGTGGGAGCAACGGCAGGCGCCTTAGTCCCCAGGGACGGATATTTTCAGAAAATAAGAGAGATCTGTGACCGTTACGATATTTTGTTGATCGTCGATGAGGTGATGACGGGGATGGGGAGGACTGGGAAAAATTTCGGCATTGACCACTGGGATGTCATTCCGGACATGATCGTCGCCTCAAAAGGGTTGAGCAGCGGATATACCCCCATCTTTGTTGTAGTCGCCAAGGAAGAAATCCATAAGACGATCCGGGAAGGTTCAGGGGCCTTTGTCCACGGACACACGTACAATCAGAATCCTCTCTCTGCCGCCATCGCGTGTGCTGTGATTGACTATCTTCTCCGACACGATTTGATCTCACGGTCGGCTAAGATGGGAGAATATTTTATCCATAGCCTTCAATCCTTAAGGCATCATGATTTTGTCGGAGACATCAGGGGGAGAGGCCTTTTTGCCGGGATTGAGTTCGTCAAGAGTAAAAGGACCAAAGAACCCTTTGATCCCAAGTTGAGACTGAATGCTTTGATTGGCAACCGCGCTTTTGAAAAAGGCTTGATTACCTATCCCGGAGGAGGCGGTGCCGATGGGATCAGGGGAGATCACCTCCTCCTTGCCCCTCCTTTCATCGTCACGGAAGAGCAGATTGAAAAGATGGTTTCGATTCTTGATGAGACCTTTGCCGAAATTTTCAGAGAACTTAAAGGGAGTTGAAAAAAGATGGCCACGGAGAAGAAGCTGGTTAAGATCATGGACACCATCTTCAGGGATGCCAGCCAAAGCAAGATTGCTACCCGAATGCGCCTGGAGGATATGATTCCCATCGCTAAGAAGTTGGACCGCGTGGGGTACCATTCCGTCGAGATGTGGGGAGGAGCAACCTTTGATTCCTGCATTCGTTATTTAAATGAAGATCCCTGGGAGAGAATCCGCGAATTAAAGAAATGCATGCCAACCACGAAGATGCAGATGGTGATCCGGGGGCAGAGTCTGGTGGGATATCGGCATTACCCGGATGATGTGGCCATCCGTTTTGTCGAAAAGGCAGCGGAGAAGGGGATCGATATCTTTCGAGCCTTCGATGCCCTGGACGACGTCAGAAATTTAAAGACTGTCATCGAGACGGTTAAGAAAGTTGGGAAACTGGCAGAAGGGACGGTTTGCTACACCATCAGCCCGGTCCATACGGTTGACCTGATCCTTCAGAAAGCCCGACAGCTTGAGGACCTGGGAATAGATTTTTTCTGTTTGAAGGATATGGCAGGGCTTCTTGCTCCTTTTACGGCCTATGAGATCGTAAAGCGATTGAAGGAATCGTTGAGCATCCCCATCCACCTCCACACTCACGACACCTGTGGCATGGGTGCCATGACCTGTCTGAAAGCAGCGGAGGCAGGAGTGGATATTATCGATACCGTCCTTTCCCCTTTTTCAGAGGGTACAGGTCAACCTCCCACCGAGAGCCTCGTCTTGACCTTGAAAGGAACCCCTTACGATACAGGTCTCGATCTGGCGCTATTAGCTGAAATTGCAGATGATGTGAGGGAGATGAAGAAAAAATATAAAGAATTTGAAACAGACCTCGGAGGAGTGGATTCGAAGATTATGGTCACCCAAATCCCGGGGGGAGTGATGTCCAATATGGTGGCACAGCTCAAGCAAATAGGAGCCCTCCATCGTTTACCAGAGATTCTCGAAGAGATCCCGAGGGTGAGGGAGGACTTGGGGTACATCTCCCTCGTCACTCCGACCTCTCAAATTATCGTTGTCCAGGCTACGCTTAATGTGATTTCAAGCCAAAGATACAAGGTGGTCACGAGCGAGACCAGAGAACTCTTGCGGGGTGGATACGGTGAGACGCCCGGTCCTGTCAATCGGGAACTCCAGAAGAAGGCCTTAAGGGATGAAGAGCCCATGACCTGCAGGCCTGCCGATCTCATCCCGCCTGCCATGAATCGATTGAGAGAAGAATTGAGGGGGGTCACTGAATCTGAAGAAGATATTTTGACCTACGCCCTTTTCCCCCATATCGCTTTGGATTTTTTCGAAAGACGAAACCCAAACCGATCCTTACGGGTGCCAGAGACCTCTTAACCTTAATCAGGATAATTGTCCCATCCTGCCACAATATGTTCCGTTATTCCCCATCGTCAAGCTTTGAGGAGTCGCACTAACTTCCTAATCGTTTGAAATTGAAGGGCTTTTTGTGTCAACCCTGTTGGCAATCCTTTTGCAGACCCATAGTGTAGATGATGGAGCCATTACAATATCCTTCTCCCAATGCTCGAGTGTTAATTATTGAGGATGACCAAGAGATGAGGTCTTTACTGGAAGACTTCTTCCTGGAGGAAGGGTTTGAAATAGATTCGGTAGGCAACGGTTACGATGCCCTCGGGATACTTATCAAGAAACCTTTTGATCTGGTCATTACGGATATCCGGATGCCCGGCTTGACGGGATTGGATATTCTTCCAAGAATAAGAAAAATTCAGCCCGGTCTCTCCATCATTATGATCACTGCCTTCGGAAGCGAAGAGGTGCGGCGGAAAGCCCATGAGAGAGGAGTTACAGTCTATCTTGAGAAACCCATCCATTTCCAAAAATTGAGAGAGGTCGTTCATCAAATGGTTCTTTCCCACGGTGCTTCCCTCTCCCCAACGGGGAGAGAAGAGGGGGAAAGAAAGAGGTAAGAGATGGTTGGAATTCTGGTTGTCTCTCACGGAAGATTGGCCGAGGCCTTAATCTCTGCAGCACAATCTCTGGTAGGAAGCTTTCAGAAAGTGAGAGGGGTTTCGATTTGGCCAAGGGATAGAGAGAAAGAAATTTGCGAGCGGATACAAAAAGCAATTGTAGAGGTGAACGAAGGAGAAGGGGTGGTGATTTTAACAGACGTTCTGGGTGGGACTCCTACGAATCTCAGTCTCCCTTTCTTGGAAAATGAACAGGTTGAGGTTGTGACAGGTGTAAACCTGCCTATGTTATTGACCCTTTGGAGTTATCGAAGGGAAAGGTCAATAAGAGAAATGGGTAGGTTGGTGAAAAAGTCGGGACGTCGAAGCATCATGTCAGCGAAAAGGGTATTACCTTTGAAGGAGAGAACGAATACGAAATCGTGAGGGAGGGAAGAAAGGAGTAGGAGGTATCCCATGGGACTTTTTAAAAAGAAAGCTGTCAAGGAGATCGATGGAAGAACCTGGGGGCAACTCGTCACCGTGCATAAGATCGATGTGGATACGCTCTCGAGGGAAATGAGGTGCGTGGAGCGAGAAGGGACTTTGGAAAACGGAATGCCGGTTACCTTTCTGCGTATCTTCAAACCAATCGAAGCCCAGCAAAAGGGTGTCGACGTGACGGGATGGGAAACGTTTGACCAAAACCCGGAATTGATCCTCTTTGAAGGTTATTTGACGAAAGCAAACGAGGCGTATTTGGAGCGGAAAAGCGGATAGGCCCTGGGACCACCGGGTGGTCATACAGGATAGCCCCATCCTGTTATGGAGATCGTTCGTTGGACAACGACGTCCATCATGAGGAATAAGAAATATCCTGTTATCATTTTCGAAGGAGGGCTAATCTATGAGCGATTTCTTTCAACCTGGAGTGGTCACCACACTCCATCGATTAAAAAAGGATAATTTGGAACGGATGGAGATGGAACTGGAGTTCTATTCGCGACATCATCCCACGGCTCTTGTCCTACCCTCCCTTTATTCCGAATTAAAAGAGAAAGCACTGAAAACAATTGTTTCTGAACTTCAGAAAGTAAAATATATTAACCAGGTCATTGTCACGTTGGGAAGAGCGAGCGAGATGGAATTCGAGCACACGAAGGAGTTCTTTTCAGTTCTTCCACAGGAGACAACCATTGTCTGGAATGATGGAAAAAGGATTCGATCGCTTTACGACATCTTAAACAAGAATGATATTTCTGCAGGCGAGGACGGGAAAGGGCGGTCCGTCTGGATGGCCTTCGGTTATGTCTTAGCAAGTGAAAAAAGTGAAGCCATTGTCCTCCATGATTGTGATATTGTCAATTACGACCGAGAGTTCTTAGCTCGCTTATGTTACCCTGTGGTCAACCCGAATCTGGGATATGAGTTCTGCAAAGGATATTACAGCAGGGTGACCAATAAATTGAATGGGAGAGTCACCCGGCTTTTTGTAACGCCTCTGATCCGGTCCCTGGAGCGACTCTTAGGTTACCTTCCCTTCCTGGTCTATCTGGATAGTTTCCGGTATCCCTTAGCGGGAGAATTTTCGATGATTACCGACTTGGCGCGGATTAATCGGATTCCCTGGGATTGGGGTCTGGAAGTGGGGGTTCTGGCCGAAGTCTTCCGGAACTGTTCTTTGAGAAGGATTTGTCAGGTCGATTTGACAGAAAACTATGAGCACAAACATCAGGAGCTTTCACCAGAGGATCCAAATCAGGGGCTTTTGAAAATGTCCATCGATATTGCCAAAAATCTCTTCCGTAACTTAGCCAGCGAGGGAATCGATCTCTCTGAAAGCCTGCTCAAGACCCTGAAGGCGACTTATCTAAGAACGGCTCAGGAGGCAATCACAAAATATCATGATGATGCGGCGATCAACAGCCTCGATTTCGATCGGCATGAAGAGGGCATTGCGGTCGATACCTTTACCAAAGGAATCGAACTAGCCAACAAGGCTTTTGTCGAAGATCCTCTAAGCATTCCCCTCATCCCCAATTGGAGCCGGGTCACCTCGGCAATTCCCGACTTTCTGGAGAGGTTGAAAAACGCCGTCAATGACGACAATACCTAAGCCTGTCATTTTTACAGACTTGGATGGAACGTTGCTGGATCAAGATACCTATTCCTTTGAACCGGCAGAACCTGCTCTCCGTCTGATCCGAATGAAAGGTATCCCCCTCATCTTTTCAAGCAGTAAGACGAGAGCAGAGATTGAAGTTTATCGAAAAAAATTGGAAAACGGCCATCCCTTTGTTTCCGAAAATGGCGGAGCCGTATTTGTTCCTAAAGACTACTTCTCTTTCCCCTTTCCTTATGACAGAGAACGAGAGGAATATTTTGTTCTGGAATTAGGTGTCTATTATTCCCAGATCAGGGAGGTTTTAGAATCGGTCAAAAGAGAAACGGGGATTCGGATAAAGGGCTTTTATGATTTTTCCCAGGAGGATATTTCCTCTCTTTCGGGATTAAGCTTGAAAGAAGCAGCGTTTGCTAAAAAGAGAGAGTATGACGAACCTTTTGTTGTTGAAGGGGGAGAGAAAGAAATTGATATTGTCAAGAAGAAGATTATAATGAAAGGGTTAAATTATGCTTGGGGAGGTAGGTTTCATCACATCCTGGGTAAAAACGATAAGGGAAAGGCCGTCGAAATCTTAAAGGAGTTGTATGAAAATCAGTTCTTCTCAATTTCAACCATTGGAATTGGAGATAGCTTGAACGATCTCTCTATGTTATCAATCGTGGATCACCCGATATTACTCAAAGCGAACGGTGGCATTTCATCATCGATCCTCGAAAAGATTAAAAATTTGACCCTCATGGAGGGAACAGGACCTCGGGCATGGAATAAGGCGATTTTAGGTGTTTTAAGTGACTTGCAAATTTAGAAAGGAGAGGGACCTATGCAATTTTTCTACTGGTTCGTATTACTGATGGCCGTCGGGATTGCTATTTTTACGCTGCAAAATTCAAGTGCTCCTCCCATTACTGTGAAATTCCTCGTATGGCAATTTGAGACCTCTCTCATTTATACCCTCTTAGGATCTACCGGGATAGGAATTCTGGTTATCTTGTCCCTTTGGATCCCGAGAGCCATCCGGTCTTCCATGAAATTGAGAGAATCGAAGAAGAAGATTCAGAATCTTGAGAAGATGTTATACGAACCGTCCCCTTCTCTAAAGAAAGCAGAGACAAATAAGGAGTCATGAAAAAGGCGATCACGATCCCTATCTATCTTAAACCCGATCAACCCGAAGGATTGGCCGCCTCGGAGGCCCTGCGATTGGCTAAGAGGGCGATCGAGAGTCTGAAGGTACTGGAAGATCAGGATTTCACACTCATCCTCCCCGTCTGTATTGATGTCGCTGGAGACGTGAGTGAGGATGCCCTTTCAGAGATGGATCAATATGTCAGAAAGGAGGTAAAGGCCATCCGGTCCGAGAGGACATTGATCTTTTCCTCCCATCACCTGAAATATCTAAGAGATTATCTCTTTCAGAAGAATTTCAAGAATTTTTCGTTACTCGTCGATCTCAAGGGATTTTCAAAAATCCGAAACGTGGGCCTTCTCCTTGCCCAGTCCTTAGCCATGGACGCGGCTATCTTTATTGACAACGATGAAGTGGTGGAGGATCCGAATTACCTAAGGATTGCCTGTGAGTATCTCGGGAGAAGATGGTGTGGGAAAGAAGTCCTTGGAAAGGGGGGCTTCTATCTCAACGCGGACGGAACGATCTTTCTGCCTTCGCCCCGTCTCTGGTGGCGATTTTTGTGGAATAAGACAAAGTGGATGAATCGAGTTTGGGGAAAGATCCTCTCTTCCAGAGACCGACTCGTCCCGTCGCCCATGCTGTTGGGGGGAAATCTCATCCTCCACCGGTATCTTTTTCGCAGCATTCCCTTCGACCCATACATCCCAAGAGGGGAGGACACCGATTATCTGGTCAACGCCCATCAATGGGGATTCTCGATCCTGTTTGACAAACAACTCCGGATCAAACACCTCAATCCCAAGAGAAGGACAGTCTATTTTCTGGAAGAGTTGCGAGGAGATATCGGGCGGTTTCTTTATGAGCGGGAAAAAGTGAGAGGAGGATTAACCCTCAATCTCGATCCCTATCCCGGCTATTTTCTGAAATGGACCCTGTACCCCAAAGCCCTCTTGACCTCTCTCCTTCTCAGCCTGGACCATCTCATGAGAGGAGAATGGGAGAAGGCGTGGAAATGCATTGATAATATCCAGCTCCTTTTGAGGGGAGGGGAAGGGGGATGGTTGAAATATCTCAAATATAGGGCAGATTGGGAAATGGTGATGAAAGAAATCCAGAAGGAAGGATTGAATCCAATCCTCGAGAGGTGCTGGATTCAGTAGGTTCAAAGAAGGCCGATGGAGAAATCTTTACAGTCCCAATTGGAAGAAATTAAAGGGGCCGATATTTTGATTGGAATTCCCAGTTACAACAATATCAGTACGATCGGTCATGTCGTGCGGGCCGTCACGGCCGGTCTTGCCAAATATTTTCCAGGAGCAAAGGCAGTGATATTCAATTCGGATGGGGGCTCTACCGACGGGACCCAGGAGGAAGTGAAAAGGGTCCAGATCGAGGATTTCAGCACGATCCTGACCTCCTATCCTCTCCACCCCGTTCACAAGATTGTCACCCCCTATCACGGGGTTCCCGGGAAGGGGAGTGCCTTCCGTGCTATTTTCGAAGCGGCCGGAGCCCTCAATGTGAAAGCCTGTGCGGTGGTGGATTCAGATTTAAGGTCGATTACCCCGGAGTGGATGGACCTCCTCCTTACGCCCGTCATTGAGGAAGGATTTGATTATGTGGCTCCTCTCTACGCCCGGCATAAGTTTGACGGAACCATTACGAACAGCATCGTCTATCCTTTAACCCGGGCCTTGTACGGGAAGAGAGTCCGTCAACCCATCGGAGGAGATTTCGGCTTTTCCGGAGACTTGGCGAAATTCTATCTAACTAAAGACGTTTGGGAAACCGATGTGGCCCGATTTGGCATTGATATCTGGATGACCACACTCGCTGTTGCCGAGGGGTACAAGGTATGTCAATCCTATCTGGGAGCCAAGATCCATGATGCCAAAGACCCTGGGAGAGATCTGGGGCCCATGTTTGCCCAAGTCGTCTCATCGGTCTTCTGGTTGATGGCCGAGTATCAACACCTTTGGAAGGTGTCAAAAGAATCCCAAGAGGTCCCGACCCTTGGTTTTCGTTATGAAGTTGGGTTAGAGCCAGTTTCTGTAAATACAGATGGGATGATTGAAAACTTCCGGTTAGGCGTCAGAGATTTGATGGAGATCTGGAGAAAGATATTGCTCCGTGAGACTGTTCTCTGGCTCGAATCCATAGGACGGTTATCCAATGAAGCCTTCTCGTTTCCTCAAGATCTCTGGGTTCGTGTCGTGTATAACTTTGCCATCGCCTATTACAAAGGGTCAGTCCATCGGGAACATCTCTTGAAATCGATGATTCCTCTCTACCTGGGACGGGTGGCTTCGTTCGTTAAGGAAAATCAGGAGAGTTCCGCGAGGGAGGTTGAGGAGAAGGTTGAAGATCTTTGTGAAGTGTTTGAGGAGATGAAACCTTTTCTGATTGAACGCTGGACGACGGGATGAATGAAAAGAGGAGGTGAAGGAAATGGGAGAGGTCTGGAGGATTGCTATCACGGGTTCTTTTAACAAATTTCTTGGGAAGGTCCTTACATTCTTACCTAACTTGCTGGCGATGATCACGATTCTTATCGTTGGGTTTCTCGTCGCCTGGATCATTAAAATGGTGCTTTTACGCTTCTTAAAAGCAATTCAGTTTGATAGGCTGAGTGAAAAGTGGGGGTTGACTTACATGTTCTCCAAAGGGGGAATGTCTTATTCTCCTGCTCATCTATTCAGTGGGTTCTTCTATTGGATCATCGTCCTCATTACCCTCATCTTGGGAATCAATGCCCTTGAGTTGACTGCGACTCAAAACTTCATCGCCCGGTTCTTCAACTACTTACCCCATCTTTTCGCTGCGTTGATTATTCTCGTCATTGGCTATTTGATCGCGATCTTTCTCGGTCAGGCCGTACTCATCGCCGCCGTGAATGCCCAAATGGAATCCGCTCGGCTCCTCAGCCGTGTTATCCGGTGGTTCATCATCATCCTGTCTCTCACCATGGCTCTCTCCCAGTTGGGCATTGCGCAGAACGTGATTGTTGCCGCTTTCACCATCCTTTTCGGAGGAATCGTTCTGGCCTTGGCTGTCGCCTTTGGTTGGGGAGGAAGGGAGTTGGCCAGGGATTTCCTTGAAAAGCTTTACAAAAGGAAGGAAAAAGGAGAAGGGACGGACCATATTTCACATATCTAAGGCTTAAGCTTACGCGGAGGGGAGTGAGTTACATGAGTGATGATGAAAAGATAAGAGAGGCTCAGGAAGTACTCAATGGGGCGATCGTAAATTTAGAAGGAAAGATAAAGTGTAAAGTAATTAAATACAAGTCTCAAAACTACCAGGTTCAATTTTTTACAAAGGAGGACAAATTAATCATGCCGGTCCAAATTCCCGAAGAATGGATGAAACAAAGTGACCCCAAAGGAAATGTGATCGAAGATAAATTAAAAACTTTATTGAAAAACTTGGGAAGCTATTCATAAAGGGATTCATCTCAACGAAAGACCCGAGTTATTTCACCCCAAAGACTTAGTAAGGGAGGGACCTCTAAGGAAATTCAAAGCACGAATGACCGCTCCAATGAAGACCTCAAAAAGGAGCCGGTTCAACCAGGTAAAACACAATTCAACTAATCTTCCTCAAGAGATTCGACTATCTTTTTCACGAAGTTTTTCCCTCCGACCGCCGCCACCACAACGGTAAGAAGCCCAAGCGTGATAAAAAGTGTGGCAAATCCAATGATAACGATTTCGCGGGCAATATTGAGCTCGACGAGGGCCATGGCGGAGAAAAGCATAATTAAGACTGCTTTGATAAGGCGAGCGATCAAGGATGCTCTTGGGATATCTTCCCGACGGAGAGCTTTCGAAGCTGACTTCGCTGCCCATGAAGCGATCAGCCATCCGATTCCGAATATAGCGACGGCCAGGGTCATTCTGGGGAGAAAGTAGATTCCTTTTTCTGAAAGATCGGAAAGAACCGTGAGTTTCCAAGTGCGGAAGGCATGGTCCAGGAAAATGACAAATACGATAAAGAATGCAATATTTCCCAGGAAATTATAGAAGCCGTAGCGTACATCACCCTTGGACAAATCCTCTCCCAAGCGGATTCTTGTTAAAAAGCGTTCCAGTCTCAAAAGTACTGCGACGCGGATGATGATCCGTTTCAAAAACCATCCCAAGAACCATCCGACGGCGACCAAAAGAATCCCTGCAAAAAGATTGGGAAGATATCCAATGATCTCCTCGCCCATTTCCCAAAACTGAGTTTGTAAGCTTTCGCCCATTTCATCCCTTCCCTCTGTGATAAGGTTTTAAAAGAGTCGTCCACAAGGACTCCGGTTCCTGATATTCTTTCATCCAAAGCACGGGGCATTTCACCTGTTCCGTGATCTCCTGAGAGAGTGTTTTCGCAAAGAGAAGCTCAAGAAAATCCCCTGTTCGGCCAGCCATCAACACCAAGTCCGCATCTCTGCTCTTTTTCAGAATTCCTTTCAAAACGTCCTTTTCTATGACCACCTCAAGTTTAGCCGACCATGAATTTTCCTGTAGAACTTGGTTTATTTCTTTTATCCTTTTCTCTCTTTCGGCGGGCGGAATATCCGGGTCGAATACAACAACGACGTGCAGCTCAGCTTCGAAATAGTCCGCCAGGGCCGGCGCGATCTCCGTCGCCAACCGCGTGTGGATGCTGGTGCCGAAGGGAATGACCACTTTTCGTATCTTCTTTCCTTTGAATTCCCCGTGGAGGATAGCCACTTCACTGGGAGATTTCTGAAGGACCGTATCGACAAGCGATGAAAAGACCCGTTCTAAAAAGGTGGGTTGTTTTTGTCG
>Ga0224495_10002601_pt1 | contig 11668 bp, 6 predicted proteins | sample SF_Jul11_sed_USG_FD_168128 | JGI IMG/M metagenome (GOLD analysis project Ga0224495, IMG submission 168128) | Sediment microbial communities from San Francisco Bay, California, United States - SF_Jul11_sed_USGS_4_1 | ecosystem: Environmental > Aquatic > Marine > Sediment | place: USA: California...
ACAGCGCAGCACGCCCATCTGCGCGCCGCGACGGGCGCCGGCGGATTCGACGGTCTCGCAGGAGCGGTCGAATACGCGCATGTAGGAGATCGGCCCGCTGGCGCGCGAATTGGTCCCCTTGACATGTGCGCCCTCGGGACGGATCGCGGAAAAATCGTAGCCGACGCCGCCGCCGCGCCGCATCGTTTCGGCGGCCTGCTGCAGCGCATCATAGATGCCGGGCTTGCCGTCGTGGACGCCCGAGATCGCATCGCCCACCGGCTGCACGAAACAGTTGATCAGCGTCGCCTGGTTCTTCAGTCCGGCCGCCGAATTGATGCGGCCGGCGGGCACGAAACCGTCCTGTTGCGCCTGGAAGAACAACTCTTCCCATTGGGCGCGCATTTCCGGTTTCTCGGCCTGGGCCAGGCCGCGCGCCACGCGGCGGCGCACGTCCTCGACCGTGGTCTCGCCCGGCTCGGCGTATTTCTCCAGCAGCACTTCGGTGCTGATCTCCTGATGCGTGATCACTTTTTCCATATGTCATTGCCCCCTTGAAAATCCGGTTGGTTGTAGCTTATTTGTCTTGCGTACCGCTGCCTTGCCTGTTGCGTGCCTGGTTCGCCTCTTCGGCCAGCGCGCTGCGATACCCCTCGAGCTTGCGGTGGTAGCCGTCCGCCTCGCCGTAATCCAGAAAGCTCCTGTAGCGCCGATGCGCGCCGAGCACCTTGTGCGCGTGCTTGATCGGGCAGAAATACTGCTCGGTGCGCGCCGTCACTTCCTGGGCATATCCCAGCAGGCCCACTGCGTACGAGCAATAGACGCAATGGACTTTTTCGATGATGTTCAGATACTCCAGTTGCTGATGGTCGAACAGCATATAGTCGCCGTGCTTCACCAGCGCGATGCGATAGACCGGGAAGCACACCAGCTGATACAGGCTGACGAACAGATCCAGCAATAGCAGCGGAATACCCATCGCGTAGATGACCGGCATGGTCAGGTAGTTCTGTGGGCGCACAGTCAGGAACCAGCGGAACACCCCCAGTTTGACGCGCTGGTGCGCATCCCTGACGGCGTGCTCGAAGGTGACGCGCCTGCCTTCGATGCTGTAGCGCAGGCGGGCTTGCCTTGCCTCTATGGCAGCATTCAGTTCGGCTTCGAGCTTGCCTATCTGCTCGATGATCTGCTGCATCCTGTCGTTCATGAATTTCCTTTCTATGCGTTTATCGGGAGCGCATTCACGTACCAGGTGCGAATATGTTCAGAACAAGTTGATTGGATGGGAAATCCGGCGAACAAGCTGCCGGCGATGTCCCTGCAATCGGTTATTTCTATGGGCAGGTTGGCCAGTCCCAATAAAGCAAAAAACCACTATATGTAGTGGTCGGCCGATCAATGTCGACTAATTGTAGGGGTCAGGAAGGTTTTTGCAAGCAAAAATTTTGGAAAAAAATATTTGGCTTGACCCAACAATAACTTAGCCCAAAAAATTTTTTCAAGGCACGGAATTTGCCTGTCGGCCAGCCCATCTCCCGGTCCGGTCAAGCCACCCATTCCGGTGCATGCCGGCCTGCCCGCGCACTGCTTTATGGCAAGCCGGCCCGGCCATCAGTCCAGCACGTGGGACACCAGGCCGTCGGCCAGCTTGGGCTCGAACCAGGTGGATTTGGGCGGCATCACTTCATTGGCGTCCGCCACTGCCATCAGGGCTTCCATTGTGGTGGCGAACATAGAGAAGGCCACCGCCATGCCGTCCTTGTCGACGCGTCTTTCCAGTTCCGCCAGCCCGCGGATGCCCCCGACAAAATCGATGCGATTGTCGCGGCGCGGGTCGCCGATGCCGAGCACCGGCGCGATCAGGTGATCCTGCAACAGGCTTACGTCAAGGCGCGCCACCGGATCGTTGGCGGGGATCAGTCCTGCGCGGATCTGCAGTCGATACCACTGGCCCGGCAGATACATGCCGAACTCGCCCGACTTGGCTGGTTTGACCGGCGCGGCACTGGGCTGCACCGAGAAGTTTTCGCCGATGCGCTGCAGGAAGCTTGCCGCACCCATGCCGTTCAGGTCGGCCATGACGCGGTTGTAATCCATGATCTTCATCTGGTGATGGGGAAAAATGACGGAAAGGAAATAGTTGTAGCTTTCGTCTCCGCTGTGCGCCGGATTGGCGGCGCGTCTTGCAGCGGCCACGCGCGAGGCTGCTGCCGAGCGATGGTGCCCGTCGGCGATGTACAGCGCGTGCATGGCATTGAAGTTGGCGCTCAAACGGCTGATCGTCGACTGGTCGCGGATCACCCACAGGGTATGGCGGATGCCGTCATCAGCGGCGACATCGGCGTCGGGGTTTCCCGCAGACGCTTGCTCCAGCAACCCGTCCACCTCCGGGGCGGAAGGGTAGGCCAGCAGCACCGGGCCGGTCTGGGCGTTGAGCGCCTCGATCTGGCGCACCCGGTCGTCCTCCTTGTCCGGGCGGGTGAACTCATGCTTGCGGATGCGGTTGGTGTTGTAGTCCTGCACCGAGGCTGCGGCTACCAGTCCGGTCTGGCTGTGGTCGCCCATGACCAGGCGATAAGCGTAGTAGCAGGGTGAGGACTCGCGAACCAGCACGCCTTCTGCCAGCATCCTGCCGAGGTTTTCCGCCGCCTTGGCATAGACCGCCGGCGCATGGGGATCGGTTCCCTCGGGCAGGTCGATCTCCGGCTTGGAGATGTGCAGGAAGCTCCAAGGCTTGCCTGCTGCGCTCACGCGTGCCTCTGCCGAGGAAAGTACATCGTAGGGCGGGGCTGCGACTCCGGCGGCGCGGGATGGGGCGGGACGCAAGCCGGCAAAAGGGCGGATCAGGCTCATCAGGATTCCATGAAAATCGGGTGGATAGTCGGGTAGGGATCGAATTTATTTATTGTAGCCCGCGTATTTTAACGGATATTCGCGGAGAGGTTTGCCCTAGAATGGCGTCCTTGCGAAGGAGTGACCATGTCATTGATGATTCCGCTCCCCGGCCATTTCTATATAGAGGCCTGTCTGTATGTTTGTGTTGCAAACCATAGCCCCGATCTTCCTGCTGATCCTGCTGGGCGTGGCCATGCGTCGCTGGTTCGGGTTGCGCGAGGATTTCTGGCCGCAACTTGACCGGCTGATCTACTACGTTTTCTTTCCGGCGCTGCTGTTCTATTCGCTGACGCATTTCAAGGTCGACTTTTCAAGCGCGACACCGATGCTGCTGGTGGCAGTGCTGTTCATGGCAGCGGGCATCGCCCTGGGGTATCTGGGAAAGTACCTGTTCCACGCGCCCGACAAGGTTTTTTCGGCGACCTTTCAGGCAACTTTCCGTTTCAACAGTTTCGTCGGACTGGCCATTGCCGGCGGGATACACGGCAAGGAAGGGCTGGCGGCACTCGGCCTGCTGCTGGGCTTCATGGTGCCGGTCGCGAATGTCGCCTCGGTGCTGATGCTGGCGCGCCACAGCGAGAGCCACTGGCTCAGGGAGATACTGCTCAATCCGCTGATCATTGCCACGGCAGGCGGCATCGCTATCAGCCTGAGCGGACTGGAACTGCCGTCCCTGGTTGGCAACTTTGTGGGCCTGTTGTCGCAGGCTTCGGTGCCGATGGGTCTGATCGCGGTTGGCGCCGGACTCAGGGCAATAGGGTTCCATAATTATCAGGGAACGCTATGGTACGGCGTGTTCGTCAAGCTGCTGGTGCTGCCGGGCATCGCTTGGGGTCTGGCCGCGATGTTCGAATTGAGCGGCGTGTATTTCCATATCGCGGTGCTGCTGGCCGCATTGCCGATATCCACGATGACATACGTGATCGCGACCCGGATGGGTGCCGATGGCAACACGATCGCGGCGCAAGTGATGTTGAGCACGATGCTGGCCGCGCTGACGCTGCCAATGTGGTTGCTGCTGATGGAGGAATGATTTCGCGCGACTCTGGAATCCGTTTGGCGCCGGTGCGCTGCCGGGTTTGACCAAGAATCCCGGGATACTGCCTGCAGTATTTCGGGTGATTGTCTTAATATGTATGTCGATGCGGCCTGGTGATGCCTATGCTGGCTCGCCGGACCGTGCAGACAGCCAGGCCAGATAATCATCTATCGGCATCGGTTTGGCGAAGTGATAACCCTGCAGTATTTCCACCCCCATCGAGCTGAGCAGTTTGGCGGTACGTTCATCCTCAACGCCTTCTGCTACGCATTCCAGATCGAGCGATTTTGCGATCGAAATGATTGCAGTTGCCATGCTGTGACCGCTCTTGACGTGAATTCGCTTGACGAAAGAGATATCCAGCTTGAGTTCATCGGCGGGAATCTCGTGAAGTTGCGACAGCGAAGAATACCCAACGCCGAAATCGTCGATAGAGATGCCAAAACCCTTGGCATCGAGTTCGATGATGCGTTCGCGAGCATACGAGACTTCGGAAAGCGCGATACTTTCGGTGATCTCCAGCATGATGCGCCCGGGCTCGATATTGGCATGTGCGAGGTCATCCAGCAGTTGCTGAACGATGGAATTCGAAAAAAGTTGCCGCTTGGAGAGATTCACCGATAATCGATGTTGCTCGGGCAACAGGGTCAGCGCATGCAATGCTTGCTGCCAGACCGATTGCCCGACCTTGTCTATCAAACCCAGGCTTTCTGCCATCGGTATGAACACCGAAGGGGATATCCAGCCTTGCTCTGGCTCATGCCATCGCGCCAAGGCTTCTGCCCCGATCACCTTTCCGGTTTTTGCCGACACCAGTGGCTGTAACCAGCACAGTATCTGGTCGCTGTTGACAGCCTGCATCAGTCTGCTCTGGATATAGAAGGACTGCCTGCCGGTTTCCTTTCCGGCGATGGTATTGAAAAACTGGATGTTGTTGCGTCCCTGTGCCTTTGCATAGAACATCGCGCGGTCTGCCTGGGCCAGCAGCATGTCGCTGTTGTTCGCATCATCCGGATACACCGCAAGCCCCGCGCTGAAGGTGAACGGGAAATCCGTGCTATCAATCGTGATGTTTTCGCTGGTGAGCAAAGACAGCTTTTGTGAGATGTCCTTGGCATCGTCCAGGCTGGTCAGGTCCGGGCATAGCACCACAAATTCATCTCCGCCCCAGCGCGACAGTGTGTCGGTGTCGCGCAAGGCAGTCTGGAATCGTTGCGTAACTTCCTTGAGAATGCGGTCTCCAAGCTTGTGGCCGAAGTTGTCGTTAACCTGCTTGAAATGGTCGAGATCGATGAAGCACAGTGCCACACGATGGCCGTTGCGCGCCGCGCGGGCGATCGCCACTTGCATGCGATCTTCCAGCAATACGCGATTGGGCAGGTCGGTCAATGCGTCATGCAATGCCATGTGGCTGATCTGGCGTTCCTGCTGGTAGGTGCTGGTGATGTCGCGGACCACACCTCTGAGGCTGGTGATCTTGTCAGCTTGCTTGACCGGGGCAAAGCGTCCTTCGACCCAGAAATTTGCTTTGAAGTCACCTTGGCGATGCATCCTGAAGCGGATGTTGACTTGACTCTTCTGGCTGTGTGTCAGCGAGCTTATCTGTTCCATCAGGCCGGAAACGTCTTCGGGATAGACACAATTGGCAAGATTCTGGGAGCAGGGGTCATCCATTCCAGTCATTACATTCCATGCGTCGGTTGCACGCAGCAGATGTCCATCCGCGGTGAATTCGATCACCGCATCCTGGAGCAGATCGAGAGTTTGCAGATAAGCGCGCTGTTCTTCATCGCGCTGTGCAGCGCCCGACATCAGCGAGGAAAGCTCATGCGCAACCACGCTGATCTGGTCGTCTTTTCCGGAGTCGACAAATTGCAGCATGCGACGGGTTTCTGTTGTGAATCCCTTCGCTGAATCCTGTCGAAAATGCAGTGCAGCCTGGGCCAGTCCATCCAGCCTTGCTCCGATTTTCCTGAGCCAGCGACCAAAAACCATGAACAGCAATATGCCGAACAGCAATGTGATTCCGATGGATGCAGTAAGCACCAATGGCATCGGAAGGATATTCCTCATCTGGGAACGCACCGTCAGCTTTAATCCGATACTCTGGTTATCCGGGAAGAGTCGCTCATCCAGGGTGATGCTGCCCTCCTGATACTTGATACCATTCAAGACTCGTTCGGAATATTCGTCTGTGGAAGGAAGTGAAGATTCCAGAGCCAGGCTGCCGGCGGAACTCAGCAGGGCAATGCTTCCAAGCGAAACATATGCAGTCGTGTCGGGAAAACTCAGGCGGCGCAGCATGGCGCTATCCCATGCCTTGAAAAAAAAGGTATTGTAATTATGGCCCAATGCGTGCGAGGCTTTTTTAATTTCCGTGTACAGGACGCCGCGATCATTGTCGAACCAGAGTGACTGTTTCCTTGTCAGGGCATTTGCCAGATCCGGCGTTACAGTATTATTCCAGAAATCGAATACCCTCTTCCCGCTGTCGGCCTCTGTGATGACGATGCCTTCAAACCCCATGCTTTCTGCCTGGGCGGTAAAAAAAGCATGCAACTTGGCGTTGCGCGCAGGTTCCTTCAAATTTAGCAAGCCTGACCACTCGATGATGTCTAGTATATGGTCGGCGTCATCATTCCATACGCGCTGTTGAAACTCGATGCGCCGGGTAAGATGTGATAGTTCGCCGGTCAGTTCTGATCGGTTCAGCTGGTCGGTTTGATGCTGGTAAGTCAGCACGACGATAGTGCTCATCACTACTGAAAACGAAACCAGCAACAGTAACAATCTGCGCCCGAATATATGCCTTAAGGTGTTATGGCTGATGGCGTCCGGTTTGAGCTTCAATGCAATTTGTTACCGGGGATGTTACGGATAAAAGCAGCAAATGGCATATTCAATTCAGCCGGGCTTTTTGCCATGTCGTGGAAAAATTCTTCCGTTGTTGCTACTGCTTGTTTATCCCAGCCTACGCTGCTTGGGAACATACCCCGGTTGCGGTGCAGAATATCGGCGAGCTGCTTGCTATTGGCGGCATCGAAGCCGGGTTGGCCGATGAGCTTGTCAGCGATTTCAACGGCGGAATGTGTGGACAACCATTTTAGGGTGCGGTCGAACATGCGCATGACTTTCCCCACTGTCTCCGGGTGGTGTGTGTACACATCTTCGCGAGTAGCCAAGGCGGCGTGAACGATCGGGCCACCAAGCAGCTCGTTGCTTTGTCTGGGAGAATACAGGTCGGCAAGCCTGACAGCCACGCCTTTGGCAACCAGCTCCGAGGCAAATGGCTCGTCGCCCATGATCGCATCGACCGTGGAGCTGGCAAGCGCAGCACTTTGGGCTTCGCGGTTTTGCCCGGCCGAGATGATTTGTATTTCGCTGGGCTTGAGTCCGGCACGCTGAATGAGATATTCCGTCATCATGTGCCCCATGGAGCGCTGCGCACTTGTGCTGGAGGTTGTTCCGATACGCTTGCCTTTAAGCTGCGCGATGCTGTGTACCTGGTCCTTGAGTTCGCTCCGCAGCAGAAATACATACATCGCTGATTGGCTGAGCTGGCCTATCGCAAGGATGGGCATTTGGTCAGAGCGGCTGTCTGCAATGGAGGGCAGGCCTACGGCAAGGAAGTCGCTGTTGTTGCTCATCAAGTCACGAGTCGCCGCAGGACCGCCGTTGAAATAACGCAATTTCAGGTCCAGCCCTTCGGTCTTGTTGGCGTTGATGGCCTTGGCAAGATAAACGGGAAGGTAAGAAATGGAACCCGGGCCAGGAACGGCCAGCACGATGGTCTCTGCATAAGCAGACGCTGGCATCCACAAGGCCAGCAGCATCCCGAACAAGGCCAGGAAATTTTTCATCGATAAGCAATCCTCATTTGCCGCATTGTTTCAGAGGCAGGGTCTTTCGGCAACTTAAACCCATAAGTGCTATGAGGCTATTCGGGCCGCGCTATTTCAGCTCATTAAAAAAGTTCCTGAGGGCAAGAACGCGCTGATTGATATCGGTATATTTTAATTCAATCCGCAGTTTGTCCTGGCCAGCCATCTTGATGTGGCGCTTGCTCTGGATCATCGTGATGACCTTCATTGGGTCGATCGGCGGATTGGGCACGAACTGGATCACGATGGCCTCGGAGGAAGCATCCACCTTGCTGATTCCCAGCGGGCGCGCCGCGATGCGCAGGCGGTGGCAATCCAGCAATATCTTTGCCGGCTCCGGCAGCAGGCCGAAGCGGTCGATCAGTTCCTGGTGCATTTCGTCCAGTTGTTCCGGTGTGGTGCAGTTGGCGAGGCGTTTGTAGATGACCAGGCGCTGGTGGATGTCACCGCAATAATCGTTGGGCAGCAGCGCGGGCGTGTGCAGGTTGATCTCGGTGGTGACGCCAAGCGGGTGCGACATGTCCGGTTCCTTGCCTTGCCGCAATGAAGCGATCGCGGCGGAGAGCATGTCGTTGTACAGGCTGAAACCGATCTCCTGCATCTCGCCGCTTTGCGATTCGCCCAGCACTTCGCCCGCGCCGCGTATCTCCAGATCGTGCATAGCAAGGTAGAAACCGCTGCCGAGCTGTTCCATCGCCTGGATCGCTTCGAGCCGCTTCTTTGCCTGTGCGGTCAGTGCCTCGGTTTCCACCAGCAGGTAGGCATATGCCTGATGGTGCGAGCGCCCGACGCGTCCGCGCAACTGATGCAACTGTGCGAGGCCGAAACGATCTGCGCGATTTATGATGATGGTGTTGGCGGTCGGCACGTCGATGCCGGTCTCGATGATGGTGGTGCACAGCAGCATGTTGAAACGCTGCTGGTAAAAATCGCGCATCGCTTGTTCCAGCTCACGTTCGTTCATCTGCCCGTGGGCGACACGGATGCGCGCTTCTGGCAACAGTGAGGCAAGTTTTTCCGCCATGTTGGCGATGGTGTCCACCTCGTTGTGCAGGAAATAGATCTGGCCGCCGCGCTTCAGTTCGCGCAGCACCGCCTCGCGGATGATACCGTCGCTGACCTGGGCGACGAAGGTCTTGATCGACAATCGGCGCTGCGGCGCGGTGGCGATCACGGAGAAGTCGCGCAGGCCTTCCAGCGACATTGCCAGCGTGCGCGGGATCGGTGTCGCGGTCAGCGTCAGCACGTCGACTTCGGCACGCAACGCCTTCAGCCTTTCCTTCTGCTGCACGCCGAAACGGTGTTCCTCGTCGATGATCACCAGTCCTAGGTTATGGAACTTCACGCCCTTCTGGATCAACTTGTGCGTGCCGATGATGATATCGAGCTTGCCGTCTTCCATGTCCTGCAATGCCTGCGCCTGCTCCTTGGCGGAGCGGAAGCGCGACAGTTCGGCGATCCTGACCGGCAGTTCGGCGAAGCGGTCGGAGAAATTCTGGAAATGCTGTTCGGCCAGCAGCGTGGTGGGCACCAGCACCGCGACCTGTTTGCCGTCCATCGCCGCGACGAACGCGGCTCGTAGCGCGACCTCGGTCTTGCCGAAGCCGACATCGCCGCAAACGAGCCGATCCATCGGTTTGCCGGTTTGCAGGTCGGCAATCACCGCCTCTATCGTCGCGGCCTGGTCAGGTGTTTCCTCGAAACCGAAGCCCGCGGCGAACGCTTCATAATCGTGTGGCGTCAGCTTGAACGTGTGTCCCCTGCGCGTGGCGCGCTGCGCATAGAGGTTCAGCAGTTCGGCGGCTGTATCGCGCGCCTGTTTCATCGCGCGGCGCTTCGCCTTGTCCCACGCGCCGCTGCCAAGCTTGTGCAATGGTGCTGCTTCCGGTGCGCCACCGCTGTAGCGGCTAATCACGTGCAGTTGCGCGACCGGGACGTAAAGTTTGTCCTCGCCTGCGTATTCCAGCAGCAGGAATTCGTTCTCGCCCTCGCCCAGGTCGAGGTTCACCAGTCCCTGATAGCGCGCGATGCCATGCTGCTCGTGCACCACCGGGTCGCCGACCTTGAGTTCGGACAGGTCGCGCAGCATGCCCTCGACATTGCTCTTCTTCGCGGCGCGCGCTGCGCGGCTTCTGGGCTGGGTTGCGTACAACTCCGTTTCGGTGACGAAAGCGATGGATGCCGTGGAATAACCTGCAGCGTGGTCAATCTGCTGCGTTGCGTGCTCGCTCGTTCCTCGCCTACCAGATTGGTATGTCTCGTCGCTCTCTCCGCGGCGCCTTGCGTCTTGACCTACTCGTGACGGTTCTCCAACGGCATCCCCATTGTCATCAAGAAGTATGAATCCCTGTTGTATGGGGCCGACGCCGAGCATGAAATGATCCTTGCCGGTGGTGAATGACGCGTAGTTGTCACACATCGCAGGCTCGAGGCCATATTCATTCAGATAGCCGGCGATGATCTCGCGCCGCCCGAGGCTGTCGGCGAGCAGCAGCACGCGCCCATGGTAGTCCTGCAGGAATTTCTGGAAAGCATGCGTAGGAATATCGGCGCGGCGGTTCACCGCGATATCGGGCAGGGGAGCTGTGGCACAGGGGATGAGCGTTGCGCCGTTTTTACCCGAGACGATGTCCAGCCGCGCAAACTCCTTCGCAAGGATAAAGAACCGTTCCGCATCAAGGAACAGCTCGCTTGGTTCCAGCAGCGGGCGCTCCGGATCACCGCGCAGCAGCCTGTAGCGCGATGCGGCGTCCTTGCTGAAGGTGGTGATGGCTTCGTCCACTTCGTGGTGCAGGCATAGTGTGGCTTGCTTGGGCAGGTAATCGAACAATGTCGCTGTCTTGTCGAAGAACAGCGGCAGGTAATATTCGATCCCCGCCGGGGCGATGCCCTTGCTGACGTTCCTGTAGATGTGCGATCTGGACGGATCTCCCTCGAATCGTTCGCGGAAACTCTGGCGGAAGCGCGCCTGTCCCACCTCGTCCAGCGGAAATTCTCGTGCCGGCAGCAGGCGTATCTCCGATACCGGATATAGCGTGCGCTGGGTATCCACGTCGAAGGTGGCGATGGTCTCGATATCTTCGTCGAACAGGTCGATGCGGTAGGGCAGCACGCTGCCCATAGCGAACAGATCGATGATGCCGCCGCGCACACAGTACTCGCCGGGGGACAGCACCTGCTGCACATGACTGTATCCGGCCAGGGTTATCTGCTCGCGCAACTTGGCGAGATCCAGCTTTTCGCCGCGCTTGAGGAAGAAGGTAAAGGCAGCCAGGTATTCAACCGGGGGCAGCGGATAAAGCGCGGTGGTGATCGGCACCACGACCACATCGGTGGCATCGGAACGAATGAAGTGCAGTGTCGCCAGGCGTTCCGAGATCAAGTCCTGGTGCGGCGAGAAGTGATCGTAGGGCAGCGTCTCCCAGTCCGGCAACAGGTGCACGCGTAATTTGGGGTCGAAAAAAGGGATCTCCTCCACCAGCCGCTGTGCATCGAGCGCATTCGCCGCAATCACTACTAGTGGCGAATGCTGCGCTGCGTATTCAGCCAGTGCCAGCGCGTCGGACGAGCCGGTCAGCCGTGTGTAGCGTGGACGAGTATGTGATGACGAGAACAGCATGGAGAGCAGCCGGATCAAGGGTGCGCATTATAAGGGATACTCGCGCCCTTTCTGGTCTGCTTGCTGCCGGAGGGCGCTTCAGGTGCTTCTGAGGGTATTGATTCGCCGCCTGAAATCCGTCGGGATCTTTTTCTCGGTTTGGTAATGCTTGAACAGGATATCGTTCTTGCCGTGTCTCTTGACGTGATACATCAATTCATCGGCTGACCTGATCGCTTCATCCAGCCTGGCCGGCGGCAGGTCGAACGAAACGAC
>Ga0224495_10002602_pt1 | contig 11667 bp, 9 predicted proteins | sample SF_Jul11_sed_USG_FD_168128 | JGI IMG/M metagenome (GOLD analysis project Ga0224495, IMG submission 168128) | Sediment microbial communities from San Francisco Bay, California, United States - SF_Jul11_sed_USGS_4_1 | ecosystem: Environmental > Aquatic > Marine > Sediment | place: USA: California...
GCTGGAAAGCTATGCTTCACAGTTTGAGCGCATTGGACAGACGGCTGAAATGATTGGTATGGCCGGACTGGGGGCATGGTGTAACGCTCTCAACGGGATATTGCCCGGTATCATTTTCATGGAAGATGATTTACGTTTGCAAGCGTGCAAGCAATTGCTTGTATGGCCACCGCTGGTAGATCAATATTTACAAGAACCGGGCAATTTTGATGCCTCAATGTCTCTGGCAGAGTACCTTTTGTTGCCGTGTTTCGCATCTGTATTTGACGAAAATTCAACTATTGACCTAGTTGAATCATTAACTACCCCACCGGCTGTTCCTGAAGAATTGATGGCTCAACTGGCTGAGGCCGAGGCGCCAGTTGCAATTTCCAGTGAGGATATTTCTCTTGCAGTGCCGGACAATGCGGATTTGGATGTATTCCATGTATTTATCGACGAAGCGCCGAACAATGTGGAATTGTTTTCGGGATTGGTTGAAAAAATTGCTGCTGGTCAAGCGGATGTGGATGATATGCGTAGTGCCAAGCGCATCGCACATTCGTTTAAAGGATCGGCCAACATAGTTGGTATTAGAGGTATTGCTGCGCTTGGGCATCACACCGAAGACGTCCTGGAATATTTTGAGAAAAATCCGGTAAGGCCACCTCGTGCGCTGGGTAAAACATTAATTGCAGCCAGTGACTGTCTTGCGCAGATGGTGGGTTTTTTGCGTGGTGATGAAAGTGCTCCGGATAATGCATTTGAAGTGTTGAGCGAAGTGGTTGCATGGGCTAACAAGGTCAAGTCCGGCGAGATCGCCAGCATGACGGATGATGAAAGCGTGGAGGTACCTTCTGCTTCGGTGCAGGATAAAAAGCCTGCAGCTCCAAAGCCATCAACAGCTGAAAATGAACAGCAGGCAACATTGCGGGTGCCAGTGGCCACTGTGGATGAGATCTTCCGGCTGGTTGGGGAGTTAACTACCAAAATTTCCCGACTTGAAACTCAAATATCGAGCGTGAATCTGCGCAGCAGATCAATATTTGAGCATAACGCGATAGTCCAGCAACGGATCAATGAGATCGAGAAATTGGTTATGGTGCGTGGTCTTTCGTTGAGTAGTGCCAAGGCGGGTGTTGACGAATCATTTGATCCTCTGGAAATGGATCGGTACACGGAGCTTCATGGTGCAACTCGAGCTTTGGTAGAGGCGGCAGCCGATTCACGTGAGATGACTGAGAGTCTTGAAGCAGGGGTCGCAAGTTTGCGTGCTGAAATAGCCCAGCAAAATAATATCAACAAGGAGCTTCAATATCAGGTAATAGCAACGCGTCTAGCACCTGTCAGCGTATTAAGTTCACGGCTTGTGCGCAATGTTCGCCAGACATGTCAGCAGACCGGTAAGCAAGCAGAGCTGATCATTGAAGGCGGAGAAATTGAAGTTGACGGTGACGTAATCAACAAGCTGGCAGATCCACTGTTGCACCTGTTGCGAAACGCAGTGGATCACGGTATCGAACTGCCCGGAGATAGGAGAGCTGCTGGAAAGACAGAACAAGGGACATTGAAACTTACTTTTTCGAGGCAAGGATCGGGCATTGTCGTCACCATTCGCGATGATGGGAAGGGTTTGGATTATGATCGTATTCGCAGCAAAGCTATAGGTCAAAAGCTGATTTCCAGTGAACAGAAATTGTCACACGCAGAGCTTGCACGGTTGGTGCTTCTCCCTGGATTTTCGACACGTGAACAAGTCAGCGAGATTTCCGGTCGCGGTGTCGGTATGGACGTGGTGGCCACCCGATTGGCCAATATCAAAGGCACCGTTGAACTAAGTTCCGAACCGGGGAATGGTTGCGAGGTGGTGTTGCGATTTCAGGCATCGTTGGTTACTCAGCATACTTTGCTGGTGGAAGCGGGCGGTCAGCTTTTTGCAATTCCAATACACTATATCAAGGAAGCATTTCCGGGTGGTCTGGGACAGGTTAGCAAAACTCAAATCGAAACATATACAAAATCCTCCGGGAAAGAAGAGTGGCTATACACTTTGCGAGACGAAAGTTATCCGTTGCGTGATCTCGCTCCACTCACAGGCTATCCCCCAGTCACGCCCAGCATCGAAAAATATGCAGCTATGCCAAAAATGTTGATTTATACGGTCGACGGCACGATTTCTGTTCTGGTGGATCGTCTTGTGGACAGCCGTAGCGTGATGGTAAAGAACATGGGAAGGTATTTGCCGCAAGTGCACGGAGTCTCGGGAGTGACGCTCCTTGGGGATGGGGCTATTGTGCCTCTTCTGAATGTGCCTGAGTTGCTGGCAGCACCCATAGCACTGAACGCCGCCGCAGCTGACATGGCTGCAGCCGCTCGGAAAAAAGCACGTCGCGTTTTGGTTGTTGACGATTCACTCTCAGTTCGCAAAGGGTTGATGCAACTGTTGCAGGATGCGGCTTATGAGGTGAAAGGCGCGGGTGACGGTATGGATGCAATTCGAGTGATGGAGTCTTTCAGGCCGCACCTAATCTGCACCGATATGGAAATGCCAAACATGAATGGATTGGAGTTCACACAGCATCTTCGGTTGCAGGAAAAGACAAGTGGCTTGCCGGTAATTATGATCACTTCACGATCCACTGAAAAACACCGTGAACAGGCGATAAAAGTGGGGGTCGATGTTTACCTGACCAAGCCATATACCGATGCAGAATTGCTTCGGCATGTGCAAAATGCCATGCAAGGACAAATTAACGAGCCGGATTGAGGCATTTTGCATTGTTAATCCCAAATAAACTGGTTAATATCTAAAAATATGGCGGCTTTAGGACGATTGATAGTGTCGCGTTGCCCTAGGCTGAAAAGGAGTAAGTGAACGATGAGAAATTATTCTCGCTCGGCAATGATAATTTCCGTACTCGGCAGCATTTTTTTGGCCGGGGACGCGATTCTTTATTTCCATGACATGAGCTTTTTGCTTGGCGATATGTTTTTGCTTGTAGTGGTGATTCTGAGTGTTTTATATCTGCTAAAACAAGCCGAGGATACACATACATCTGCAAACTCATCCTTGCAGGAAAGCAGTGCTTTTCATTCACAACTGGGTACCGAAATCGCGGTTCAGCTTAGCTCGGCGCACACTGAATTGGGCAATACCCAAGCAATTTTGAGCGACGCAATCGGCAAGTTGGTCAGCAACTTTATTTTGATCTCGGATGGGGTGCGAGATCTGTCTGGAAAAACAAACGAATTTAGCAGGCAAGTTCATGAGGTGGTTGGTAATGTAGGTCAATCTCTGAAAAAAGCAGAGCAGACTTTGGATGATCTTGATGCAGAAGGTAAAGCTGCAGTGCTGGAATCAAACACGCAGGTTCGTGCTGTAGTTGAAGAATTGACGGCTTTCAATAACGCCGTAACCCAAAATGCTGTTGATCTTAACCTGATGAGTAGTAACGTTGAACAGAATGTGCTGGTAGTAATTTCGACATTGCAGTTTCAGGACATGAGTTCGCAGCTGATTGAACATGCCAGGTTGCGTATGACAGCATTGCAGGAAGTGGCAAATGAAATGGGCAAAAGTAAGCCCAGCAAGGATCAAAAGGAATATCTGGAAAAAATCGCCGCCTACAACCAACTGCTTGATAAGCACGTGGTTTCGTTGGATAAGCAAAAGGCAAATCCGGTAAAGCAGAAAGATTTTGGATCGGGCGATGTGGAATTGTTTTAGTAAGAGTGTGGATTGCATTTTCCTGGTAATTAATGCAATCTTCTTGAATGAAAAATTACCTCATAATAATTAGCACTGGGCGAAAAAATGGCCAAGACAATTTTAGCTATTGATGACTCCACCTCCATAAGGCAGATGGTTGCCTTTACTCTTAAATCTGCAGGTTACGTGGTTATTGAAGCTGCGGACGGGCAGGAAGGACTTGCGAAAGCCACAGCCAACGCAAATGCGATCAATCTGGTTCTGACCGACCAGAATATGCCGGTTATGGACGGATTGACGCTAATCAAAACGTTGCGCGGGATGCCGCAATTTGCATCAATGCCGATCTTGATGCTGACGACCGAGTCCAGCGATGTCATGAAGCAGCAGGGTAGGGCAGCGGGTGCAACCGGGTGGCTTGTAAAACCATTCGACCCGCATAAATTGCTTGAAGTTGTCAAAAAGGTAATCGGGTAGGCCACCTTGAGTCCTAACTGTTGTTAATGCCTGCAGGAATAAACAATTTAATCCAGCCTCCCGGGAAAAGCCGATGTCCATCGACATAAGTCAGTTTTATCAGGTGTTTTTTGAGGAATCTGCAGAACATCTGGCGAGCATGGAAAGTCTGCTGCTTGCTGTTGATACCGATTCTCCAGATCCTGATCAGTTGAATGCTATTTTTCGTGCCGCTCATTCAATTAAGGGGGGGAGCGGTACATTTGGATTTACGGATATGGCTGAGGTGACTCATGTTCTTGAGACCTTACTGGATCGTATTCGCAAGGGTGAGATATCAATTACGCATGAGATGGTCGATGCATTCCTGCAGGCTGGTGATGTACTTCGTCATTTGCTTGAGGCACACCAAAGCGGAGAAGTATCTGATTCAGCAGCCTCGATTGAAGTTTGCAGCAAGCTGGAGCGATTGACGGGAATAACTGTAGACGGTGGAAAATCACAGAAAACCAACAATATTGTTGGACAGGAAGAATCTCGGGCCGGTTTTCAATACATGTTTCAAATCAGGTTTCCAAAAACTCGGACGGCCTTTCCGAGCAAAACTCATCTAGAGAATTTGCTGGGTGATCTGGCGAATCTTGGAGAGATAAATAACCAGAAAATTGGCCCAAGTGAGGTCAGTCTTACGTTAGTAACGTATGCAACTGAAGCGGAGCTGCGTGAAATCTTTTCTTTTTTCATTAAGCCGAAGCAACTTTCCATAAAAAAAATGGGGAAAGTTGGACGTAGCGATGTGTCAGGCGATGATCAAGCATACGGTTTATTTGAACAGCCCATGGTGATGGTAGACGAGACTGAGAATGTCCCAGTTAAATCAAGCTCGGATGGGGAAGGTTTCGGATTTTTTGTAGAACCAGAAACCTTGAAAGCGAAAGTGGAAGAAGAGCAGGGATTTGGTTTTTTTGACGGTACCGAGAAGCATTTCCAATCTGCTGAAGTAACTTCCGAAGCTGTACCGGCCAATAAGGAAAATTTTCGCCGTCGCGAATCCGACAAAGCTGCCGCAGTAATCGGGGACACCTCGATACGTGTAAGCGTAAGCAAGGTAGATAATATGATCAATCTGGTTGGCGAGCTTGTAATTACACAGGCTATGCTGACGGAAACGGTCTCGGGTATGGACCCGACACTTCACGAGCGGTTGATTAACGGGCTCGGACAACTGGAACGGAATACCCGGGATTTGCAAGATTCGGTCATGTCGGTGCGCATGATGCCAATCAATCTTGTTTTTAGCCGTTTTCAGAGGGTTGTCAGGGACAGCGCCGCCAAACTGAATAAAAAAGTCCAACTTAAAATAATTGGTGAAGGAACTGAGCTCGATAAAGGGTTAATAGAAAAAGTTAGCGATCCTTTGACACATTTGGTGAGAAACAGTTTGGATCATGGCATTGAGTCTCCTGAAGAACGTGTTGCAAAGGGAAAGGATCCGCAGGGAACAATTGTTTTGCGTGCGGCACATCAGAGTGGAAATATTCTTATCGAAGTAATTGATGATGGTGCTGGCCTGAATCGAGAACGCATACTTGCCAAGGCCAGGGAAAAAGGCATGGTGGCGAATGACGGCATGAGTGATAGTGAAGTTTGGCAATTGATCTATGCTCCGGGATTTTCCACTGCTGCAGTAATCACGGATGTTTCCGGCCGCGGCGTCGGCATGGATGTGGTAAAGAAGAATATCGAGAGCATCGGGGGGCGTGTTGAGGTCACTTCCCAATTTGGATTAGGTTCCACCGTTTCTATACGGTTGCCGCTTACACTGGCGATCCTTGATGGTATGTCCATCGCAGTGGGGGAGCAGGTTTATATTATTCCGCTCAGCTTTATTGTCGAATCATTCCAGCCCGCCGTTGGTGATATTAACGGTATCAGCGGAAAGCAGGGGCAAGTGGTTCATGTGAGGGGAGAATATCTACCGTTGATTTCCTTACATCAGATTTTCAATATTCCGACGAAAATCACCGATCCAACCAAGGGGATATTGGTACTGCTTGAAGCAGAGAACAAAAAGGTCGCATTGTTTGTCGATGAGCTGGTCGGCCAGCATCAGGTGGTAATCAAGAGTCTGGAAGGCAATTATCGAAAAGTGCCAGGAGTATCGGGTGCAACCATTATGGGCGATGGTCGTGTTGCACTGATCATGGATGTGGGTGCTTTGGTGAAAATGGTTTAGCAACTCCGCATGATGTTTGTTTATGGCTTGCGCATCCCCGACGATTCCTCGATTTATTCATTACCTTCCTTTTGTTTTGCCATAAAGCAATGATGACACCAAGAGTCCGGCCATAGAACTAATGCAGCGGAAAGACCATTACTGAAGCATGTATTTCTGCCGAAACAGCATAACCATAGTTGAAACACGAAAGCGGAACGAAATGAGTTCAACAAGCAGCAATTTGCATTCGCTGGACGGGCAGGAGCGGGAGTTTGTATTTACACAGGAAAACTTCGATCGTATCTGCGTTCTGATCTATGAGCATGCCGGTATTTCGCTGAAGCCTTCAAAGCAACATATGGTTTATAGCAGGCTGGCGCGTCGTTTGAGGGCAAATGGCCTGGATAACTTCAAGGATTACCTGAAGTTGCTGGAGAGCAATGATGAAAAAGAATGGGAGGCATTCGTCAACTCCCTGACGACGAATCTGACCTCATTTTTTCGAGAAGCACATCATTTTCCATTGCTGGCTGAACATGTGCTCAAACTAAGGGGTAAGAGCGGCATTTCGCTTTGGTGTGCTGCCGCATCAACTGGGGAAGAGCCATATTCGATGGCTATGACCGTAGTGGATGCCTTTGGCAGCTTTAATGCCCCCGTTTCAATTGTTGCCACCGATGTTGACACAAATGTACTTGCCAAGGCGGAAGCAGGTATTTACCCTGTAGAACGCATTGAAAAACTTCCTGAAGCAACAGTGAAACGATTCTTTCTCAGGGGTGTCGGTGAAAAATCCGGCTTCGTGCGTGTAAGGCCCGAGCTTCGCGCAATGGTAGACTTTAGGCCACTGAATTTGCTGGGACGAGATTGGTCAGTAAGAGCGCCACTTGATGCGATATTTTGCCGCAATGTCATGATTTATTTTGACAAGGAAACGCAGCTTAAGATTTTGCAACGATTTGCACCTTTGATGAATCCGGATGCACTGCTGTTTGCAGGTCATTCGGAGAGCTTTCACAATGCGGGCCACTTGTTTAGATTGCGTGGGAAAACCGTGTATGAACGGGCTAAGCCAAAAATTTAAACCTCATCAAAATGAGATAATTAATTTAAAGATGATCGAACAGGAAGGAAGTTAATGACTCAGCGCGGTTATGAAGAGGTACTTTCACCGCACTTGTATTTTGACCGTGAGCATAATATCGAGGCGGCCAAGATATTGCCGGGTGAATATTTTGCGACAGGTCGCAATATGGTGCTGGTAACAGTATTGGGCTCATGTGTCTGCGCTTGTATTCGTGATCGAGTCAGCAAAATAGGCGGAATGAACCATTTCATGCTTCCTGAAAGCGGACAAGATAAAAATAACCCACTTGGTGAATCGGCGCGTTATGGCATTTATGCAATGGAAATTTTGATCAACCAATTATTAAAAATAGGAGCTAAGCGAAGCAACCTTGAAGCCAAGGTGTTCGGTGGGGCATCTGTACTGCGCGGTTTTACTGTAAATAATGTTGGTGAGCGGAATGCCGAGTTCGTTCAGCAGTTTCTCAAAACGGAAAAAATTCCAGTTGTGGCGAAGGATCTGCTCGATATTTATCCTCGCAAAGTATATTTTTTTCCCGATAGCGGTAAGGTCAGGGTGAAAAATCTGCGCAATGTGCACAACGATACCATTATTACTCGCGAGGCCGAGTACAACTCACGGCTGCACTATGCCAAGCTTGAGGGCGATGTGGAACTATTTGAATGATGCGCTAGTGCGATTGCCAGTTTGGCAGTCGAAAGAAGCGAGAAAAGCAGTGTATGAATAAGCATAAACTTAAAGTGTTGGTAGTCGACGACTCCGCCCTGATTCGCAGCGTGATGACCGAAATCATCAATCGAGAAAAGGACATGGAATGCGTGGGAGCCGCGCCTGATCCACTTGCAGCCCGGGAGATGATCAAGGAATTGAACCCGGATGTTCTTACGCTGGATGTAGAGATGCCCAAAATGGACGGGCTGGATTTTCTGGAGCGATTGATGAGACTGCGACCGATGCCGGTACTGATGGTTTCAACATTGACAGAGCGGGGGTCGGACATTACCTTTCGTGCGCTGGAACTGGGGGCGGTTGATTTTATATCCAAGCCCAAACTGGATATTGCGCGTGGCATGGAAGAATATGCTGCGCAGATCACAGACAAGATACGCGCAACTGCTCTGGCTAGGATAAAAAAATCCGTCGCTGGCCCCAAGGGGGCCTTGACCGACAAGTATTCGGCAGATGCGATTTTACCAAGCGTAAACAAGCGATTTTCTTCCACGGAAAAATTACTTGTCATCGGCGCATCAACCGGGGGGACGGAGGCAATCAAGGAAATATTGATGAGTCTCCCTGCAGATTCACCTGGCGTCCTGGTAACGCAGCATATGCCTGAGCATTTCACCAAGTCGTTTGCAGATCGGTTGGATAGCTTGTGCAAAATCTCGGTCAAGGAGGCGGAAGATAATGAACGTATTCTTCCCGGCCATGCCTATATTGCGCCTGGGCATTCGCACCTTTTGCTCAAACGCAGCGGTGCCAATTACATGACGAAACTGGATCAGGGGGAGTTGGTCAACCGACATCGCCCATCCGTGGACGTTTTATTCCGTTCGACTGCAAATGTCGCAGGTTCAAATGCACTGGGAATCATACTGACCGGTATGGGCAAAGACGGAGTGCAGGGTATGCTGGAAATGAAACGAGCCGGCTCATACACGATTGCCCAAGATGAGCATAGTTGCGTGGTTTTCGGGATGCCGAAGGAGGCAATTGCTGCAGGTGCGGTAAGCGAGGTGTTGCCACTACACAATATTGCCCGGCGTGCACTGGAATATTTTGCTTCGCACAGTGCAAAAAGCAGCCGGATTTAAATTTTCCACAATTCAAATTGTGCGGCCTATTGCACAAGGCTACAATGTCGGCATGCCTGACTTCAACCTGACCCACCACTTTTTGATTGCCATGCCGAACATGCAGGAAGGTATGTTCGTGGGCACAGTTACATACATATGTGAACACAATGAGAATGGAGCGCTTGGCATAGTAGTTAACCGCCCGATCAGCCTTACACTGGGTGAAATGTTCGACCAGGTAAATATTCCGCTACATCAACCGGGGCTTGAAAAAATGATCGTGCATTTTGGCGGCCCCGTTCAGACCGAGCGCGGCTTTGTCCTGCACGACACACCGGGAGATTGGGAATCCACACTCCGTATCAACGAAAAAATGGCGCTGACCACTTCAAGAGATATTCTGGAAGCGATGGCCGAGGGAAAAGGGCCGCGCAACATGATTGTTTCATTGGGTTATGCCGGTTGGGACCAAGGGCAACTGGAACATGAAATTACTGAAAATATCTGGCTGACGGTTCCCGCCTCCGAACACATTCTTTTTGATATTCCTCCCGAAGAACGCTTGGCAGCAGCTATGGCTTTGCTGGGGGTAGACTACGCTTCTCTGGTAGAGGACGCAGGACATGCCTGAGAAGGCGGTCGATCACACACAAGTTTTCATTCCGCAGGGCACATTACTCGCATTCGATTTCGGCACTCGGCGCATTGGTATTGCAGTGGGAAACACGCTATTGCGCAGGGCAAATCCGCTGGCTACCATAGACGACGAAAAAAACGATACGCGCTTTACCAGAATCGAGGCACTACTGAAAGAGTGGCAACCATGCGCGCTGATAGTCGGCCTGCCCAGCAATGACGACGGCACACCGCACGAGTTGACCGCACTGTGCCGACGCTTTGCCAATCGCCTTAAGGGGCGATTCAAATTGCAGACGATTTTGCTGGATGAGCGGTATACTTCGCTCGCAGCAAGCGCGCAGTTGAATGAGGAGGGTATCCACGGTATGAAGCAAAAAGCCTTGATAGACCAATATGCCGCACAACAAATCCTGCAGGCATATTTTGATGAACCCGCAGCCGGAACTCTCGCATGAACAATCCACAATTGAATAAACACGGAGAACTCCAGCACTTGCTGTCGACTGAAGGCTTGCCGGTAAAAATTCTGCGCGATATTCTGGATAAGGCCGAAACCTTTGTGGACGCCAACGAGGGGCGCGAAATCAAAAAGGTGCCGTTACTGCACGGGAAATCGGTATTCAACGTGTTTTTCGAGAACAGTACCCGTACCCGCACCACATTCGAAATCGCCGCCAAACGGCTCTCGGCGGATGTGGTCAATCTGAATATCGGCTCATCCTCCACCAGCAAAGGCGAGACCTTGCTCGATACCGTGGACAACCTGTGCGCGATGCATGCGGACATGTTTATCGTGCGACATTCGACCAGTGGGGCCGCACACCTGATTGCGAAGCATGTCGCCCCCGATATTCACGTCGTAAATGCAGGCGACGGAAGGCACGCGCATCCTACCCAGGCGCTGCTCGACATGTACACGATACGACACTATAAGAAAGAATTTCACAATCTGCGCGTTGCGATAGTTGGGGATGTCCTGCACTCTCGGGTGGCACGCTCGCAGATCCATGCGCTGACCACACTTGGGGTACCCGAGGTGCGCGTCATCGCTCCCAAGACCCTGCTCCCGACTATGGTCGAAAATCTCGGCGTGCGGGTCTATAACGACATGGTGCTGGGCCTGAAGGATGTGGATGTGGTGATGATGCTGCGCTTGCAGAACGAGCGTATGCAGGGGGGAGCATTACCATCCGCTCAGGAGTATTTCAAATTTTACGGCCTCACCGAGGAAAAATTGGCGCATGCAAAATCCGACGCCATCGTGATGCACCCGGGTCCGATGAATCGCGGGGTGGAAATCGATTCCGCCGTGGCCGACGGTCCCCATTCGGTCATCATGTCGCAAGTTACTTTCGGCATCGCAGTACGTATGGCTGTGATGAGTATGCTGGCGGGGAACAAATGAATATCCATATCACGAACGGTCGATTGATCGACCCAAAGAACAAGATCGATGCCCGGCAGGACATCTACATTGCAAACCGGCGCATCGCTGCCATCGGCAAGGCCCCCGCGGATTTTGTGACAGATACAAAAATCGACGCTTCCGGCATGATCGTGATGCCCGGGCTGATGGATGTCGCTGCACGCCTGCGCGAACCTGGCTACGAATACAAGGCTACGCTGGAGTCGGAAATGTCCGCAGCTGTTGCTGGCGGTGTCACCAGCCTTGCCTGCCCGCCGGATACCGAACCGCCACTGGATGAGCCGGGGCTGGTCGAAATGCTCAAGCACCGCGCCAGATCGCTCAACCAGTGCCGGGTGTTCCCGGTGGGGGCCGTCA
>Ga0224495_10002603_pt1 | contig 11662 bp, 6 predicted proteins | sample SF_Jul11_sed_USG_FD_168128 | JGI IMG/M metagenome (GOLD analysis project Ga0224495, IMG submission 168128) | Sediment microbial communities from San Francisco Bay, California, United States - SF_Jul11_sed_USGS_4_1 | ecosystem: Environmental > Aquatic > Marine > Sediment | place: USA: California...
GGAACGCAGTTGTGCCGCTCCTGCGGTACGGGGCGCAGAGCGCCCGCTACGAGAAACTTTTGTTCCGGCACCGGAGAGGTATTCCCACACGGGAATCGTGGGAACGATGCAAAGCTTCCCCATCCCCTGGATGAAACAACTAGCCATTCGACTAGGCTGCAAAAGACCGCAGCCAAGTCGCTGGTTAACCCCAACCCTCCCCTTGAAGGGGAGGGAGTTGAGTTCCTCCCCCTTCAAGGGGGAGGCTAGGAGGAGGATGGGGGTGAATGTTGGATTCATGATTAACGGTATATTAAGAATTTCCAACTCTCTAATCTTTCCTTTGCTGGCGCAACGTCAGCGTCGCATTGACGGTGTCGGGTTTGTCCAGCGGGACGATGTTGGCTTCGACGACCAGAAGCCTTGCGGTCTTCTGCATTTCGTCCAGCCAGTTGACCGTACCGGCAAACGAGACGGCGGCGAGCTGCACTCTGACGACGCCGTCGCTCACCGTGACGCTCTGCGGTTTGAGGCCCTTGGCCTCTAGCCCGATTTTGAGGCTCTCCGCGGTGATCGCGGTCAGCGGCGGCGCGGTGCTGGCGGCATACGCCGCCGCTTCCTGCGATAAGGCTTGCAGTTGAGCGACTTGCTGGCGCAGTTCCGGCAGGTTCTTGTTGAGCCGCTCGCGCCCGCTCAGGGCGGGGTCGATCAGCACCGCATAGGTCAGGCCGAGTGCCGCGACGATGGCGGCAGCGGCGAGCAGCGCGCGTTCGCGTTTATCGCGCGCCAGCCAGAATTCGGCAAACGATTGTTTCGATTGGTGCAGCATGCCGGGCAGATTCATTTGATGCTCCTGATCTGCCATGCCACCGCCGTGCCGGAGGTGGTCTGCTCGAGCGCCAGGCCGCGTTCGGCCAGCGCGGTTTTCAGCTGCTGGGCCGGAGCTTCCACACCGGGTTTGAGCTGCACGGTCAGGCTGCGCTCGCGGTATTCGAGCGCGGCGATGGCGCTGGCCCTGCCCGGCATGATACCGGCGCTTGCTTCGCCAAAGGCGGCGGCGAGCATGGTGAAATCGTCCGGCGAGGACAGCCCGGCATCGCGCTTGGCGGCGGCGATCTTCTGGCGCATTTGCGCGATCGGGTCGATGATGACGGTTTCTTTCGGATAGGCGGCCTTGTAGATCTGGGTCATGGCCGCGCGCAGCGCGTTGGCTTCGGTCTTGTTGCGCCACCAGTCGAAGTTCAATGCGGCGATATTGACGAGCAGGATCGCGGTGGCCAGCGCCAGCGGCCAGCGCCAGGCGCGCCAGTCCAGCTGCGGGCCCGCTGCGGCGCCCAGCCCGGCCATCAGGTCGAGTGCCGTGCCGCCGCTGGTCCAGTGTGTCCAGTTGTCGGCGGAGACGCTGATGCCGCCGCTGGCGGCTTGTTGATAGGCGGGAAGTTCGGCTTGCGGCACATACAGCGTAATCGCCGCTTCGGGTACGACCGCGCGCAATGCCAGGATGGCTTCATGCGCCGCAGTTTGCTGCAGCTGATTTCCTTCGTTCCCCTCTGCTACGTCCTGGGCTGATGCGATGGTCAGGCCGATGCCGTCCTGTTCCGACAGGCGCAGGGTCAGATCGATTGCGCCGTTGTGCTCGCTTATGGCGGCGGCGATGCTGCCAGTCTGGTCGGCTTGGTCAGATTGGCCGGATTGACCAACTTGATCGGGCGGATAAGATAAACATAGTTGTGCGGGTACTGCGGCGATACGGCGTGCGCCGAGCCCGATCAGTGTCTTGGCGAGGTGTTCGAGCCAGGTGCGCTGCACCGCCGCGACGGTGCGCAGCCCGTCATGTGTGCCGCCCGCAACGATCACGCAGGCGGACGGGTCGCCGATCAGCCGGTCTTCGACCAGGTTGGGCAGCGCCGCCTTTAGCCGGCCGGGCGATAGCGGCGGTACCTTGACGCGCAACAGTGTGACGTCGGCGGCAGCCAGCAGCAACACCACGCGTTGCGCGCCGACCATCGTGACAGACAGTTCCGGCAACGGCATCTCGCCCTGGCGCGCGATGGTGCCGTCATGCGACACCAGAGCAAATGCGCAAGGTAACGCAGGCCAGTTCGGCGCGTTGCCGGCGGCGGCTTGGGAAGGCAGGCGGAGGTAGAGTGTGTTCAAGAGGGTTCGTTAGTCTTTGATGTTCTTTGGTCTGGATGAGACCCGCAGGTTGAACAAAACGCAACGCGCCCTGCCTCGATCCACCCAATAAAAAGGAGGACCCCTACTGGCCCTCCTCCCATCATACTGCGCCGAGGCCTATTTGAGGCCGTGCTTGTCTGCCACAGGCGCCAGGCTTCCGGGGGCATGGCAGCCATCGCATGCCTCATACACCTTGGCACCCAGTTCGCCCTGCTTCACCGTCCCAAATGCCGCACCACCCACGTTGGCGATATGGCTCTTCTCGATAACCGTGTCATGGCAGGATGAACAGACAGCCGCTTTGGGCGAGATCACCAGATTGTTTGACGGATCGGTATCGGTGATCGCCGTGCTGCTGCCCATCACGTCCAGGTTCATGTTGTAGGTATTGTCGACATGGCAGAGATTGCAGTTTTTGATCCCCGTATATCCAATATAGAGCCCCTTCGGGGTTGCTACCGTTCTTTCAGTTGATGGCATTACCGGGAAATTCTGGCCCATTGCCTTGTGCTTAATGTGAATCAACCGCTTGAAGTGTAGCGACGGGTCGACTCCAGCAGGAGGCGCGGTAAGCACGCTGTTGGCGTTGTGACAAATCACACAGGTTTCAAGCTCGGTGGAATTACCACTGTGGCTGGGAACATGGTTATTCATGTTGATGTTCCTGCCATGGCAGGCGTTGCACTTGTCGGCGCTTACCACGGTACGACGCGGAACGGCGGTACCGCTACCGCCGATGGCGAAGTTGCTGACCACGTTCTTTACCGGCACGATATAGCTTGAGTTGGCATTCTTCTGCAGGCTGATGCTGCCCTGCAAGACCACGGTGCCGGTGCCCGAGACTGCTGCCGGCACTTGGGTAGAAGTCACCTTGAAGCGGTTGTAGCTTCCCGGAACCGGAACCGCGCCAAAAGCGGCGTTAACCAAAACAGGTTGTCCACGGGTGACGGGTGTCCCGCCGACAGCCGATGCTGGCAGGCCAGTCGTCACATTGCAGGTGGGCGAGCCCACCGGAACGGCGGTCGTGCAACTGTTGCTCCAGGCATCGGCAGCAATTGCGCCAGCGTTGGTATAGTCGCTGCTCCCCCAGCCAAACAGCACCGCAAGGTTCCCGAATACAAAATTCTTGGTCGTGGTTGTCCCGGCGATATCAACGGTAGTGTACTGGTAACTGGAATCCTTGATGTTGTAAGTAAAGCCGCCCGCCGGGTTATTCACCGAAAACTCCACACTCACCGTGCGATCCGGATTCCACGTGACAGAGTGGATGTTGTACTGATAATTCGCGCTATTTGTCCATTCCGGGATAGTGTGTATTGCGCCCACATGGCAACCCGAGCAAACGCTGTCGCTCGCAGCATCCGGGTTATCGCGATCAATCCCAAGTGCGGTCCACACATGTATGGAATACCACCTCGAAGTTGTGTACTTGTAGTCGCTATGGCAACCCCAGCAGGCATTCTTGCTAGGCTTGAGCTGCGAGTTGGCAGCATCCTTGGCCTTAGCGCTATCGTGGCACTTGGCGCAGTTCTTCTGATCCTGCGGATAGTCGATGCCCGTGATCACGCCGCCGGTGTCCTTGCGTGCGACGAGCGTCCTGAGCTGGTAATCCTGTTTCAGCCTTTTGCCCATGTGCAGCCGGTGAACCATCAATTTGAGGTCAATAGGGTTACCGGTCGCGTAGTCGGCACTGCCAGGATTATGGCAAACCACGCAGGCATTCGGGTCGACGAGCGCGGCATCGTGGCGCGCCGCAAGCGTTTGATGGCATTCATTGCAGGAGTCCTTGTCAACGACCTCACGAGCGTCGGTGAGCTTGCCCTGCGCATCTTTGATCGGGTGAGCAATCCCGCTGCTGTCCAGCGTGAAGTCGAGGTTAGGGCTGACCCTCACGGTTGCCGCTGTCTGCGGATCGACAAAACACAGCTGGAGCGCGACGCGATGAACGGTGGCATTGTTCTTGACGGCAAGCTTCTCGTTGTTGGCCAGCTTACCGGGCGAAACATTCTTACCATCGACGGCATCGGCCAGTTTCAGCGCTGTCGTAACATCCGTTGCGAAATAGTAGGTGTAATAGCCCGTAGTTGCGTCTTCCTGCAATATCCCCACCACCCTGGTTGCCGGGTCGGCAAGCGCCGTAGCGGGATTGAATATCGTCGCAGTGGGAACCGGATCGGTTGAAGCCTCGACCACGGCGAACTGCCCCGCGCTGTCTACCGCGTACCTCTGGCGGGAAATCAGGCTCTGCCAGTTGGCACCGTCGAACTTGGCGATGGCCATTTTCACATTGTTACCGCCGCAGGCCGCATCGCCGCCAATCAGTTTCAAACCGGGGACCGGCTTGCCGCTTGAGCCGATCACGGCAAATTTAACTTCGGGTGAGCCGTTCACCGTTACCGGCGTCAAACCGGCATCCACGATGATACTGAAAGCGGCACGGGGATTATTTTTCAGCGGGCTTTCAGCCGTGCCGGTTGGGTTCGTGCCGGTAGCAGGCTCATCGCCGCTGCTGCCGCAACCCGCCAGGGAAGCTGCCAACACAACCATCAGGCCCAATCGGGCCAATGTTGATTTCATTTTTTTCTTCCTTTTAATGCCATAGTGACAATTATGAAATTTAATCGTATGCAATTTTGCCACGCGGTCATGCGGCACGCGTACATGATCGATTCGCACGAATTTTAACTGCTTTTTTTGGGATTAGCCATTGGCATCTTCATTTACGTCAGAACTAATTCGATCCCGACAAAAAGTGAAGAGTGCGCATAAAAACAGCACGTTCGCTTTGTTGAATTGAAGCGGTGGACGCGCTGTACTTTGCGACACGCACCGAGGACGAAAAAAAAGCGGGTCCCTTTCGGGACCCGCCTTGTGCTATCACCTCAAGTTGCAGGTGACCTAACCACCCTTAGTTGTGGCAAACAGTGCACGACTCTTGCTCGTCACCCGAGAACGGGCCGGGCATGGAGCCTGCAGTATCCGCATACGGGGTCGGATCGACGGTCTGCAATGTAGCGTGTGAAAGCGCCGCATCGCTGTCGTGGCAGGCAAGGCAAGCTACACGACTGGACTTGGTCTTCCAGGTGCCGCTGGTGGTCGCGGTATGGCACGACTCGCAGTTCTTCGGATCCTGCGGGAACTTGATCGAGACGTTGTGGCCGTTGTATATCTCGAACGGGTAGTTCACGCCTGCTCCAGCCACACCGGCGTTGCCGCCAAGGCCCCGCTTATCGGCAAAGTGAACGCCATGGACGCGACGGGCGATCGGCGCTGCGCCGAAGCCCATGTTGTTGGCGGTATTACCTGTTGTGCCGCCCTTCCACAATGTGACCGCATTGGTGGTCGTGTTCAACCCCAACTTGGCTTTCAGATTTGCATTGTAGTCGTGGCAGGCAGCGCACTCGTCAGGATCGAACGCGGCGGGGTGATTACCCATTGCGCTCGGGCTGTCATGCCACACTGCATTTTCGTGGCAGCCCGTACAGGCCGCGATCTTCGGCTCGACCGTAGCCGTGCCAACCTGGAACGAAATGTGCTTGCGGCTCATCGTATTCGTGTTCGGTACAGCCGATGAAGCAGCCGGTTTCGTTGCCAGAACCATCGCGAAGTAGGTGCCTGATTTGAGCCCCGCCACGCTGTCGAGCTGATATTTGATGTTCGCTGCAGTGCGCGTTATCTTCGGATCAGTGCTGGAAAGCAACAACGAGTTGCCGGCGGTACTGGCGGTGGTGCTCTTGGCCGCCGTCGTCAGAACCGGCTTCTTCAGCGCCCGGTTACCGTAAACGTAGAGGTTTGCCGTTGCACCGTACCCTGACGGCAAGCCCGTCGGCGCGGTCAACGCGGTAGTGTGGTCGATCGGGGTGCCAGTTGCAGCATCCTTGATGACAACCGTAACCACTGGCGCAGACTCAGCCGCCACGTAATACGTACCGTTTGCAGGTGCGGACATCGTGACATCGATGATGTAGTCCGTCTTGGTCTTTGCCGGAGAAGCATCGAGGTTGCCGTAGACGTTGTGCGCCGCCGGTATCGGAATTAGACCTGAAAGCGGGATCATCGGTCCAGCATCTGTATGGCAAGCCGCGCACTGGCTGTTATTTGCTCGCGGTCCACCCATGTGTCCTGAACTGGCATTAGCGGTAACCTTACTGCCGGGGAACGTTCCGCGAACTGGATCAACCTGCCCCACAGTCGTGCCGGAACCATCGGCAAAGTTGATGCCGTCATGGCACGCTCCGCACGCTTCCTTGCTCGGAGCCGTTTTCCAGTTATCAGCCTTTGTCGCATTCTTGTGGCACTTGGTGCAGTTAGCCACGTTTGCCGGGAAGCCGCCTTCCGAGAAATCGAACTTGGTGTTCAGGTGACCCCAGATCACGTATGGCTTGCCCTTGACTGCGGCAACCGGATTGTCAGTCAGAACGCCCGGGGTTAACGTGTCGTTCAGGTCGTTGTAATTACCGGCAGCATCGCCCTTAAAGTCGAATTGGATGCTCGGCATCTTCTTGCTCATGTGAATCTTGTGGATCATGACCTTGAAGTCGAGGGTGTTGCCGCTTTCCGGATCGACGTTGGTCGGGTTGTGGCAAACGACGCACAGTTTGGTGTCAAGACGACCACCACCGTGGAAGGCGAGAGTGGCATGGCACTCGTTGCAGTTATTCGTCACGACGACTTCACGCGGGTCGGCGACGGAAACTGTAGCAGGGCCGGCAGCCGGTACGAAGTCAAAGACCGGGTTGTTCGCGCCCGAGCCAAGCGGGCCGGTGCCATCGATGTCCCCCAGCTGCAAGGATACACGGTGTGTCAGGTTGGCGTCATAGGGGAAGCTGCCCGACTTCGGTGTGTCGCCAGCATAGCCTGCCGGGAGAGTTGGTGCGGCAATGGTCACACCGCCCGTCACGACCAGATTGGTCGTATAAGTGAAGTTCCCCGCGCCATCAGTCGCCAATAAGCCACTCGCGGCGCTTTCGCCGTTCGGCTGGTTGACCGTTGTCCCTGCAGGAGTGGTGCCGACACCGGCAGCTTTCACAACCGCATTATTATTGGAGTAATTGACCCAATAGGTCGAATCGCCCGCTGCATCCCCATTCCTGAGCATCGCAACGCGAACTGTGACCGATGATGGAACGGCACTGGCAGCGCCGACATCGTCGGCAGTGCAAGGCTTATTATCGGCGCCCGCTTTTTTAATATTGAAGTTGATTGCGACTTTGCCTGCGCCATCGACACTGACGCCGGTAATCGTCGAGCATACGTTGAGGGCGTTATTCGTCCCCCTGGCAGCCTGACCGCCGACGGCTGCGCCGTGAAGCGAGCTGACCTTGATCGACGCGGGCGCGCCTGCCCAGACAGAACCCATCTGCAGAGAGCTTGAACCGATCGGGTAGTTGCCGGTGACGGGCACGCCCGATGCGCCGACAGGGCCTTGAGGGCCGGTAGCGCCAGTAGCGCCAGCAGGACCCGCAGCGCCATCACTGCCGCCGCAACCTGACAAGGCAGATATGAACAAGGCCAACAGGCCCAGTCGCATTATATTATTTATCATTTATTTCTCCTCGATTTGTTGAAAAAATCAGGCAAAGAAGTTACGCGTACGAAAAATACAGGTACTTGATTCTACATTTGCCAATTTATTTACACCCTCCAGTTGCCTTTAACTTCCTACCGCTTCCTGCACTTCCTGCACTTCCTGCACTTCCTGCACTTCCTGCTTTTCCAGCTATTACCTGCTTATGGTTTGATTCTCCATGACCTCCCCCTGCCAAGGGAAAGTAACGGCAACGCCTCCAAAGAAGCATATTAGAATACTATTATTATTCAACCTTCTAAAGAGCCATCAATAATTATCATAGCTAACTTTTTTTCAAATAGTGTCTATCTGAATTTGTAAATGTAGCTGACGCCCAGGAAGGTCGCGCTCTGGCTCTGCTGCATCGATACGGTCGAGTTATCCGAATAGGCAAAGGGCGTTCCGTTATTCCCCCAGCTCCATTCGTCGAATTTCACGCTCTGCTGCACCAGGTCGACGCGAATGTCGGCATTTTTCTCCAGCGCATATTTGCCGAAGAGCTTCAGTTTGGTCACGCGATAGGTGACATCCGGCAACCCTCCGCCGACCAGCGCCGCGCCCGAGCTCATGCTTTGCTTGTAGCGGTTGCTGTCGTTCATGTACGTCAGGTCTCCGCCCAGATCGAGCTGGTCGGATTGCTTGCCGACCAGGCCGATACCCATGCTGGTGCTGACGTTTTCCAGCTCGGCGAAGTAGCCTACTGAATGGTCTACATTCAGGGTCTGATTGCCCTGGTTGAAATAACCGGTCATTTTCCAGTTTTCTGACAGGATCAGGGCCGCATCCACGCCATAGGAACTCATCCCGGTATCGTGCAGCCCTTTTTCGGTCGGGGCGGTGTATCTGTCCTTGCCGTTTTCAATGATAAATTGCAGCGACAGGTCTTCGCTCGCCACCCAGTCCATCGACAGTTTCAGCTTGTCGCGCTCGCGGTCCATCATCGTCATCGGGAAGGTGCCGGTGGCTTTATAGATAGTTGCGTCCGAAACTGCCGGGAAACCCGGAGCGAGGCTCAACCAGTTATCGCCGTCGCGCTTGCTGTGCACGTAGCTGATAGCGCCATTGAGGGTTTCAGACATCGAATGCCGCAGTTCGGCCCGATAGCCCAGCTCGCGGGTGTTTTCGCGCAACGCGGAAAGCGCCAGCGCGAGGTCGGTGATATCGGAGGTGGCGACAGGGCGTTCGCGATGCACCGTCGCGTAATCGACCCCCAGTGTCGCCCGGTAGTTGTCCGGCAGCTGATAGCCCGCTTCCAGTTTGCCGGTGAGTTTCTGCGATGAATTGTTCAAATCGTTCGTATACGTCGCGCCGGTATTGTCCTGAACGTAATTGGCGAGCGGCGTCTTGTCCTGTTTGCTTTCAAGGCGCAGATTGGCGAGCACGGAAATATCCGCCATCGGCCGCGCCGTCAAGCCTAACTGGGCAAGGCTGCTGTCCACGGCGCCGCCCAGGCTGCTGACGCCAACCGGCGCGCCGGTCAGCCCCATGCTGGCGAAATCATTATTCTGGGTTGCGCGGGTTTGGGAGTATTTGAAAGTGGTGCGTGTCGTCGGCGTGAAGGCGTAGCTGCCGGAGACATAGAACTGGTGCGCCTGGTTGTCTGGCGACAAGGCCACGGCTTGTTGCAAATAGCCTGCCAGCGTGCTGCCCGGAGCGGCGCCGGTATTCAGAACCGAGCCATTCGGGTTCCACAAGTTTCCGCTGATTGCCGGATTCAGTGATCCGTTGGCGTTGTCGTAGAACGAAGCGTAATAGCCGCCGCTCAGCATCAATGCTTCATCCGAATAATTCAGCTTGGCTTCGATCTGCCGGGTCGTGGAGTTGATCGGCTCGGGCAGCATCAATAGCGCCCCGGTAGTGGAGCTGCACAGAAAGCGGCTTAACAAGTTTATTTCGCTGCAAACGAGGCCCGTGCCGGACAGGCGCGCCCCTTCCTTTTTTTCATTTTTGAAGTCCACATCGAGCAACAGATTGGGTGTAAGCCATTTTCCCGCAAAGAGATTGAGTTTCTTCCGCGCGATATCCAGGTTCAGGTCGGTTCCGGCGCCGGGGGTCGAAAGGCTCGTCACGGTTGGCGCAATTGTTCCGGCACCCTGCAGGCCGGTATTGACGGTGCGGATATCGTGGCGAACCAGTTCGGTATAGAGGGCGATGAGTTCAAAGTCGCCCTGCTTCTCAAGCTCGCCCCTGATCTCACGATTGTCGAGACCCAGATCCCTGCCATAAATCTCCGTCCAGGTTCCCGTGTCTTTATCGAGCTTGTTAATGTCGAAATTGAGCAGGATGTTGGCGTCATTCTTGCGCAGGCCGTTGTACTGGGAAAAGACCGTCCTGTCGTTGAGGTCGCCGCTGGTGGCGCCCGCGCCGACGCTGACAGTGCTATCGGGCTCGGTGAGCCGGAGGATGGCTTCGTCTTCCTCGCCGGCGGCATGTGCCTGCCCGAAGGCAGCAAGCACAATCAGCGCAAGCAGTTTTGGGGTAAAGCCGGGTTGTTTTCTGGTTATTTTCATGATCATTCGTCCCGTAATCTCAGCGGAAGTAGAACTGCGCATTTTTGGGGTCGGTCAAGCTCGGGTTGTTGCTGCCATGCACCAGGGTATGGCAGTTCATGCAGCTTCTTCCCTGGGTGATGGCGGCCCCGCTCCCGTAGGTCATCGCGCCGGGCGCAGCCGCCGCCTGTCCAGCCAGCGAAGGCTGCACCGCGCCATGCGGCGTGTGGCAAGTCTGGCACAGGAATGGCGCGCGCATCTTCAACATGCTTTCTGCAGTGGTGCCATGCGGGTTATGGCAGATCGAGCAGTCGTCGTTGACGGGTTCGTGGTTATGCACGAACGGCCCGCGTTTTTCCATGTGGCAGGTGTAGCAGGTTTCGTTGATACTGTCGCGTTTCATCAGTTTTGTCCCGGCAGTGCCATGCGGGTTATGGCAATCCGAGCACGCCATCTTGCCCTCGGCGAGCGGATGATGGGATGGCTTGTTGATTTGCGCGCGCTGCTCCTTGTGACAGGTAAAGCAGACCTCGGCCTGGGTGCGCTTGTCGCGCACCTTGTCGTTATAGGTGTGAATTTCGTGGCATGAAATACATGCCAGATCGCGGCTCTGGTGTGCGCTTCCCTCCCAATGCGAGCGATTCGCATCTTTTTGGTGGCAGGTAAGGCAAGACGCATTCTGCGCGCTTGCTTCGCTTGGCGGAAAGTCGCTTTTCTTCCTCGAACCGAAAACGACATCGGGCGCCTGTTTGCCTTTTACGTCGGGATCGCCATACAGGTGTTTTTTGCTGCCGCCGTGGCAGGTTTGGCAGTTGGGGGCGCGGGCATCCACCCTGACGCCATGCTTGGCCCGATAGATAGACCAGATCGGCTTGGTTTCGCCTTCGTCGTGGCATTTGGTGCAGGTCTTGTCATTAAAAGGAGGCAAATGAGCCGTTTTCGCTGCCTCCTCAGCCGCTGACGCTGCCGGAACCCAGCAGGCGGCAGCAATGAGCGCGCACAGGGCCAAAATTTTTCTTGATAGTTTCATTCGTTTCTTCTTTAATTTGTTGTTACTGAAAAGGCATCAGCAATCCTCTGTAACCGTACCAATGCCTTAGAGGGAAAGAATCCAGTTCACCAGGTTCTTGAGCTGATCCAGATTGTGTTTTTTGTCGTACTTGTGTAATTCTTTATGCCCATCGGGGAAGTTGGCCACATCCTTGCCCTCGGTGATGTGCTTAAGAACTTTGTCGGCGGCCCCGCTATCGCCACGGTATTTTTCTGCGATGGACTTGAAGGAAGGCCCTTCTTTTTGCTTGGTTACACCGTGGCATCTCAGGCACTTGTCTTTCCGCGCAAGCTTTTCGGCCGCCTCGGCATCCACTTTCACTGGCGCCGCAGCATCGGCAACCGCCGGGAATGAAAAAGAAAGCATGATGGCGCCGGCAATGGCCAGCATATGGGT
>Ga0224495_10002605_pt1 | contig 11654 bp, 13 predicted proteins | sample SF_Jul11_sed_USG_FD_168128 | JGI IMG/M metagenome (GOLD analysis project Ga0224495, IMG submission 168128) | Sediment microbial communities from San Francisco Bay, California, United States - SF_Jul11_sed_USGS_4_1 | ecosystem: Environmental > Aquatic > Marine > Sediment | place: USA: California...
AGAATGTATTATTGAAATACTGGTAAAACGAAAAAGTTTCTTGTAAAACGATCAACATGGGGAGACCCAGGATGAAATTCTTTAAGGTGCAACGCCACTCATGGAAAGATCAGAGCCAAAAGAATAAATAGATACTCATGGCAACTTGGCTTGTTTATCAACAAGCAATTCATCCAATGGATTCTTTGTTTTGTAACTATTGCTTTTATTTTTATTTTCCACACCAGCCCACTGGAATTAAGTGACATTTGGTGGCATCTGAATACAGGCCGCTGGATATGGATCAATAACGAAATCCCGACTGACGATCCGTTCTTGTTCACCTCAGTTCAACCACTGGATGCACGAGCAAACCTGATCCTGCGTGGCTATCCATTGTCCCAGCTGCTATTTTTCGGCACATATATGCTGGCTGGAAATTACGGTTTATTAGCGCTACAAGGATTGTCGTTCACCCTGTTCTATGGTCTCTTATGGATTTACTTTCGGCAGCATGGGCTACACCCCTTGCTGGCTTCAGCCATTATTGGGTTGCTGCCAATCCCGTTCTTTCATTTCGTCGACCTGCGTCCTCATGTATTTTCTTTTGTTGGCGCTCTGCTGGTAATCCTGCTAATCGAACATATCCTTGCAAAGGAAAAAAAGGGGATGCGTCCAAGGTTACACGTGCTCCTGATTCTTCCCACCATCATGCTGCTTTGGGCAAATCTTAATCCTGGCTATTTCATCGGCATAGGCCTGCTATTTGCGTACTTCCTATCTGAATGGATTGCTCGCAAAAAGAGTAACGCATCGTTACCTGATGACGCATTCTGGCGCTTTCTGCTCGTAGTGTTTTTTTCGGCTGCAATTACAATTCTCAACCCAGCTGGCATATCGGCAACTTGGGTCGGCTTTACCGCAGTTTCCGGACCATTTTCAAAAGTGATCGATGAGTACATGGGAACGCTGGAGTATTTCGAATTTTACGGTTTGAAATATATGGGCTACATTGTTGTGACGGCAGCAGCCCTACCGTCCCTTGCACTATTGCTAAAATGGCGCGAAGTTAGTATCGCCCATATGCTAATGGTGCCGTTGTTTCTGGCCGCTGGAATACTGTCATTCCGTTTCAGCCTGTTGATGGTGGCAGTCATACTTTCCGTTGCTTGCGTTTATTTTGCTCGCGAGCTTAATCGCTGGCTGTCCTATGCCAAAGGCATTCCGGTGATTCTCTTGTGGTGTATCTCGACATGGTTTCTGGCAAACTCAGCATTAAACCGCACGGCCCTACCCAATTCGCCGGTACGCAGCATAATTCCATCCGCAGCCGTTGATTATTTGGCGCAAACCAAACCATCCGGGAATATCTACAACCACTTCGGATATGGTGGGTACTTAAGTTGGCGGCTCTACCCAAAAAAGATATATATTGACCAAAGAGGCCTGTCTTGGGATGCACATGAAGAATATATACAAAGCTGGCGTAATGATTATTCAGAGGTATTTCATAAGCACCAGATAGGTGTCGTTCTTTCCCCCATTTTTAATTTAACTACGCGCAAACGATCTCCATTAGTTGTCCGTCTCCTTGACGATAATGAATGGGAAATTAGTTATTATGACAGACTGAATACTATTTTCATAAGACGCGACATTAACGGCGGCCTCAGAATTTTCAAGAATAAACAGAAGATTGCAGAAGAAATATTGCGGCACCTTGACAGCATAGGGGCTTAAGCAATTAAGGCGGATTAACGTGCGCAGAAGCGACAGGGGTTTATCTAGCGCCTTTAGCCAACCTTGCTGTTGGCACACACAGCTTTTCGCACGGCACCTCGTCACCATCACCATCAAGCGTTTTAATGCCGCAGCGAGTCAGGAAATCTCTGGCCTCTTTGCAGAAAGACTTTTGCGAGCAATATTTCTTGGTGCAAACCTGTCCTGAACTCGGTTGCTTGACCGGATCGGTTTGCAGCTTGGTGCGCGATGCTCTTACCGGAGAAGGTGCGTTGGCAGCGAATATGGAGGAATGCAGCTTGCGCCATTGCGCGGATTCGGTGATCTTTTCGCCTGTCCACAGGCCGCGCTTGGCCTGCTGCGCCTCGCGCTGCAAAGCCGCGGTTGTTGTGAAAGCGCGAATACTCCCTTGCCATGCCGCGGCGCACCTGTTCGTGGTTCACGTTCAGCCCGTCGATACTGACCATCGCGATCATCCGCCCGCAGTCATCGATGGCGCGGCTTGCCACCTGTATACGTTTTCCCATCACCATGCCAGCCAGCGATTGCTGCGCTGCCATAGGGCTGCTCTTTTTCTGGAGCGTCCACTTCGGCCAAGCGTACTTTGACCGGATTATTGCCGCCACAAGGGAGGTGCCGATGGGTGTCCGCAGCCTCTGGTTCTACCCCTTCACAGTCCTGCATTACCATTAGCGTATCACCGTCCAATACGGCTATGTCTTTGCCTGAGAACTCCGCCGCATGTATCCATCCGGCTAAGCATAGTAATGCAATGCCAATAACAGAACGGATGGCATTCATACAAGCACGCTCTTGATAATGGCGAGGCACAGCAAAGTGTAACCAGCAGCGAGCAAATCATCGAACATCACACCCAAGCCACCGTGCCAGTTGCTGTCGAAATAATGTATCGGTGGCGGTTTTGCTATGTCAAATAAGCGGAATAATGCGAAGGCCAGCAGCGACCACTCCCAACCACGCGGGGTGAAGAACAGCACCAGTACAAAGGCCACGATCTCGTCCCACACTATGCCGCCATAATCTGCCACTCCCAACGCCTTGCCGGTCCTGTCGCATACCCACACGCCGATAGCAAATGCCCAGACCAGCACCAGCAGGAACACCGCATCTGTCAAACGCTGCGCTAGAAACCAATACATCGGGAATGCAACCAGCGTACCGAAAGTGCCGGGAGCTTTGCTCGCCAAGCCACTGCCAAAACCAAATGCCAGCATATGGGCAGGATGACTGAATAGGAAGCGCCAATCGGGTTTTACAGCCAATTCACCGGAAATGATCATAACCGCAGGCCTCCACATCGATCTGATTGCCAGATGCATCGTGCACGATGCAGCCACTGCCCGCAACGATCTTCCCGATGCAGGCCAGCGGCAGCTCAAGCCTCGTACTAATACTCATTATATCGGCGTGGCGCAGTACAGGAGCAGTAAAACACAGCTCGTAATCGTCGCCGCCAGATAATATACTTTGCTTTCCGAGCGGATGCTGCACATAAGTGCGCATCACTGAAGAACTCGGCAAAAGTGAAAAATCTATTTCAGCAGCCACTTGCGAAGCTTCAAGAATATGCCCAAGATCGGCGAGCAAGCCATCGGATATATCGATCGCACTGTTGGCAATACCGCGCAAAGCCAAACCCAACTCGACTCGCGGTTGTGGCTGGTGCAAGGCTGGGGTGCAAGCCGCAAATTCCTCATTACTCAATACGATATTGCCTTTCAGATGCGCCAATACCAGCGCGGCATTCCCCAATGTCCCCGAGACCCAGACTTCATCGCCAATTTGCGCGCCGCTGCGCCGCACTGCCAGCTGTGCTGGCACTTCCCCGAATATTGTTACGCACAAATTTAGCGGGCCTCGCGTGGTATCGCCGCCCACCAATTCAACACCAAATTGCTGTGCCAACGCGAAGAATCCCGCACTGAATTTTTCCAGCCACGCCTCATCCGCAACGGGTATCGCAATCGCCAATGTCGTCCAGCGGGGGGTCGCACCCATCGCTGCCATATCGGACAGGTTCACCGCCAGCGTTTTGTGTCCAAGCATGAACGGGTCAGCATCAGGGGAAAAATGGGTGCCACACACCAGCATGTCGCTGGATACCGCCAGCACCTTACCCTCGCTCGCCACCAGTAACGCGGCATCATCTCCAATACCCAAAAGCGCACCCGGAGTAGCACGGGTAAAGTAACGGCGAATCAGATCAAATTCCGTCATACGGAATCGTCCCGATCACGCTTTAGCGCGACCAGAAAACTCAGATGCACGCAGTTGTGCTGCAAGCTTGTCAAGCACTCCGTTGACATACTTGTGCCCATCGGTTCCGCCAAAAGTTTTGGCCAATTCAACGGCCTCATTGATAACTACCCTGTAAGGCACTTGCAGGTTTTGCGACAGCTCAAAGGTTCCCAGTAACAGCACGGCAAATTCCACCGGACTAAGTTCAATGAGCGGCCGGTCGAGATATGGAGAAATCAGGCTCTCAATGTCGGCATGCTGACTCAGAGTACCTCGCAACAAACTGGAAAATAATTCTTTGTCATAGCGTCCAAGATTCTTTTCGGCATGTATTTGTTTTTCTATTTTCTCCTCATTTCCACCCGTTACCCGCCACTGATATATGCCCTGCATCGCAAGTTCGCGAGCGCGATGTCGTGGACTCTTCTGCGGAGTTTTGCTGGCCGTATTCGCTGCCGTTCCGGTGCTCATCCCAAACCCCGCAACAGATTGGCCATCTCAATCGCCACCAACGCGGCCTCGCCACCCTTGACCATCATGCGTTCGACTGCCTGTTCATCGGTATCGGTAGTAAGAATCGCATTGGCGACCGGCACGCCGCAAGCCAGCTGCACCTCGTTCACGCAGCGCGCCGATTCGTTGGCAACAATCTCAAAATGATAGGTGTCGCCGCGTATAACTGAACCTAGTGCAATCAACGCGTCGAACCTTTCGCTCTCTGCCATGTGCAGCAGCGCCAGCGGAATCTCGAGCGCCCCTGGCACGGTAGCCAGCATGATATCGGCTTCAGCCACACCTTGTTGCACCAGTTGCGCGCGGCACGCACCCAGCAGTCCTTCACATACTTCAGGATTGAAGCGGCTCTGCACGATGCCGATGCGCAAACCTTTGCCGTTGAGATTTTTTTCCAATTCCTTCATTTACTCTTCCCTCTATTCTCGGCCGATATCGCTTCGTTGTTTGCATAACCCACCACTTCCAGACCAAATCCGGCCATGCTAGGCATCTTGTGCGGCGTGGCCAGCAAGCGCATCTTGCCTACATTCAGGTCTCGCAATATCTGCGCGCCGGTACCATAGCTGCGCGGATCCCACTGTGCGGTCTGTTGGCTTTCGGTATCCAGTGCGGCACGCGCACGCAACTCCCGCGAAGATTCACCGCGATGCAGTAACACTAGCGCCCCCGCCGCCGACTGGCTGATCCTGCGCAAGGCCTCATGTACGCTGGTCGAATGTGCGTGATCGGTCTGCTCCAGAAAATCCAGCACCGAAAGCGGCTCATGCACTCGTACCAGAGTTTCAACATCATGGCTTATCTCACCTCTTACCAAAGCCAGATGCGTGCGCTGAGTAGTCTTGTCCGCATAAGTCACCAAGTCAAATTCGCCGTAAGCGGTTTGCACCTTGCGCCGCGCTACTCGCTCTACGAGTTTCTCGTGCTGGCTGCGATACTCGATAATGTCAGCGATTGTGCCGATCTTGAGCCCATGTTGCCTGGCATACAAGATCAAATCAGGCAGTCGCGCCATCTCCCCGTCTTCCTTGAGGATCTCGCAGATCACGGATGCCGGAGTAAGTCCCGCCAATTGCGCCAGATCGCAGCCCGCCTCGGTATGCCCGGCGCGTACCAGCACACCGCCGTTCTGCGCGCGTAGCGGGAAGATGTGCCCGGGCTGCACGATGTCTCCGGGTTTGGCATTCTTATCCGCCGCAACTTGCACGGTGCGCGCACGATCCGCTGCCGAGATGCCGGTAGTCACGCCGCTCGCAGCCTCGATCGACAATGTGAAATTGGTCGCCAGCGGCAAGCCGTTTTCTCGTACCATCAGCGGCAAGTTGAGCTGCTTGCAATGCCCTTCGGTCAGCGTCAAACAGATCAAGCCGCGGCCGTGCTTTGCCATGAAATTGATCTTTTCCGGCGTAACAAATTCTGCGGCAAACACCAGGTCGCCTTCGTTCTCGCGGTCTTCCTCGTCCACCAGCACGACCATATTACCTGCGCGGATCTCCGCTATGATTTCCTGTATCGGTGTGATTCCTGTCATGGCGTAGCCTGCATCATTCTTTCCACATAACGCGCTATCATGTCCACTTCCAGATTGATGCGGCTGCCTGCGCGCAATTTATTCAGATTGGTTTTCACCAGCGTGTGCGGTATCAGGTTGATGCTGAATTCGTTGTGATTCACCTGATTGACGGTAAGGCTGACGCCGTTGATTGCGATCGAACCTTTTACTGCAATAAATTTCGCGAGTGCCTGCGGTGCGCGCACAGTCAGTTTCCAGCTCTCTCCCAGATCGGTGAATGACACGACTTCCCCTGCGCCATCGACATGGCCGCTGACCAGGTGCCCGCCCAACCGGTCGGCCAGACGCAAGGCTTTTTCCAAATTGACCGGCGCACCCGGCGCATCCAGCCCCACAGTGCAATCCAGCGTCTCGCGCGAAACATCCGCCCCAAATTCCTTGCCAACCAGCGTCACTACGGTGAGGCATACGCCATTCACCGCGATGCTGTCGCCGATCCGCACATCACCCAAATCCAAAGCATCGGTGGATATCATCAGACGCAGTCCTCCATTGCGGTCTGCTGTCTCGGCGATATGTCCAACATCGGCAATGATTCCACTAAACATATTTCACCTTCGCTATGATGCGCAAATCCTCACCAACCTGGCGCACATCCTGCCATTTGAGCTTGACGCCTTGATCTAGGCTGGCCAGCTCGCCCAACTGTGCAAAACCGCGCGCCTTATCGCCGAGCAACTGAGGGGCCACATACATCAGCAATTCATCGATCAAACCTGCACGCAGCAACGCGCCATTAAGGGTGTTACCTGCCTCTATCAGCACTTCGTTGTATCCACGTATCGCGAGATCGCGCATCATCGCGATCAGATCAACCTGCCCATTGCCATCCGGCAATGGGCAGACCGATGCGCCGACTTGCTCCAAAGCCGCAATCTTTTCTCCCTCACCTGATGCGGTATAGATTAACACTTTGCTGCCCACTCCATTCTGCAGAATGCGCGCGTTCAGCGGCATGCGCAACCGGCTATCAAGCACCACTCGCAGCGGTTGCCGCTCCACTTTAAGCTCACGTACTGTCAGGCGCGGATCATCTGCCAGCACCGTGGCGATACCGGTCAACACTGCGCAAGATCGCGCGCGCCAGTGCTGCACATCCCGCCTGGACGCCTCAGCCGTGATCCACTGGCTGACTCCGTTGGACAGCGCGGTCCGGCCATCCACGCTCATGCCGATCTTGCTACGCAACCACGGTACGCCACGGGTCATGCGCGAAAAAAATCCTGCATTAAGTTCGCGCGCCGCATCTTCCATCAAACCAATTTCAACCTCAATACCGGCGGCTCGTAACCGCTCGATACCAGTGCCGGCCACCTGCGGATTCGGATCGGCCACTGCCACTACCACACGCGAGACTCCTGCGTAAATCAGCGCATCGGCACAGGGCGGGGTCCGACCATGGTGGCTGCATGGCTCCAATGTGACATAAGCCGTCGCGCCACGCGTCGTCGAGCCTGCCGCTCGCAACGCATGCACCTCGGCATGCGCCTCGCCGGCGCGCTGGTGCCACCCGCTACCCACGTTCTTGCCGTCGGCCACTAACACGCATCCAACGCGAGGATTGGGGTTGGTGCTGTACAAACCCTGCTCGGCCAGCCGCAGTGCTTGCGCCATCCACAGGCTGTCATGTGCGGTAAACATATTTAAGGTTTCGGCTTGGCCCGACGCGAAGGCGTTTTGCGCACCGCTTCCACTGCCTCGGTGAAATCGCCTACATCCTGAAAACTTTTATATACCGAAGCAAAGCGGATGTAAGCTACCTTATCCAGCTTGAGCAGCTCCTTCATCACCATCTCGCCGATCTGGCGCGAAGCGACCTCACGCTCGCCAAGCGCAAATATCTTTTGCGTCACATGGTCTATCGCGTTGTCCACCATCTCGGTGGGCACCGGACGCTTGTGCAGCGCGCGGTTGAAACTGGTGCGCAACTTATCCTCGTCGAACTCGCTGCGCATACCGTTCTGTTTGACCACCTGCGGCATGCGCAGCTCGACGATCTCATAAGTGGTGAAACGCTTATCGCACGACAAGCATCGGCGGCGGCGGCGGATATGGTCACCCTCCTCGCTTTCGCGTGTATCCACCACTTGGGTGTCGTTGCCTTTACAGAATGGGCATTTCATCGAACACCTCTATAAACCTACTGCGCAGCCCGATTGCTGCGTCGCGTGCTCGTTCAATCCTCGCCTACCCATCGGGTATGTCTCATCATTCACTCCGCGGCTCCTTACATTCGGGTTTGCTCGCTACGATTTCTAGAGGTGTTCAAATTACTTTTTCAGCTCTTTCAGGCTCCGTACACCGGAAACTTCACAGTCAGCTTCTTCACTTCGCCGAGTACGCGCAAGATTACCGAATCGTCGTTCGGGGCTTCGAGCACGTCGGCGATCAGGTGCGCGAGCTTCTCGGCTTCCAGTTCCTTGAAGCCACGCGTGGTCATCGCCGGGCTGCCGATGCGAATGCCTGAAGTGACGAAAGGTTTTTGCGGATCGTTCGGGATCGCGTTCTTGTTCACCGTGATGTGCGCTCGTCCCAGCGCGGCTTCGGCATCCTTGCCGGTGATATGCTTGGGTTGCAGGTCTACCAGGAATACATGGCTGTCGGTGCGCCCGGACACGATTCGCAGGCCTCGCTCCTGCAACACCTTGGTCATCACGCGCGCATTGTCGATCACCTGTGTTTGGTAAACCTTGAATTCCTTGCTGGCAGCCTCCTTGAGCGCCACGGCCTTGGCCGCGATTACATGCATCAGCGGGCCGCCTTGCAGCGAGGGGAAGATTGCCGAGTTCAGCGCCTTTTCATGTTCGGCCTTGGCGAGAATCAATCCGCCACGCGGCCCGCGCAGGGTCTTGTGAGTAGTAGTGGTAACGAAATCGGCGATGCCGACCGGGCTGGGGTAAACGCCCGCAGCGATCAACCCCGCATAGTGCGCCATGTCCACGAACAGATATGCGCCCACGCTGTCGGCAATCGCGCGAAAACGCTTCCAGTCGATCACCAGTGCATACGCCGATGCGCCCGCGACGATCATCCTGGGCTTGTGCTGATTCGCCAAAGACTGCACCTGATCGTAGTCGATCTCTTCCTTGGCGTTCAGCCCGTACTGGATCGCGTTATACAACTTGCCGCTGATGTTCACCGAAGCGCCGTGGGTCAGGTGACCACCATGCGCCAGCGACATGCCCAGTATCGTATCGCCTGGCTTGAGCACTGACGTGTACACTGCCTGGTTGGCCTGTGAGCCTGAATGCGGCTGCACATTGACGTACTCTGCGCCGAACAGCGACTTGGCGCGATCTATGGCCAGTTGCTCGGCCACATCCACATACTCGCAACCGCCGTAATAGCGCTTGCCCGGATAGCCCTCGGCATACTTGTTGGTCAGCTTGCTGCCCTGCGCTTCCATCACCGCCGGGCTGGTGTAGTTTTCCGAAGCGATCAGCTCGATGTGATCTTCCTGGCGGAGGTTTTCATTCTGGATCGCCTCCCACAATTCCGGGTCGGTAACGGCAATAGTGTTTTTGCTGGAGAACATGGCGTTTATTCCTGAAATATTGAAAGCGGGAAAGGCGCGGATTCTACCATGCAGGCGGGGTAGGCCGGTAATGCCAAACAAAGCAGCCGGGTTGCCTTTTCACGGCAACGTGTCACCCCATTCAAACTCTACCGCCCTGCCACCGTCATACCCTCGACCAAAATCGACCCGCATTGCCTCGATCCCTGCACCAGCACATCGTTTCCGACAGCGACGATGTTGCGGAACATGTCTTTCAGATTTCCCGCAATGGTGATTTCCTGCACCGGATACTGGATATCGCCGTGCTCGACCCAGAATCCCGCTGCGCCTCGCGAATAATCGCCGGTCACCGGGTTGATACCATGCCCCAGCAATTCAGTGACCAGCAGGCCGCGGCCCATCTGTTTCAACAGGTCGGCGAAATCCTCTCCTCTGGTTTTTCCCGCTGAAGATTTCAGGATCAGGTTGTGGTTGCCGCCTGCGTTCCCGGTGGTGCGCATGCCCAGCTTGCGTGCCGAATAACTGCCGAGGAAGTATCCTCGCAGCACACCATTCTCGACGACCGTGCGCCGTTGCACCCGCACACCCTCGTCATCGAAGGGGCTTGAGCCCAGGCCCCGGCGGATGTCAGGCACATCTGAGATGTGGATATGCGGAGAAAAGATCTGCTGGCCGAGCTGGTCGAGCAGGAACGAGGATTTGCGGTACAGGCTGCTGCCACTCACCGCGCTGACGAAATGCCCCAGCAGGCTGGAGGCGATCGGCGCCTCGAACAGCACCGGCACCTGCATGGTGTCGAGATGGCGCGCATTCAGGCGGCGCACGGTGCGTTCCGCCGCGATGCGCCCGATCTGGCGCACATTGACGATCTCCCTGGCATCACGCGCCGCGCTGTACCAGTAGTCGCGCTCCATCGCATCGTCCTTGCCGCCGATTACCGCGCAACTGACGCTATGGCGCGAGCTGGGGTAGCCGCCGATGAAGCCGAGGCTGTTGGCATGCACGAACTGCGCCTCGTGCACGTTCACCGTCGCGCCCTCTGAATTGTTGATGCGCCGGTCTGCATCCAGTGCCGCTTGCTCGCACTCTGTAGCCAGTGCGATTGCGTCATCCACCGGCAGATTCCAGGGATGATACAGATCCAGATCGGGCAAGTCGCGCGCCAGCATGTCGACATCGGGCAATCCGGAACACTCATCTTTGGCGGTATAGCTTGCTATCGACAGAGCCGCATCCACGGTATCGCGCACCGCCTGCGGCGAAAAATCCGAAGTGCTGGCGTTGCCGCGCTGCTGGCCTATGTAGGCGGTAATCCCTAGGCCCTTGTCGCGATTGTACTCTATGGTCTCGACCTCCCCATGGCGCACCGTGACGCCCTGGCCGAAACCTTCGGTCACTTCGACTGAGGCGTCAGAGGCGCCACGCCGCTTGGCGTAGGCCAGCATATCATGGGCGATTTCGCGCAACGCTTCGGCAGAATAGGAAAACCTGCACTGACTGGAAACAACGGAACGTGCGGCAGTTGATGGTGGCTTGCGCATAACAAAATCTGTGATTGACGAAAGGCGGTATCATAGCAGTATCACAAGGTTTCTTTGAATGGCCTGACACATTGACAGTTATGAATCCACAAAATACAAACAAGGACGAGCCGCTGCACATCCATCTGGGCAATGACGAGGATGAGCATGCTTCGACCGGGGTGCATGACGACGATGGGGTAGAAGTCATCCGCCCGCATGCACGCAAGGTGGATAACACCCACACCAGGGGCCGCGGACTGCGCAGCCAGCCCGTCGTGGCCAAAGATGAGGAAGAGCTGCCCCCAAGCAAGACTAAGATCAAGAAACAGATGCACGAGCTGCGTGACCTCGGCAAGGAACTGACCGAGCTTGGCAAGGATCAACTGGCACAACTCGATCTGCCCGAGAACCTGCGCGATGCGATTCGCGAGATGAAAAACATCAACAAGTTCGGTGCACAGCGCCGCCAGATGCAGTATATCGGCAAACTGATGCGCGAGGTCGACACCGCCCCCATCCTGGCCAAACTGGATGCATGGAAGGGCACTTC
>Ga0224495_10002606_pt1 | contig 11650 bp, 9 predicted proteins | sample SF_Jul11_sed_USG_FD_168128 | JGI IMG/M metagenome (GOLD analysis project Ga0224495, IMG submission 168128) | Sediment microbial communities from San Francisco Bay, California, United States - SF_Jul11_sed_USGS_4_1 | ecosystem: Environmental > Aquatic > Marine > Sediment | place: USA: California...
CAACTTCGCGCAATTCAAGAAACTGGTGCATACCGCTGTGCGCATGCTGGACAACGTGCTGGATGTCACCGCATGGCCGTTGCCCGAACAATTGCAGGAAGCGCGGAACAAGCGGCGCGTCGGGCTGGGCTTCACCGGGCTGGGCGATGCGCTGGTGATGCTGGGCGTGCGCTACGACACCGACGAAGCGCGCGAGGTTGCCTCGGACATCTCGCGCATCATGCGCGACGAAGCCTATCTGGCCTCGGTGGAACTGGCGCAGGAACGCGGCGCTTTCCCGCTGCTGGATGCTTCCCAGTATCTTTCCGCGCCGCGCTTCGCATCGCGCCTGCCGGACGAGATCAAGGACAAGATCCGCACGCACGGCATCCGCAACAGCCACCTGCTGTCCATCGCGCCGACCGGCACGATCTCGCTGGCGTTCGCCGACAACGCCTCCAACGGCATCGAGCCGGCGTTCTCGTGGTTCTACACGCGCAAGAAGCGCATGGCCGAGGGCGGCACCAAGGATTACCAGGTGGAAGACCACGCCTGGCGCGTGTACAAGAACATGGGCGGCGACATCAAGCACCTGCCGCCCTCCTTCGTCACCGCGCTGGAGATCTCGGCGATCGACCACATGAAGATGGTGGCCGCGGTCGCGCCGTTCATCGACACCTCGATCAGCAAGACCGTCAACGTGCCGGAGGACTATCCCTACGAGGATTTCGAGCACCTCTATACCGAAGCGTGGAAGGCCGGCCTGAAGGGCCTGGCGACCTATCGCCCGAACAACGTGCTGGGCTCTGTGCTGTCGGTCGCGACAGAAACCAAGGCCGCCAAAAAAGAGGAACAGCCGCAGGATTTCGTGTTCGACCAGGACCGCCGCATCGTGCTGGAAGCCTCGGCCACTCCCAAGCCGGCGCTCGCCTCGCTGCGCTGGCCGGGCCGCCCGGAACTCCCGAACGGCAGCGAAGGCTGGGTCTCCCAGGTGGTGGAACACCCGCTCGGCAATTTCGTGATCTTCGTCTCGCACACCACCAACGGCAAGAACCACCCGTTCGAAGTGTGGGTGAACGGCTCGGAGCAGCCGCGCGGGCTCGGCGCGCTGGCCAAGTCGCTGTCGATGGACATGCGCACGCAGGACCAGGTGTGGGTCAGGATGAAGCTGGAGATGCTGATGAAGACCGCCGGCGACGATGCGTTCGACATGCCGATGCCGCCGAACGGCGAAATAACACGCATGCCGAGCCTGGTCTCCGCGTTCGCGCACCTGCTGAAATACCGCATCGAACAACTCGGCGCGCTGGAAGTGGGCACGGACGCGACCACCCCGATGATGGACGCGCTGTTCGCCAGGAAGGAACCCAAGACCGGCACCGACGGCACGATGAGCTGGACCGTGGACATCGCCAACGCCGGCAGCGGCGACGACTTCGTGCTGGGCCTGAAGGAACTGGTGCTGCCGGACGGACAGCGCCGCCCCTACTCGATGTGGCTGGCCGGCGTGTATCCGCGCGCGCTGGACGGGTTGTGCAAGGTGCTGAGCCTGGACATGCGCGTGATCGACCCGGCGTGGATCGGCATGAAGCTGCGCAAGCTGCTCAACTTCGGCGAGCCGCTCGGCGACTTCATGGCGCGCGTGCCGGGCAGCGTCAAGATGGAAAGCTACCCCTCGACGGTCTCCTACGTCGCCAACCTGATCATCCACCGCTACGCGATGCTCGGCATCCTCGACGAGCAGGGCTACCCGGTGCAGCAGATGGGCGTGCTGGAGATACCGAAGAAGCGCAGCAAGACCGCCGGCATCAAGACGCTGGCCGGCAAGCTGTGCAAGGAATGCCACAACGCCACGCTGATCAAGAAGGACGGCTGCGAGTTCTGCACCAGTTGCGGCGCGATCGGGGCGTGCGGGTGAATACCCACGTGTTAATTGAACGGGTTTCTAATTAAGTTATCTCTCGGTCGCCAGTATATGAGGACAAGAACTTCTAATTCATGTGATAGGTATGAAATACCGAGAGAGCCAGAAAGATAAAGATCTTCGCAAGCGGTTCGCGAATGACAACGCCCATGCGCTGCTTCGTCGAATATCGCTTAAGAAAGGTGTGCTCCGAGGAATCAATGAACTAAATATTGCTTTTCAGTACCCGATTACCGCTATTGCTGGACGCAATGGTGCAGGGAAATCGACAATTCTTGCTCTTGCTTGCTGTGCGTACCACAATAGCAAAAGTGGGTTCAAATTGCCTAAGCGGCATAACTCTTACTACACATTTTCAGACTTCTTCATTCAGCATCCAGAAGAAGTACCGCCACAGGGCCTCGAAATTCGATATTCCATTGCCTACGACAACTGGAAGGCAAATGCTGCACTACCTGATGGCGTTGGTATTGGAATACAGCGTCGCCACAAGAAAAAGGGTGGCAAATGGAATGATTACGATGAGAGAGTTAAGAAAAATGTTGTCTTCCTAGGTATTGAAAGAATCGTCCCTCACAGCGAAAGAAGCCAGTCACGCTCTTACTCAAAAGTTTTCAGTGATTCCGCACCAAAAGGATGGGAAGACAAAGTGAAGGAAGCAGTAGGTTTCGTTCTTGGACGAACCTACGAAAAGTTCAGATACGTGGAATATTCCAAGTACAGCCTACCCGTTGTGCAAACTGGTAGCGTGACTTACTCAGGATTTAACATGGGTGCAGGCGAGAACGCTCTATTTGAAATTTTCTCGACCATCTACGCGTGCGGAAATGGTGCTCTCTTGGTAATGGATGAAATTGAGCTCGGACTTCACGCAGAGGCACAGCGCCGCTTTATAGAACGACTCAAGGATGTATGTTTAGAAACCCACACACAGGTAATCTGCACCACGCATTCGTGTGAGATTTTTGACTGCCTTCCATATGATGCACGCTTCTTTGTGGAGACTGTGAATGGCAAAACCAAGATAACTGAAGGCATCTCCTCTGAGTTCGCGTTCTCAAAATTGTCAGCTCTACCTGGCATAGAGATCGAGCTTCTTGTTGAGGATGAGGTTGCCAAAACAATTCTTATGGCCTGCCTACCAGCATCGTTGCGTTCAAGATTGGCAATTTATATCATTGGTTCGGCAACCGCACTAGCCCGTCAACTTGCTGCAATATACATACGGGGAGAGCAAAAGCCAGCGTTAGCCATCTTTGATGGTGATCAACGCGCGAAAGAAGCCGACAACCTTGAGCATGCAAAAAATATGTGCGAAAAGCCAAAGAGCGACTTTGCCACATGGTTTGGTTCACACATTCATTATTTGCCCGGTGATTCGTGGCCAGAGGCATGGCTTGTTCAAAGAGCTACGGACTCAGCTGAAACTTTAGCCAATATGCTTTCCTGCGACATAGACACACTCAAAGATTCCCTCGAATACGGCCTGCAGGCCGGAAAGCACAACGAGTTCTTTGAGATATCAAGGCAGCTTGGTATTGAGCGAGATATGTGCCTACAAATGGTCGCAATGGTCGTCTGCAATACATTTGCTAATGAATTTGATTCACTGGTCAAGCACGTTACCCAAGCACTCCGAGATGCTGGCTAACTTACAATTCACGAACTTTGCAAGAACTTAACCATAAACTAAAGGGGTCAGCTCAGGCTCGAATTATTCTAGAGGAATAATAATCGACATACCTCAATTTGAAGTCAAATGCCAATCCCTCTAATTCTTTTACGTAACACGTAAGGAGTGATCATGCACTGTGCAAAGACTGGGCAAAAGATCAATGACTCATCCGAAGGTATCTGGGATGATGGTGAGTGGATTAGCTGGGACTGGATTAATCAGCAAATATGCGAACAAGAACGACAAGTCGAGTTTCCTTCTGCGAGCTCTGAAATTCTCGATGTGTTCGAGCGCCTTGTTGAGGTAGCCATCGAATATAAAGAAGTAACGGGGCGCTATTTGCCATTGTGGGGAGAGCTTGGTGAACTCTATGCTGAAATTAAGTTCGGAATTAAGCGCCACCGCCCAAAGGCTCAAGGTTCTGACGGAAAACTTGGAAACGACTTTGTTGAGGTAAAGACAATCTCACCTGAAAAACGGGATGAGAAGGTTCACGTAAAAAGAGCAGGCAATTTCAGCAAGCTACTGATAGTCAAAATTAGCGACAATTTTCAGTTTGAAGCAAAAATAATCAATCGCAGTTCGCTGAAAAAAGGCAATGGAAAACATGCTTCCGTTTCTTGGGACGTCATGCCGAAGTAAAACGGGAAAACCTGGAACAACAGGGGACGACCACAGTTTCTACAATTTATAAATCGATATCCGCGCTGAGTTTGCGGAGCGGCGATTGGCGAATTCGCACATAATCATTATGTGCTCTATTCCGGGCGTGGCAGGCAAACTTCGGCATCGCCCCTTTCATGGACGATCGAGGCCATGCAATACATTCGAGGACGCACCACGAATAAATTCTTGAGACGGTGAACCAGCAATTCAATGAGGGCAGACTCCATTGATCGCCGTTCCGTTTTCATCGAACAGTTGGCACGCATCAGGCTCGGCACACCTGGAGAGGCGAAGGCGAAAAGGTGATGATTGAGAAGTACAAACACCCGGTCTTATTCTACTGCCTGGCGACGATTGTCCCCTGGGCATGCTGGTTCGCTGCCGGGTATATCAGCCACATCACCCCCTATCTAGATCAATACCTGAGAATTGCAAGTGTTGTTGCGTTCCTGGGGCTGCTTGGCCCCATGGGTGTCTCGTATTGGCTGATCAGGAAAGATCCTGAATTGCGCGCTGACGTCTATTCGAGATTTTTCAACTTCAAGCCGGTAAAGCCGGTCTATATTTTTCTTGCCTGCTGCCTGATGCCCGGAAGCATCTTGCTGGCCCAGGCTATTTCGCTCCTTTTTGGATACAGCGCATCCCAATTCGTCGTCACCGGCCATTTTACTTTTTCGTCCGGGATATTCCCGGTGTGGTTCATGCTGGTCATTGCGCCTGTTCTGGAAGAGCTGGGATGGCATTCATATGGAACAGATTGCCTGAGAAATAAAATGAACCTGTTCTCAGCTTCCTTGCTCTTCGGCGCGTTCTGGGGCATTTGGCATGTACCGCTCTCCACCATACGAGACTATTATCAAAGCAATCTTGTTGAAACAGGCTGGATATACGGCGTGAATTTTCTGGTCAGCATCATTCCTTTTGTATTGCTGATGAACTGGCTCTACTACAAGACCGGCCGGAATATCATTGTCACGGTTGTCTTCCACATTACCGCCGGGTTCTTTAACGAGATATTCGCCACGCACCCGGATAGCAAGATTATCCAGACCATCTTGTTGCTTGTATTGGCAACGGCGATCGTGCTGAATAACAGAAGCTTCTTCTTTAAGAGGGATGCGGAGCAGATCAACTGAAGAACGGGTAGTTCGGAACAATAGGGGACAGACCACGGTCTCTACAATTCATGAATCAATATCCTCGCTGAGTTTGCGGAGCGGCGATTGGCGAATTCGCACATAATTACCATGTAATCCATTCCGGGTGTGGCAGGCAAACTTCGGCCCCGCCCCTTTCATGGACGGACGAGGCCATGCAAAAATCAGATTGCCGCAAAGCGGCGTTGTTGATTCGAAAAGCGATCGCGCTGTGGCTGCTGCCCTTGGCGCTGGCCGCTGCTAAACCCTCGTTGGCGGATTATTTCGGTGTCGAGCCATCCCGGGAAGAAATCCAGCAGGAGATGAGGCTGGTCAAGATGCTGCTGGATAATTCTCCGCTCTCCGGGCGCACGGCCCAGAATGAGGAGGAGCACCTCATACAGCCGATGGAATTGGCGCGCACCCTTTATGGCAGGGCGGTCGATGCCTACAATGAAGGCAACATGGTATGGGCCGATGTGTTCCTGGGCGAAGCGCTGAGCGTGATAGAAGATGCGGTATACCTTTCTTCCGATCCGCTTCATGTGGAAACGAGGCAGCGGGAGCAATACGCCGAGCAGATGGACGACGTGCGGGCCTTCGATGCCACATACCAGAATGTCCGCAAGGGATTGCCACCAAAAGACGCGACGAAATATGATGCCGCGGTCGAGCCCACCTACAGCCTGATCAACCATGCCCAGAAGCTGGTTGCCGAGGGCAAGTATGTTGAGGGGTCCGAGCTGCTGAAAAAAGTACATGCCATCTATGTTTCGGTCCTCAACGAATTGCTTGCATCCAAAGCCTTCGTGTACGACCATGTGTTCAGTACGCCGGCCGAGGAATTCCAATACGAGATGGAGCGCTACCACAGTTACGAGGAACTGATACCGCTCGCGATCGACCAATTGAAACCGGACGAGAACCTGATCAAATTGAGCGAGCGTTTTGTCCAGGATGCACTCAAGGCGCATGTTGCCGGCGAAAAGCAGGCGGCGGGCGGAGACCATACGGCCGCCATCAAGACACTGCAGGAAGCAACGAAACGTCTTCAGTCTGCGCTGCGCACCCTGGGTCTGGATGCGCCAGAATGAAATATCAGATCAAAGGAGTTGTGCTCGACATATTTTTCTTCCGGCTTAAAATGGCCCGCATCATGTAATTATCCAGGGCTATGGTGCCGAAACATAGATGCAACAAGATGCTGGTTATCAATGGAGTGTACAAATGAAAGCAAGCGCAATGGCGACAATTGATGATTCGCGATTTTTCGCGGCTACAGCTGTTCTGGCGCTTGCTCTCTCAGGCTGCGGGGGGAGCAACAGCACAGCTGAGGCAATTTTGGGCCAGGGCACTTTCGGGGAGACTTTGACTTTGTCCGGCTTTCCCGGTGTATCTACCATCACCGGCCTGACCTACAATTCGATTGTCAGCAACGCCGGCACCAATGCGCCAACAAACTACTTGAGAATCTGGTCGACAGTTGACAATACCGGGCTTGCCAGCCTGATTTATCAAGTCTCAAGTACTGAGGAAACGCTTAATTTTGATGTGACGGCAGACACCAGTGTCGCCTCTCCCGTTTGGTACTATGCCGCAACAACGCTGACAAATCTTGGGTTTTGCCATGTAAGCGGTACGACCAATGTCAATTCCTTGCCTGATTGTTCCGCATTGAATATCACGATCAGTCGATCTGCAGGCACAATTACATTCGCATCCACCCCGGCGAGAAGTTACACCACCAGCTCGCCTGTCAGCACAACCGGAACGCTGAGTGGATCGCTGACTTTCCCTCCGTTCTAAACCCAAATCTAAGGGTTCTGGCTCGGAATATTTTTTAAGAAAATTCACGGGGGCGAAGTCCGTGATCGAGTGAAACGAATCGGGCTAGCCCATTTCGATCCAATGTTCGACAGGAGGAGCTATGAGCATAAAGTTACGCAGCATGGAACTGTCTCCCGCGGAAGCGTCTTTCCTGAAATGGCAGTACGGATTTGACGAAGAGGACGCGCCGTTCGAGCGGGCGTTGTGGCATGCCATCCAGCGCGCCTGGGAGGCCGACAACGCCTCGGGAGCAGACACATGCTATCTCGAACGCCTCGGCAGCAGCGGCGCTTTCCCCGAGGAAGTGACGTTGTACCTGCAATTCAAGTCCGAAGACAGCGACGTGGTATGGAACGAATTGATCCGGCGTGCCGACCTGGCCGATCGCCGCACCACCAAGGTCGACACGCCGGTCAATCGCCGGCGTGGCAATAACAACAATGGAGGACAGGCCACGGCTTAACGGATTTTCATGGCCAAGCTCGCCATGTCTTTGCAACTTCTGCCCTCACACTCCGGTTCCGCCTCGGTTGGTCGTATCATGGCTTGGATCATGCCGGCATAAAACCCGGTTCTGCAACTTCACGCACGGTCAACTTTATGTACCACGGAGAAAAGTTCAACGCGATCACCCATCTGGTCGGTGCCATGCTGGCAATCGCCGGCGTTGCCGTGCTGATCGTATTGGCTTCGCTGCAGGGCGATCCATGGAAGATCGTGAGCGTCTCGATTTATGGTCTGACGCTGGTACTGCTTTACAGCTTCTCAGCGTTGTACCACAGCCTGCGCGGGCGCGCCAAGATCATCATGCGCGAGCTGGACCACCACAGCATCTATCTCCTGATCGCAGGCAGTTACACCCCGTTCTGCCTGGTCACGCTGCGCGGTCCCTGGGGCTGGTCGCTGTTCGGCACCGTGTGGGGGCTCGCGATTCTCGGCAGCCTGCAGGAACTGTGGCTGAAGAATAGTGCACGAATCCTGTCGCTGTTGATCTACGTCGTGATGGGCTGGGTTGCCCTGGTGGCCCTGTTCCAGCTTATGCATGCGCTCGGACCGGCGGGATTCGCCTGGCTAGTGGCCGGCGGATTGTTCTATACGATCGGCATTGTCTTCTATGTGATCGACACCCGCCTAACCCACGCGCACGGTATCTGGCACCTGTTCGTGCTGGCAGGCAGCGCAGCGCATTATGTAGCGATCCTGTTTTATGTGCTGTAAGCCGGGCTGGCAATTAAAGAGATCCGTCTCGATTCACTGCAAACACATCGAAACGGCCCCTTCGACCCCCCGATTTTCCAACGCCCGGATCCTGCAATAGCAGCGCCATGGGTTTTATTGTAAGCTGTCCTGATGTCGACTGCAGGTTCCAAATCAGAGGCGGCGTTCACCGCGATCATCCCAAGGCTGCAGAGTCTCCCCGCAGTCAGGATCTGGTTGCTTGCGGTCTTCATTTCGGCGGTGATGACCGAGATCATCGTCTCCGCAATGGAGTTGCTCCTGAAAGGACAAATCACCTACGATTACCTGCTGACCGGCCTCGTGGCCTCGTTGTCTGTTGCGGGTATCGTCGCCGCGCTCTTGATCGCTTTGCTTGCCCGGTTGAAACAGGAAGTCCAGTCCAACGAATGGATGAGAAATGACCTGAATGAGAGCGAAGAGCGCTACAAATTGGCGGTCTCGGCTTCGAATTCGGCAATGTGGGACTACGATCTGACAACCGGCCGCGTATACCTGTCGGATAACTGGTCAAAGTTCCTCGGTGGAGTAGAGCAACCAACCTACACCACCATACACGAATTGACCAAACTGGTGCCGATGGTGGAACAGCAGATGGTGAAGGATGCGATTCTGGGTGTTGTAAAGAACCAGGATCGCTCTACATACAAAATCACGCATCGGGTGAAAAAACCCGACGGCGGCTTCATTCTGATAAGCAGCGAGGGCCGCGTCACCAAACGCGACCGGGACGGACGGGCATTGCACATGATCGGCATCAACCGCGATATCACCGAGCAATAATTTGATGGGTAGCGGACCGGCATGCGCATCACCGGCGTATATGGCATTTTGTTGAAATACTGAACGGGCTGACGGGTGATCCCTTTAACACCCATCTTCTTGCTAGCAAATGAAAAATATGTGGCTGTATAAATCTTGTCTTCGGCAACCATGGATCGCATTGATTCTGGTTGGCGCCATTGCAGCATGGCCGGATATCTCCCGCGCAGCTGAACTTCTAATTGCCGGGAAGAAAATATACGTTTCGACGATCGGCCTGCCTTTTTATCCCAAAGAAGGCCACGAGGCGATGAAAGATTTCGTCATGTATCGCATTGACTCGTCCGCCAAGGGAAACCGGCAATTGGATTGGCTGATCAAGATCATTGAGCCAGCGGCCCGCAACCAGAAACAGTTTGATTTATTGGTGCAAGTACTCTCTGCCAGAAAATACGAAAAGGAATGCGTCTATCTGGTCTTTTCGCCCATCCTAAAGGGAATGAAGATCGATCAACCCTACCGCTATGCAAAAGATCACAAATTGTTCTTTGACGCGGTTGCCGAACCAAAATTGAACGATCAGGACTATATTTACCTGCGGATATATGTTGTCGACAAGAAGGACGACAATCTGAAGAAATTTCTCGTATATGCCGGAAAACAACAGGAATTGATTTCGCGGGAACAGTGATCAAGCGCCTGAACTTTGCCGCCGAAACAATATGGCATGCCTGAACGCGATCAGTTTTCGGTTACGGTCAGCTTATCCATGAAACGATCAAGTTTGTTCACCACATCCTTCTGTTCGAGACTGCCTTCGGCACTGTAGATCGCCGTGTAAAGAAGCCGGGAATCCACCAGCTTTTCGGGCTTGTTGCGCGAAATAACATCGAAAATCAGCGTGCGATTGTCCGTAAAGAATGCGGTCTTGTTGTACGGATATTGGCGTTGTGAGATTTTTCCCCAGGCGCTCTTGAATTTGTCGTCGAGCTGCTTGGGTGGCTGAGCGTTGCGCGCAAGATCGAAGAAGACCGAATTGTCCTTGTCATCGCCAATTCTGACATTCGTCACATCCCACACCACCTTGTCGTTCTCGACAAAGTAAGAGAGGCGCAGCTTCAAATCGCTTCGTTCGGTGATGCGCATCTCGTCAGGGCCGTAGGAAAAAGCCAGCCTATCGGATGTGTAGCGGAAATTCTTGCCATATTCGAAATCGATTTTGATGCCTGCAAGAGGCTTCGGCAGCAGGTCCCGCTGTGCGAGGAAATCGCGCCATTGAGCCAGAGTGCCGTAGTAGGAAACGTAAGTATAGTCTGTGAGCACTTTCAGGTCGGCGACATTGCCCGGCATTTGCCCGGCCGATGCGATGCGCATCATGCCCTTGAAACCGCCGGGCACCGGCAGCGCAAGCAATACTATTTGCTCATTGCTGAAGTCAATGTTCCATATGCGCACCTGCCATTTACGGCCATAGCTGTCGGTGTAGACAGACTCTTCGATTGCCTTGCCCATGGAGGTGACCTTGATATCCTCCGTGCCGATCGTGCGGTACAGCGGATGTCCGCGCAGGATCAAATCCATCAATAGTTTCGAGTCCTTATATAGCGCGCTGGTCTCGATATCGTCTGATTTCAGCAGGCGCAGAATCCCTGTTTGACCGAGCGTGCCGTATATCAGGCTGCCATTCCCGCCGATATCATTGTTGTTCGTCTTTTGCGGGAAATATGCATCCCATATCCCATCATCGCCGCGGGCGATCACTCCAAGCATGGCGCTGGCATTATAGTCAGTGTTCAGCAGGGGAAGTGAATCCTTGTCATTGGGGAAAATGTGGTCATGCTGTTCGGTAAAAAAATCGTTTTGAAGTTTCATGCCGAAGTCATAGAGATCGGCTGTCAGCAGGGCGTCCAGTTCGGCGTACGATTTTGGCAATTTTATTTGCTTGCGCAGGCGGTCGGTTTTTGACAGATTCGACATATTGTCTATCCTGTACAACATCTTCACGTCAAGGTTGGCAATCCGATCCTGCGCTTTCAATACCTCGTTTATCGGCAACGCGAAGTTAAGGTTTTCATTTTCCGATTTGGCCATGACAACGCCGATGACCCGTCCCTGCTGATCGAGCAGCGGGCCGCCGCTGTTGCCCGGCGACGCGGCAGCCGAGAACCGGATCCATTTCCATTCGCCATCCTGATCTTCCGGTGTAGAGGATGTATAGAGGCCATCCCGAAACACGATACCTTCACCGAGGGCATTGCCCACGGCATAGACCTTGTCGTTCATGTGTGGCGTCTCGTTGATGGCAAGAGGCTTTATTTCCGGCGGATTCTTGATGGTGAAAACCACGAAATCGCGGCGTATGGAATATTTGTAAATCTTGTCGATATCGTAGACATTGCCTTGGTGATCGCGCAGCCGGTAAGTTTTGTACAAGCCCTTGTTGCC
>Ga0224495_10002608_pt1 | contig 11649 bp, 14 predicted proteins | sample SF_Jul11_sed_USG_FD_168128 | JGI IMG/M metagenome (GOLD analysis project Ga0224495, IMG submission 168128) | Sediment microbial communities from San Francisco Bay, California, United States - SF_Jul11_sed_USGS_4_1 | ecosystem: Environmental > Aquatic > Marine > Sediment | place: USA: California...
AGGTGCGAAGGTGCTAGGGCCGATCACGCTCGGTTCAGGCGCGCGTGTGGGCTCGAATGCCGTAGTCGTCAAAGACGTACCTGAAAACACCACCGTCGTCGGTATCCCGGGTCGGTTGGTGGCTAAGGCCGCGCCGGTGACTGAGGCGCAACAGCGCCGCGAGGCGATGGCAAAAAAGATCGGATTTGATGCCTATGGCACTAACCAAGAAATGCCCGACCCCGTTGCGCACGCGGTCAATTGTATCCTCGATCACATGCACACGGTAGATCAGCGGTTGATATTAATGTGCAATAAAATGAAAGAGTTGGGTGTGGATGTAGGCGACGCGGCGATGCCCGAAATGGAGGCTTGCGAGCTTCCTGAGAACGGAGAACGGTATAACTCCGAGAGGGGTGGGCTAAAGCGTGATTAGTGCCACAAATATTGTGTGATTAATAGTTGACAAAATTGCTAAGTCATGTAGAATTAAATACGTGGCATCGTGATGCTTCAGTTGTATGGAGGCCGCTGCGAGAAATATAACGCAGTACCTAGGGTTTGGGCAAAAGGTATTTATAAAAGGCGAGAGACCATGAGACTGACTACTAAAGGTCGTTATGCGGTAACCGCGATGTTGGATTTGGCCATCCATTTCAATGAAGGGCCTATTACATTGTCGGATATCTCCCGTAGACAAGGTATTTCCTTGTCCTATCTTGAACAATTATTTGCGAAGCTGCGTAAAAACGGCTTGGTGGACAGCGCCCGCGGCCCGGGTGGCGGTTATCGCTTAAGCCGCGAGGCGGCCCAAATCTCTGTCGCGAGTGTTATTTCCGCCGTGGATGAATCGGTGGACGTCACGCGTTGCGAAGGCAAGGGCACGTGTCATAACGGCGAACCCTGTCTGACACACGAATTATGGTGCGATTTAAGTGCGCAAATCGTCAATTTTCTCGATAATATCAGTTTGGCAAATCTGGTCGCCCGTAAAGGCGTACAAGATACCGCAGCGCGTTTAGAGCGCGAGGCAACGCGCGGTGTAACGGCGGCGATGCCCGTGTCTTTGGTAACGGGTTAGTCCTGTGGCAGGTCACACACCCTGGCGCGGGTCAGTGGTGTGTGAGGAAGGTATTTAAATGTGTAGTTCGTCACCGTGGTGTATTTAGACCACAATGCCAGCACGCCGTTGGATGCGCGGGTGCTGGAGGCCATGCAGCCCTACCTGTTGGCGAACTTCGCGAATGCCTCGGCGCTTTATCGCGAAGGACGCGTAGCGCGGGCAGCGATTGATCAGGCGCGTGAACAAGTCGCGGCCTTTGTTGGTGCCCATCCCTCGCAAGTGGTGTTTACCAGCGGGGGTACAGAGGCGAATAACCTTGCGCTGAAGGGCGCGGTGTTGGGAATGGACCTCACACATGTGGCCGTATCTGGGATAGAGCATTCATCGGTGTTGCAGGCGGCAAAGGCGCTGCAACGACGCGGGGTTACAGTCACGCAATTGCCGGTAGAACATACCGGCCAGGTCGATGTCACTACCGCAAGTGGCCATCTTACCAGTGGCCAGTGGGTCACTTTGATGTGGGTCAATAATGAGACCGGGGTGATCCAAGAGGTTTCAGCGATGGCTGCGGCCGCGCGCGAGGTGGGTGCCTTTGTGCACTGTGATGCGGTGCAGGCGGCAGGTAAGCTACGGATCGATTTCAACACCAGTGGCGCGCATGTATTGACGCTGTCGGCCCACAAAATCAACGGCCCCAAAGGGGTCGGCGCGATGGTCTTTGATCGTGCGCTAGATATAGAACCGTTGCTCCATGGCGGCGGTCACGAACACGGCCTGCGTGCGGGTACCGAAAACGTTGCGGGCATCGTCGGTTTTGGCGCCGCAGCTGCGCTGGCGGCGGCGGAGTTAGAGGCGCGTGTGGCGCATGTAAGCGCCTTACGCACGCTATTAGAGGCGCGTTTGGCCGCGACACTGCCGGGGATTACGGTCTTCGGGCAACAGGCGCCACGCATTTGTAACACCAGTTTTATCGCCGTACCCGATGTGCATGGCGAGACGCTGCTAACGGCCTTGGATGCCGAGGGCTTCGCGGTAGGTAGCGGGTCCGCATGCGAGAGTAAAACCGGGCAACCCAGTCATGTGTTGATGGCCATGGGGGTCGCACCGAGTTTGGCGGAAGGGGCGTTGCGGATAAGCCTGGGGCACGCTACTACGCTAACGGAAATAGAAAGTTTTACGGTGATATTGGCTAAGGTGATTGCACAATTCCGCGACATGGCGGCGGTGCGTTTGGCGTGAACAGACATTATACATTGATGGCTATTTGAGTTATATACGGAGTCCTAACATGCGTTTGCCCATCTATCTCGACTATTCGGCAACCACCCCCGTGGATGCGCGCGTGGCTGAAAAAATGTCTAAATTTTTGACCATAGACGGCGTGTTTGGCAACCCGGCCTCACGTTCTCACGCGTTTGGCTGGGCCGCAGAAGAGGCGATAGATGAGGCGCGCGGTCATGTCGCAGCGCTGATAAATGCGGATCCAAAAGAAATCGTGTGGACGTCGGGCGCGACGGAATCAAATAATCTGGCGATCAAGGGTGTGGCCCATTTTTATCAAAAAAAGGGCAAGCACATCGTCACCTGCAAGACGGAGCACAAGGCGGTGCTGGATACCTGCCGCCAATTAGAACGCGAAGGCTTCGACGTAACCTATCTCGATCCAGAGACTAACGGGCTGGTAGATCTCAATAAATTGGAGGCCGCGTTGCGACCGGACACCGTGCTGGTGTCATTGATGCACGTCAATAATGAAATCGGTGTCATTCAAGACATAGGTGCAATTGGTGCGATGACGCGCGCGCGCGGTATCTTATTACACGTCGATGCTGCGCAAAGCGCGGGCAAAGTGCCTATCGATCTGGAAACGCTGGCGGTCGATCTGATGTCGTTTTCCGCGCACAAGATCTATGGCCCCAAGGGCATGGGCGCGCTTTATGTGCGACGCAAACCGCGGGTGCGCATCGAGCCGCAAATGCACGGCGGCGGACATGAGCGTGGCATGCGTTCGGGCACGTTGGCAACCCACCAAATCGTCGGCATGGGTGAGGCGTTTCGTATTGCGGGCGCCGAAATGGCCGCCGAAAACGAGCGGGTGCTGGGTTTGCGTAACCGGTTATGGGTGGGCCTGCAGGGCATGGAAGAGATCCATTTGAACGGCGACATGCATGCGCGCGTGGCGGGTAATCTAAACGTCAGTTTTAACTACGTCGAGGGCGAATCCTTGATCATGGCGTTGAAAGACATTGCGGTATCGTCGGGTTCCGCCTGCACCTCCGCCAGCTTGGAGCCGTCTTATGTGTTGCGTGCGATAGGCCGCAGTGACGAGTTGGCGCATAGCTCCATTCGTTTTACGCTGGGTCGTTATACGACGACTGAAGAGGTCGATTACACGATCAAGCTGGTGCGTGATAAGGTCGCTAAATTGCGCGAGTTGTCACCGCTGTGGGATATGTATAAAGAAGGTGTGGATATATCGAAGATACAATGGGCCGCGCACCACTGAGTTTGACGCGCGTAAGTTGTAAAAAGTGTACGAATGATTTATGTTTCGCGGTGCCCCTGGCCGAAGGGGATATAGCGCCGCCTATGGACGGCCGATATAGTAGTGTGAGCGAGGAGTAAATTGTATGGCATATAGTGACAAAGTACTTGATCATTATGAGAATCCACGTAATGTGGGTTCATTCACCAAGGACGATCCCAGCGTCGGGACCGGCATGGTCGGCGCGCCCGCCTGTGGCGACGTGATGCGCCTGCAAATCAAGGTCAACGACCAAGGCGTGATCGAAGATGCGCGTTTTAAGACCTACGGTTGTGGTTCCGCGATCGCATCCAGCTCCCTATTGACCGAATGGGTCAAGGGTAAAACCCTGGATCAGGCCCGTGAGATCAAAAATACCGATATCGCGACCGAACTGGCGCTGCCGCCGGTGAAAATACACTGCTCGGTGCTCGCCGAAGACGCGATCAAGGCCGCGATCGACGATTTTAAATCTAAACAACATGTTGATGCGAAGAAGACCGCGTGAATATGAGCATCAGTCTTACCGAAGCGGCGGCGAATCGGGTCAGAACCTTCCTGCAAAAACGCGGGCGCGGCGCAGGTTTGCGTCTGGGCGTGCGTACCAGCGGGTGTTCCGGTTTAGCCTATGTGATGGAATATGCCGACCAGATCGAACCCACGGATGAGGTCTTCGAAGAGCACGGCGTCAAACTCATCGTCGATAAAAAAAGCCTGGTCTACCTCGACGGCACGCAGGTCGATTTCACCAAAGAGGGGCTGAACGAAGGGTTTAAATTTAATAACCCTAACGTGAAAGGCGAGTGCGGTTGCGGCGAGAGTTTTACCGTTTAGGCTCACGCGCGTCTTTTTGCGCCCCGTTATATTAGTATTTAATAAAATAATGTTATTTATGTACGAGGGTGCGCGGCGCGGTAGAATACCGCGACAGGGGTGCGAGGGTAGCTATGAACGACAATGACTTCGCCTTATTCGGTCTGCCGGTGGCGTTTACGCTCGATGTCGCCGTGCTGACCACCCGTTATCGCGAGCTACAACGCGCCGTACACCCCGACCGATTTGTACAAGCTGGTGAGGCCGAGCGCCTGTTGGCAGTGCGTCAGGCCGCACGTATAAACGACGCCTATCAACACCTAAAAACACCCTTAGCACGCGCGCAATATCTATTAACCTTGCACGGTCATGGATTAGTAGTTGAAAATTCGACGTTAAAAGATCCCGAATTTTTGTTAGAACAAATGGAATTGCGCGAGGCCTTGAGCGAGGCGGACAGCGCCGCATTGACAGAGTTGCAGTCGCAGATCGACGCGCGTGTGCTGGCCCTGGTGAAGGCGCTGGAATTGGGCTTTACGGTCGCGCAACCGGATTGGCCGCAGTTGCAAGTGACCGTGTTGAAATTACAATTTATGCACAAATTGCGCAACGAGGCCGAGCTTCGCGCCGAGCGCTTGTTGGGGATGTAAACAGAGGGTTTAGACGCACGATGGCCTTATTGCAGATTTCCGAACCCGGCGAATCCACCGCCCCGCACCAACATCGCTTGGCGGCAGGGATAGACCTTGGCACCACGCATTCGTTGATTGCGACGGTACGCAGTGGTGTGGCAGAGACGCTGCCCGACGCGCAGGGTCGTCATTTATTACCGTCCGTGGTGCGTTATACGGCGCCTAACAGCGCCCCCGACGTGGGTTGGGAGGCACTCGCGCAGGCCACCGAAGACCCTCACAACACTATCGCTTCTGTAAAACGTCTGATGGGGCGCGGGAGTGATGATGTGCGGGCATTGCAGGCGCGTATGCCCTACGAATTCAATCTCAGCAATATACGTATGCCCACGCTACGCACCGCAGGCGGTGAGTTTAGCGCGATTGAGGTATCGGCAGAGATTTTAAAAACGCTACGCGTGCGTGCCGAACAGACACTGGGTGGTGAATTGACCGGCGTGGTGATTACGGTGCCCGCATACTTTGATGACGCGCAACGTCAGGCCACCAAAGACGCGGCGAAACTCGCGGGCCTAAAGGTATTTCGTTTATTGAATGAGCCCACTGCGGCAGCCGTTGCGTATGGGCTGGACAGTGGCACTGAAGGCGTGGTGGCGGTGTATGATCTGGGCGGTGGCACGTTCGACATCTCGTTGTTACGCCTGAATCGCGGGGTGTTCGAGGTGTTGGCCACCGCCGGTGATACCGCGCTGGGGGGTGATGATATGGATCATGCCCTTGCGGATTATTTGCTGCAGCAGGCAGGCATCAATCGCTCGGATATGGATGCCAAAGACAGTCGTCGTTTGTTGCGCGACGCGCGAACGTATAAAGAGCGTTTGTCCGACGCGTCTAGCGTCGCGGTTGAAGTGTGCATAGGTGCACGCGCCGTATATCAAGGCGAATTGACGCGTGCGCAGTTTGAAGCATTGATAGAACCCTTGTTACAACGCACGTTGTTGCCGTGTAGGCGTGTGCTGCGCGATGCCGACATGGCGGTGGAAGATATCGTGCAGGTCGTAATGGTCGGCGGCGCCACGCGCACGCCACGCGTGCGCAGTGCGGTCGAACAGTTTTTTGCGCGCCCGCCGTTGGTGGATATAGACCCGGACAAGGTGGTCGCGATCGGTGCCGCAGTGCAAGCGAATACATTGGCTGGGAACAAATCCGGCGATGAGTTATTGTTACTGGATGTGTTGCCTTTGAGTTTGGGCCTGGAAACCATGGGCGGTCTGGTCGAGCAAATCATCCCGCGCAACACCACATTGCCGGTGACACGCGGTCAAGAATTCACGACGTTTAAAGACGGGCAGACCGCGATGGCGTTGCATGTGGTGCAGGGTGAGCGCGATTTGGTCGCGGATTGCCGCTCGTTGGCGCGTTTTGAATTGCGCGGCATTATGCCGATGGTGGCGGGCATGGCGCGGGTGTTGGTCACCTTTCAAGTGGATGCGGACGGCTTGCTGAACGTCAGCGCGCGTGAACAATTCAGCGGTGTCGCGACGGATATCGTCGTCAAACCGTCTTACGGATTGAAAGAAGGCGAGATCGAGCGCATGTTACGCGATTCATTTGAATATGCGCAGGTCGATGTGCTACAGCGCCGGTTACGTGAGCAACAAGTTGAAACCGATCGTGAAATCGCCGCGGTCGAGGCGGCGTTGGCGGTCGATGGCGATCAACTGTTGTCGTCGCAGGAGCGCGCGGGCATAGAGACGGCGCTCGCGGCATTAAAACAAGCGCGTACAGGTGATGATCCGATCGCGATGCAAGATGCCGTCAAGGCGATGGAGCGGGCCGCCACAGACTATGTTGCGCGACGCATGAACAGTAACATACGCAAGGCCATGGCCGGTCATAAGATAGACGAGTTTTAGACGAGCTGCAGATGACACAAATCATAGTATTACCTCATGTTGAATTATGTCCGGAAGGCGCAGTACTCGAGGCCAAGCCAGGCGTTAGCGTGTGCGACGCGTTGCTGGAAAACGGCATCGAAATCGAGCACGCCTGCGAAAAATCCTGCGCCTGCACGACCTGCCATATCTATGTGCGGGAAGGCGGAGAATCGTTGGCGACCGCCACCGATGACGAAGAAGACATGCTGGATAAGGCCTGGGGACTAGACCCGGATTCGCGTTTAAGCTGCCAGACCTTGGTGGGTAAAGAAAACTTGGTCGTTGAAATTCCCAAATACACGATCAATATGGTCTCGGAACATCATTGAGGGCGCACGCATGAGCATCAAATGGACAGACATACGCGAGATCGCCATCGCATTGGATGAGGCACACCCTGACGTCGATCCACAGCGGGTACGCTTTACTGATCTGCATCAATGGGTGTGTGCCCTGGAAGAATTTAGTGACGACCCCCAACGTTCCAACGAAAAAATCTTGGAAGCGATACAAATGACCTGGTTGGAAGAACGCGCTTAGGCCTACCAGCTGATATACGCGTAACCTTTTTGTTGCAACTCCATCAGCGCCGCAGCGCCCACCTCGGTGATTTCCGCGAACGGGACCAAATCTTCGGCGGTCAGCTTCAACGATTTCATCGTATTGCCGCAGGCGATAAACTTGACCCCGTATTGGTTTAAGCTTGAAACGCGTTCTTGGATCTCTTTGGCGACCGGACGGGTGGGGTTTTTGGTTAGAATCTGCAGCCCTGGGCCTATGCACACCACGGCGATCGCGACATCATCCGTGTATTTGCGTAACATCGCGCCAACCGAAAATAAAACACTATTATGATATTCGGCATCGCCTTTGTTGAACTGGTAGACGACCTTGTTGGGCGGGTTTTCGCCAGGGAAACGCAAGCTGTTATCTTGCGCCTTGAGTGGGGTGGCGTAGGCCGCTGCGAGGCCGCCAGCGGCGAATAACCGACCTAAAAAGCGACGTCGTACTTGGTTGAAGGGGTGGGTGGCCAAGCGAATCAAAAACCGTGCGTTGCGCATAATACGGCTCCTCTGTCGTAGCGAGATATATTTTGGGTTGTGTGGTTAGTAATCTCACGTTTAGCGATTTAATACAAGCCCTTTTTCTTGCAGGCGGCTCCCCGGCCACAATGCGGGACGGGCGATTCAGGGATTGTTACAAACCGCAACAAACTGTTACCGTGTCGCAATGAATGTTACCTTGGCTTCAAATATTCTAGCCAGGTCATCATGTGATGATATCTGAACATGGGTTCACAAGGAGATGAAAATGATACATCGTTCTCGCGCATTGTTGGTTGCCACGGTTGTTGTGGTCGGTTCGCTAATTGCTACCGGGTGTAATCACTGGCGACATAAGAGCCCCGACGAACACGCCGCTTACCTGGTGGAGAAGGCCACTAAGAAATTGGCGTTGAATGCAACTCAAGTCGCAAAGCTGAATATCCTGCGCGATCAGTTGTTGGAGGTGGCGAAGGAGCATAAACAAACGCATGCACAGATGCACGCGGATGCATTGTCCCTGCTGTCGCAGCCGACATTTGACCGTCAACGTGTAATCGGGATGGTGGACGAACGCACCAAAATGGTCAATGCAAAGGCCCCTGCAATAGTGAATGCCTTTGGCGATTTTTATGACAGCCTGGATGCCAGCCAACAGTCGACGCTAAAAGAATTCGTGGAGGATAGGATGGAGCACTTTGGTGGAAGGATGCATTAATATTAAACTGGCGTCGACATGAGTCGGCAAAAATGTCCTCCCCCCTCGCGGGGGAGGGCAACTTAAAGATTAGCATAAACTGTGGGACAACTTGAAAGTGCCCATATATTGGACAAGGATACCGATGCATGGCGCATCTACTTCTGATCGACGATGATGAACGTCTGGCGGAGTTGTTGTCCAGGTATTTTGAGCGGTTTCAACTGACGATGGATAGTGCGTTAACGCCTAGTGCGGGTCTGCAACGATTGCACTCCAGTGCCTATGATTTAGTGATACTTGATGTTATGTTGCCCGAGCAAGATGGTTTCGCGGTGTGCAAGAGTATTCGAAAATTCAGTGCAGTGCCTATAATAATGTTGACGGCGCGAGGTGAAGTAACCGACCGCGTGGTGGGGCTGGAATTAGGGGCAGATGACTATCTTGCAAAGCCTTTTGAACCGCGCGAATTGGTTGCCCGCATTCAAAATATTTTGAAACGTGTTTCCCGTGCCTCGCCAGTTAATGCAGTTGTGAAGTTCGAACATCTTACCATTGACTTAGACACGCACCAGGTGCTCCTGGATAATGTGGAAGTGTCATTCAGCGCATCGGAATACCAGTTCTTGACGTTACTTGCGCAACAGCCGAACAAGGTTTTCACTCGAGACGAACTGCTCAATGAGCTTAAAGGGATAGACGCGGATATCTATACTCGATCTATCGATATTCTAGTGAGCAGGGTTCGACACAAAATCGCGCCCCACGAGTTTATTAAGACGGTGCGCGGTGTGGGCTATTGTTTTGCGGGAAAACCGCTATGAGACTGGTGCTGCGCGGCGGCGCCATTGAAAAATATTTACCGCGTTCTATAAAAGCGCGAGTCTCATTATTGTTTTTAGCGATGACGACGGTGATTGCGTTGGTCGTGGCAGGCATAATCGCCTGGGCGTTGCGCGACCACTTTCATCAAACCGTCAGGCCACACCTCGAACAATATCTGGAATACGTACGTGCCGACATCGGTAATCCGCCCGACTTGGCGCGTGCACATGAACTCGCGCAACACGTGCCGGTTGAGATAATGGTACAGGGGCCCGGTGTGCAATGGTCTTCAAGCGGGCGGCAGATGAACCTCGACAGCATAAATATACGCCGCCGGTTTATGCTTAACGGGGTGCAGTATTTCTCCGGAGATTATGCTGAGCGAGAATATTTGGTGACGCGCTATCCTGAAAGTACGCTGGTATTTTCAGTGCCTCATCCGCATCAAGAGGTAGGGTGGCGTCGGGCTGTCCCGATAATTGTATTGTTAATTTTGTTTTTCGGGTTTTATCATGTAATGCGTTATTTTTTTGCGCCCGTGGCGACATTGAAAGAGGGAATACAAAAGATCGGCAGCGGTGCGTTGGGGCATCGCATTGTTGTACCTCGACGGGACGAATTAGGCGAATTGGCCGTGAGTATTAATGCAATGGCCGATGACATTGAAAAAATTCTCAGTGCCAAGCGCGAGTTACTGCTGGCCATCAGCCACGAATTGCGTTCACCGCTGACGCGCGCCAAGCTGTCGGCGGCGATGGTGGAGGATGTACGGCAGCGCACGGATTTGGAGCTGGATTTGAATGAGGTGGACCGCCTAATAGAAGAGCTATTAGAAGCCGAACGCCTCAGTGTACAGCATGATGTGTTACACAAATCCTATTTCGATTTGTGCAGATTGGTGCGCGAGGTCGGGGCGCCGTTTTTAGCGCAGGGATTGATTGTGTCCTGTGACGGTGGAATTACCGTATATGCGGACGAGGTACGTATCAGATTACTAGTCAGAAACCTTCTGGATAACGCCTACACACACGGAGCGAATGCGGCCCGTTCCCCCCAAATATCTGTAGAAGTACGTGAAACGGGCGTTTTTCTACAGGTGAGTGACGAGGGTTGCGGGGTAGACGCTACTCAGTTGACGCAGCTTGCGCAACCTTTTTATCGTGCAGACCCGGCACGTAGTCGAGCGACTGGAGGGTACGGGCTGGGACTCTATTTATGTCGTAAAATCGTTGAGGCGCATGGCGGACGATTAGAAATTACAAGTGAAATCAATGCAGGGTTAATGGTGCGTGCGATATTCCCAAGAGATTCGGGCATTATTTCCGCTGCACGGGAATAATCCACCTTGGTTCAGTGTTTACATAGGTGGAGCGACATTGGGTATATTCCGCAAGGGGCTTATGAGCGATTTTAATGAGTTGATCATCGAGCAAATCCCGCGTCTGCGGCGTTATGCGAGGGCCTTGGTGGGTGAACGCGCGCGCGCGGATGATTTAGTCCAGGATACGTTGGAACGGGCATGGTCCCGATTTCATCTTTGGCAGCATGGTAGTAACCTACGCGCATGGCTGTTTACGGTGATGCACAATATTTTCGTCAATCAGTACCGCAGTAGCGATCGCGGGCGCACCACCGCGATTGATGACACTATAGAAATCGCCGTACGCGATGGCAGCGATGATGCAATGCAAATGCGTGATCTGCATCGGTCGCTCGCACAGCTGCCGGACGACTATCGTGAAGTGATTTTATTAGTCGGTGTAGAACAATTGACGTATGAAGAGGCGTCTGATGTGTTGCGTGTACCGTTGGGGACTGTGATGTCGCGGCTGTCGCGTGCACGGGAGCGTTTACATGCGCTCATGTCCGGTCAAGCAAAGACCTTGCGGAGAGTTAAATGAGCGACACGAATTCTATTACTGAAAATGACTTACATGCATACGTAGATCAACGGTTAGACCCGGCACGTCGTGCGCAAGTGGAGGCCTATTTGGATGATAACGCCGACGCCGCGACTCAGGTACTCATATATCGGGAACAAAAGGAGATGTTACGCGCCGCGTTTGATCCCGTCTTAGACGAACCCATCCCCAAGCACATGCTAAAGGCGCGTAGCGCGCGTTGGGGCTGGTCGCA
>Ga0224495_10002609_pt1 | contig 11649 bp, 10 predicted proteins | sample SF_Jul11_sed_USG_FD_168128 | JGI IMG/M metagenome (GOLD analysis project Ga0224495, IMG submission 168128) | Sediment microbial communities from San Francisco Bay, California, United States - SF_Jul11_sed_USGS_4_1 | ecosystem: Environmental > Aquatic > Marine > Sediment | place: USA: California...
TCCATTCACCGACTACTTCAAAGATTTTGAAAAGGTCGAGGCAGTGAGACAGATCTTCGGCGACCAAACAGAAGCTATACTCCGAAATCTCCGGGTTGTCTTCACTCGTCTACCAGGCTACATGTGGATTGACGCTGAAGACGGAAGCCTTGTCGTTAGCTCTCGTTATTTGAACAGCGGCAGCAGAACTGACATATACTTAGACTTGATCCATGAACTCGTCCACGTAAGGCAATTTATGGAAGGAAAGCAGCTTTTCGACGCCGAATTCGACTACGCTGACAGACCCACCGAAATCGAAGCCTATCAACACGCCGTAGATGAAGCGAGAAGACTCGGATTGAACGACGAGCAAATATGTGAATATCTCAAGACAGAATGGATGTCTCACGAGGAACTGAGGAAACTAGCGAGAACCCTGAACGTAAGATGCCCATAACACGCATGCCAGAGGCAAACAGAAGGAAATAAATTTCCACCGATCTAGGTTTTATCGTCTAAGTAGCTATATCCTGCGTCTACTCTTTTCTGTATCTCTTCAGCCCACTTGTCAGCGCCTATCGCCTTGATTCTGTGTAGCCCTTCCAAGGCTCGGGGTCCATACTGCTTCACTTTCTCGCATGAATCCATCTCAGCGCATTCAGCACACGTAGCAAACGCCTTTTGTCTGCAGCATTCACGCACTGCACAATTAGGATCACCGCCGCCTTTGATGCACCCGGGGCATTCGCCGAAAAGCTTGACCCAGCCGTCCATCACGGTTTCGAACTCTTTGTAGTGCTGAAACGCTGGCTCCCACTTCGCCAGGTCGGAAGCAATCTTGTCAAAGCCGTAAGCGCCTAAAACATTCCTCAAATTCTCAACAGCCTGCTTGATCCGTCCTTGACGTATGCCGCAAGCACCGCAGTACAAGCCACAATAGCCAACCAAGTCTCTAGGATTCTGACTCAATGCGAACACCCTGGATTGACTACCCATAAAAGATGTAGTTAAGTTTAGCCCTTAAAAATCAGCCAATTCCATTTCCTTCTCCAACTGCTTGAAGAAAGCATAGACGATTTTGTTTCTTCTTTTCGCCACGTTTCTGGCTAATCGTGTATAGAAGTGCGGTTTCTGAATCCAAAGAGCATGAAGCCCCACAAAAGAGCTCTTCGACGGATTCCTCCAAAACCCTGCAGTCTCCTCAATTGTAGTGTTATCCAGGCATGCTTTTATGAAAACTGTTGCAACACCAACAGCGCCCATCTTATCCAAGAAATCAGCGTCGTGAACAATCTTCGCCTCAATTGATCGCGGCTCCTCACCGTGAGTGTGGACCCGTATGGCATGGCAAACCGCCTTCAGCTTTTTATCATTAAACTTGATTGAGCGCAAGAATCCCTCAGCCATCTCAGCGCTGATCCTCCCATGATCAACCGCATTGTTCTCCTTTTCCACATGCTTGCCAACATCATGCAGCAAAGCTGCAACCTCAAGAATCTCCGAATCAACTTCTTTCGCGTTTTTTGCCAACTGCACGCACAGACGCTGAACTCGCTTAACATGAGGCCAGCCATGCAAGCCCAGCTTAGCCATCTGCTCCATTGCATATCGTTCAATGACACTCTTCTGCATAGCATTCACACTCCTACCTCAACATCAACTCAAACAGAAAGCAATTGTCGCTACAAGAGCATTTAGCATCTTCCAAACAGGCCCAATCACATCGATGGTTATTCTATAGCCCATTTGGTCTCAACGCGCACTTGAAGCAACAAAGAAGTAGTAGTCATCGTACACGCGAGGCTGACTACTACTTCTGAAGCAGAGACCCGCCACTGTATCAATACAATTTATGAGCGGAAGTTGACGACAGCTAAAACAGAAGCCACAATCCACAACTTACGCTTCCATGCTCAACTAGCCAGAGGACGGCGTCACTAGAAACAGCCTTGCGCCGCAAGCCCGCAATCGACAAATCTTATATGCCCTTCATACAGTAGAATTCTACCCTCAAGATAAAAAAGGAGAAACAGAAAACATGGTAGATTTCAGTTTCAGTGAAGAGCAAGAACTATTTCGAAAGATCACACGCGAATGGTGTGAAAAATACTTACCACTCGAAGCCGTACGCGAAATGGACAGAACAGGAAAACCACCGCAAGGCCTTTTCAAAGCAATGGGCGACCAAGGCTTAATCATCATGACCGCACCAGAGGAACACGGCGGAATAGGCGCCGACTGGATCACTGCTTGTCTAGCCGCTGAAGAACTAGCCTACGCCGACATAAGCTGCGCCATACCAGTTGACTTTCTATTACACTCAAGCTGGGGCTACGTAGTTGACAAGTACGCTTCAGACGAAGTCAGAGACAAATACATCAGGCCAGCCATCAAAGGCGAAGGATTCGTCGGCATTGCCACAACCGAGTCGGGAGGAGGCTCTGACATAGGCGGCCTCAGAACCACGGCAACAAAAGAAGGCGACGAATGGATTATCAACGGAGAAAAAATGTACATAAGCGGCACAGAAGAAGTCCAACAAATCGGCGGAGGCTACTGGATAACCGCAAGAACATCACCACCACCATCACCATCAGCCATGCACAAAGGAATCACCGGGTTCTTCGTACCCATCAAAGCTGCAGGCGTTGAAGTCACAAAACGCTTCGACGACGTCGGACGAATGGGCATCTCAACCGGCGGATTCGCAATGAAAAACGTGAAAATCCCAGACAACTACAGACTTGGAAACGTAGGCGAAGGATTCTACCCCACGATGGAAGGATTCGACGGCGCAAGAATACTGATCGCCGCAACGTGCCTAGGCGCAGCTCAAAGATGCCTGGAAATAGGCATGGACTACATCAAACAACGAAAAGCATTTGGACAACCCATAGGAAAATTCGAAGGAATTCAATTCGAACTGGCTGACGACTGGACAGAACTGGAAGCCGCGAAGTCTCTGGTCTACCGTACCGCTTGGATGGACGACGAAAGATACAAACACAAGAAATTCTCACCATTGGAAGTAACAAAGTACATCGCAGCGTGCAAACTAAAAGTACCGCCCCTTGCCATGCACATTGCAGAACACGTAATGATTTGGATGGGAGCCTACGGATACTCACAGGAATGCCCAATTGACATGGCTTGGCGAGGAATCATGTCCTACTGTGTCGGAGCAGAGGGAGCCCTGAACATTCAACGAATCGTCATTGGCAGAGAACTACTCGGAAAAGAATTCATACCCTACAAGTAACCTTTTCCACACCTTTCTTTTTCTATACGCCGCCAAAACATTAGACTTAAGTGGAAAAACCACCTTCAGTTTTCCAGAAGAAAACCTACTAGCCGAAGGAGCAGTATATTTGCTCGTTGACCTCGTTCTCTACAACACCAAAGTCTACACCCAAAAAGGCTTGATCGAAGCAGGCATAGCCATAAACAAAGACAGAATAGTCAAAATAGCAAAGAAAACGAACCTTCCAAAGGCAACAACACAAATCGATCTAAAAGGCAACCTCGCCTTACCAGGTCTCATCGACTCTCACGTCCACCTCAGAGATCAACAACTTTCATACAAAGAGGATTTCACTAGCGGAACAAGCGCGGCTGCCGCCGGCGGCATCACAACCGTTGTAGATATGCCGAACAACCAACCAACAACAATGAGCGCCCAAACCTTAAAGGAACGTATGCAACTCGCTAGACCCAACATACTCGTGAACGTGGCTTTCAACTCAGCCTTTCCAGCACGATTGCATGACATTCCTCGAATTGTGAACACCGGCGCTGTGGGCTTCAAACTGTACCTTCTAGAGCAAATCGGCGGAGTTGACATAATGGACGACGGTGCATTGCTAGAAACCTTCAAAGCCACTCGCCAGACCAGAGTGCCCATTGCAGTACACGCGGAAGACCACAGGATGATTGAACAGGCTCAAAGAGAACTCATGAAACATGGACGGAATGATCTGGAAGCGTTTATTGAAGCCCACAGTTCTGAAGCCGAAGAAAAAGCGGTGAAAAGAGCGACCGAATTCTCTAGATTATCCGGCGCTCACTTACATGTATGCCATGTCAGCTCGGAAAAAGCGATGGAGACAATATTGAGGGCAAAGAAGCTTGGTCATCGCGTAACGTGCGAAGTTACGCCGCATCACCTACTCCTGACAACTGAGCATCTGAAGAAATACAGCATGCTAGCCTTATGTGTTCCACCTCTGAGGAAGCGCAGTGATGTAGCTTTCCTCTGGAAGAATCTGCAGAAAGGCTTGGTTGATACCATAGCTTCCGACCATGCCCCTCATACATGGAACGAGAAAAATGATCACTCGGCTTGGGATGCAAAGCCAGGCATAGTAGGCTTAGAAACCATGTTGCCACTTTTGCTCACACAAGTACAAAAGAAACGCCTGATGCTGCGGCAGCTAGTTAGTCTAGCATGTGAAAGACCTGCCGAAACACACCATATTAAAGACCGCGGAAACCTTAGCGAAGGTTCATTTGCCGACATCACAGTTGTCGACCTCAAAAAAGAAACCACAATTGACGCATCAAAGTTCTACTCAAAAGCCAAATTCTCCCCTTTCCATGGCTGGAAGGTTAGAGGCCTACCAATCAAAACGTTTGTGAGTGGACAGCTTATAATGGATGGAGGCGAAATTGTGGCCAAACAGGGTTGTGGCCGAATTCTGAAAGGAGTCTAGTCAAGATGAGTGAAGCAGAGTTATATTACGATGAAAAATCGTCCACGTACGACAATATATTCGATGTTGTGTATTTCAGAATCTACGACGTCATCACTTGGAGGTACTTAGAGCCCTACGTTCCTTCACGCTCTGAAGCCCTAGTTCTGGATGCAGGCGGCGGGACCGGAAGATGGGCCATACGAATGGCGCGGAAGGGTTGCAGAGTCGTTTTGCTGGACAGTTCCGAAGGAATGCTTAGAATCGCAAAAGAAAAAGTGCAAAAGGAAGGGCTTCAGCGTCGTATTACAATAGAAAAAGGAGACATCCAGAAACTGAAATATGAAGATGAAATCTACGACCTAGTCCTGTGCGAACACACCCTATTTGCTCTAGAAGCGCCGGCCATCGCGGTCAAAGAGTTTGCTCGAGTTTTGAAAGAAAAATCTCCCCTGATTATCTCAGCACACAATCTCTATGTGCAACTGCTAATGCACCTACCAGTCAAGGAAATTCCTCAACTGGAAAAACTCGATGAAGTGCACGATATCCTGCATCGCAGAAAATATGGCACAATGTCCAAGAGTGGCAAAGTCAGAATCCATACTTGGACACCGGATGAATTCCGTAACCTACTCGAAGCAAATGGCTTCAAAATAGAGAAAATCATAGGCAAGGGAGTAACAATGCCTCTACGAATGACTGAAGAAGTCTACACAAAGAAGCAATGTCCAGAAGACTTGCTCGACAAGATAACTCAGCTTGAGCTTGCCTTATGCGAAAGACCTGATGCGATAGCGCTAGCAGGTCATCTTCAAGCCATTGCTCGAAAGGCATCTTGAAACGAGGTAGAACCCGCTGAGATTCATAACCGACGGCATGTTAGGGAAGCTGACACGTTGGCTTCGTATTTTGGGACACGATGTTGAATACACGGGTTCGATGGACGACAAAGAGCTTGTACAGAAAGCTAAAAAGGAAAATAAGGTCTTGCTGACACGCGATCTTGAACTCTACAAACAGGCAATAGCCAAAGGGGTTGAAGCTTTCCTCGTCGAAAGCCCAGATCAGACCGCAAATCTTGCCAGTTTAGCCAAAAGGTTCATCTTCTCGCTTGAAGTCGACGTTGAAGTCTCCCGTTGTCCAAAATGCAACGGCAACATCAAAATAGTTCCAAAAACCAGTGTCGTGGACAAAATCCGGTCGACTACTTCGTCCAACTACGATAAGTTTTGGCAATGCCAGGACTGTAGTCAGATATATTGGCGTGGTGCTCATTGGAAAAAGATAGAGAAAACTTTGGACGAAGCCAAGAGAACGCTGAAAGCTTGAAGTCTCGACTCATGTCTTTCGTCTGAGATGCAAGTAGAAAATTGTCGACGCGAACGCTGGGATGTAGAAGATGCAGATTTCGAAAATGACATCAGAGAAGAACTGAATGACAAAACGTTGAACAAAGAATACAAAGGCTGCTAGAGCAATCATGACTAGCGCCGCGGCACGCCAAGTCACTAGATCATCCTTGCTTTCCAAACAATTCCTTCCCAAATAGATTGGAGCGGGCTGGGCTTCTATGATTGCGTCAACCACTTGAGGGGAATGTCCTGATGCGTTCCGTCCGGCAGTGTTCGGCGAATAGTCATCGGAAGAATGCCCATCTCCAACTCCTTTATGGCTATATCAATTGGGTTGGCTAGTCCTCCTGAAGGCTCGACCAAGATGGGAGCACCCATAGCGATCTGAAGAGCTCTAGCTCCCACTATGCGAGCTCTCTCAAATCGTGTTAACTTAGGCGGACCAACCCAGATTTTCTTTTCGTCGGAGTTGATACTAGAACTCTCCAGCACCTTCAGGGCCCATGCCCATGCCGCCTGGAGGACCCCTAGGAGGCATTGCTGGGGCCTTCATCTTTCCGGAAGCGATTACATCGTCGATTTTCAGTATCATTGTGGAAGCTTCAGTTGCAGACTTGATTATTTGCTTTTTGACGGCTAGGGGTTCGAAGACGCCTACTTTTTCCATGTTTCTTGCCTTGCCTTCGAGAACATCAACTCCAGCCCATTGTTCGCCTTTTTCGTGGCGGGCTCGTAGCTCGGATATTATGTCAATTGGGTCTAGTCCAGCGTTTTCTGAAAGCGTCAGAGGTATGGATTCTAATGCTTCAGCGTAAGAGGAAACAGCTAGCTGTTCCCTTCCTGGAAGAGTCTGTGCATACTCTCGTAATGCTCGTGCAACCTCTAGTTCAGGTGAGCCTCCTCCTGCCACAACTTTTGGTTCTCGGACAACATCTCTGCCGACGCATAACGCGTCGTGTATAGATCTCTCAGCTTCAGCAACGATTCTCTCAGTTCCACCTCTTATAAGGATGGCAACTGACTTCGGATTTTTGCAGCCTTCTATGAACGTCATTTTGTCGTCGCCGATTTTGCGTTCTTCTACCAGCTCAGCGTAACCTAAGTCTTTTCCTGATACGTCGTCCAGGTTGGTGATGATTTTTCCACCAGTTGCTTTCGAGAGCTTTTCCATGTCAGATTTCTTGACTCGTCTAGCAGCCAGAATCTGTTTTCTTGCGAGGAAGTGCTGGGCAAGGTCGTCGATACCTTTTTGAGCGATGATTACGTTTGCGCCTGTCTTTGCGATTTTCTCAACCATTTCTTTCAGCATGGTTTCTTCTTGCTGTAGGAATGCTTCCATTTGTTCTGGGCTTTCTATGTTGATTTTGGCGTCGAATTCAGTTTTCTCGATTTCTAAAGCCGTGTCCAGTAGGGCAATTTTGGCTTTCTCCACGCGCTTCGGCATACCTGGGTGAACTACTTCCTTGTCCACGACTATTCCATTGATGAGCTTGGTTTCAGTCAACGATTCGCCCGGTTTTTTCTCCACCATTATGTCATCGATGTCGACTTTGTACTCTTTATCTGCTTTTTCAGCAACGTGTAGAACTGCTTGCGAGGCAATATCCGCCAGTTGCTCCTTGTGATCAGCCACGAGCTTGCTTGCCATAGATGTTACTGCTACTCTCTTGAGCCACTGTCGGTCGTTGGATTTAACTGATATTGCGACTTTTTCCAGAATTTCAAGGGCTTTCTCTGCTGCTTTTCGGTATCCGTCGATAATGACTGTGGGGTGAACGCTTTTGTCGATGAGATCTTCAGCCTTGCTTAAGAGTTCGCCCGCGATGATTACAGCGCTTGTTGTCCCATCTCCAACTTCATCGTCTTGCGTCTTGGACACTTCAACCATCATTTTAGCTGCTGGATGCTGAATGTCCATTTCACTCAGGATTGTTCTTCCATCGCTGGTTATTGTGACGTCGCCGAAGCTGTCGACGAGCATTTTGTCCATGCCTTTGGGTCCTAGAGCGCTTTTCACTGATTCAGCCACGATTTTAGCTGCCATTATGTTTGCGTGTTGAGCTTCTCTGCCTCTAGAGCGAGATGCGCCTTCTCTTAGTATGAGAACGGGTGTGCCTGCTAATTCAGTTGACAATTTCTAATTTACTCCTCCCAAACGTTTCGAACACTAGAAAACACAGTTCAGATATAAGGTTTTCTTTAGAGCCATCATGGACTTCATTTGAGTCCTGCTATAGGCGGATTGCGCAATTGGAAAGCTGTTAGACAGTATGGACTTGCTAGGGCGTCTTTTGACCGGATGTATACATTTTAAATACTGTCTCGTTCAAATAACAGAGCAAGTCAAACGTGGTGAGAAGCATGCCAAACTGTTCCAAATGCGGTGCGAAAGTCACAGAGGCAATGAGCTTCTGTCCAAGCTGCGGTGCGTCTCTTAAGGTAGTGCCTCCACCAGCTGTAGCGCCTGCACCCGCGCCTGCTCCAGCTCCGCAGCCAATGCGTGAGGAGAAGCAGGAGAAACGCGAGAAAGGCGAGAAGCGCGAGAAGGAGGAAAAGGGTGAGAAAGGTGAGAAGCATGAAAAGCGGGCTTATGGGCCCATCTGGCCACTTGTTGGCGGCGTGATTCTCATTGTGATAGGCTTGTTGTTCTATGTGAGGACGTATCTCAATGTGCCGGAAGGAGTTGTTTGGGCGTACTTTTTTGTTGTAATAGGCGTTGTGATCATTCTGGCAGCAGTTTACGGAGCAATGATGGCGGCGAGAAGGCATCCGCCAACTTAGATTAGCCAGCCCCACAACAAGCGATACAGTCTGTGCTCTGCAAGCGTTAGGAGGCTTCGTCTTCCGAAAATACGGAAGTAGTTTTTTCCCATTGATTCTACCATGTCGCCGATGTCGTATCTGGGGAACATACATGAAGAGATTATGAGTTTGCCCCACTCGCCTTTTTTCAGTTCGTGCAGCATTTTTGTTCCTTTGCCAGTCTCCGCTTCAAGGAAGTATTTGTCGTAGTTGGGTGAAATGTATGGTAAGTCGTCGAGTTGCTGGGCAAAAACGCCCTCAGTTGCGCTGTAGATTTCTACAATAGGCACTTCACCGAAATATTTCCTTAGTATAGGTGCGTATCGGAACTGGATTTTCTTGACGCTTGTGCAAAACAACGCTCGAAAGTTCCAGAGTTCACGTGGCTTTTTTCCATGCTTTCGTTTTACGTGCCTTGCCCAGGAAAGAATAACTGGTGTGACGCCCATTGTTGCCGTGACGTTTTGGTTCAAAGCCTTTTGGTAAACCAGTTCGAATCTTCGCTCCCAATCAGCCTTAGTTATGCCAGCACCAAGGGCGTCAATGTCCTCTTGCTTTGGTAACAAGCTGGCTTGATTGAGCATGGGGTTGAGTTTGGCGTAGGTTCCGGAGCTGTAGCCGTAGGTGAGAGTTTGTCCCGATGAGTCTAGTGTCGCCACAGCTGATGGAAAGTTCAAGTTCAGAATCCTGCCTGTTAGCATTGTCGGGTCGTTTTTCCTGATTAAGTAGTTGACGAAGGCTCTGGCTCCGCATGAGAAGATCAGTTCCAGATGGGTTTTTGTTGCGGGCAGTACTTTTGCTCGTCCGGTTGAGCCGCGGGTCATGACCCACGTTAAGGGTGGCTCGGGTAGGATGATGCGGTAATCGCTGTTTTTGACGGTTTCGAGGTATGGTTTGAGTGCTTTGTAGTTGATTGTTGGGAATCGTTGTCTGAATTCTGCGGCGGTTTGAACAGTGTCTGCGCCGTGGTTGGTTCCGTATTGTGTTTTCGCGTATTGTTTAAGCAGATCCGAGAGTGTATTTTGTTGAAATTCTGCTGGTTTTTCTAGGGATTCGTACCATGGGTTGACTATGGCTTTGAGGAATTCCATTGTGGCGTTTTCCTTGGGGTGCTGTAGCGTAATAAATATGGTTTGTTGTGTGGTTTTATAGGTTTGCTGTTGGTTTGGGAAAGATTTATGAATGGTTTGATGAATGCTTAGAGTCTTATTCAGGGGAATTCGGCATATGGTTAGGATTGTTGTTTGCGTGAAGCAAGCTTTGGATGTTTCTCAGATTAAGGTGGACGCGGCTACTCGGCGTTTGATTACAGTTGATGCACCTAAGAAGATTAGCGATTTTGATAAGAATGCGTTGGAGGAGGCCGTGCGGTTGAAGGAGAAGTTGGGTGGTGAGGTTGTCACGTTGACCCTGGGACCTGAGGATGCGAAGACTACTGTTCGGGAGGCGTTGGCTATGGGTGCTGATAAGGCTTACGTGGTGAGTGATCCTGTTTTTGAGGGCGGTGATACTATGGCGACGAGTTATGTGTTGGCTGAGGCTGTGAAGAAGATTGGTGCTTTTGATCTTGTTTTGTGTGGTGAGGCGTCTGTTGACAGTTTTTCTGCTCAGGTGGGTCCGCGTTTGGCGGATAGGTTGGGGTTGCCGGTGGTTATGTATGTTAAGAAGCTGACGCTCGAAGGCGACACTGTTACGGTTGAACGTAATCTTGAGGATAGTTTTGAGACTGTTAGGGTGAAGATGCCGGTTTTGTTGAGTGTGACAAAGGAGTTGAATGAGCCTCGTATTCCGTCGTTGATGTCTATTATGAAGGCGTCGAAGAAGGAGGTTGTCTTATGGAATGCGGCTGACCTTAACGTTCAGAAGGAGAAGGTGGGTGAGGCTGGTTCAGCTATTAGGATTGTGTCTGTTTTGGCGCCTAAGGTGGAGCGTAAGAGAGTTGTGATTAAGGGTGAGACGGCGGCTGAGACTGCCGAGAAGTTGGCTAAGGCGTTGATTCAGGATGGTGTGGTTAAGCAGGTGAAAGTGTGATGAGCGAGTTTCACGGTGTTTGGGTTTATTCGGAAAGTATGGATTTAATGTTGGAGTTGTTGGGCAAGGCTGTGGAGTTAGCTGGTAAGCTGAAGACTGAGACTGGAGCTTTGCTGCTTGGTCATGAGGTTAGGGCTAAGGCGGATCAGCTGGCGGGTTTTGGTGCTGATAAGGTTTTTGTGGTCGACCACGAGGCGCTTAAGGTTTTCAATTCTGAGGCGTATTTGAGCGCTTTGGCTACGTTGGTGAGGGAGCGTAAGCCTGAGATTGTTCTTTTTGGGTCGACGCGTAAGGGCAAGGAGTTGGCTGCACGGTTGGCGACGCGGCTTGAAACGGGTTGTGTGCCTGATTGTACTGGTCTGAGTTTGGATGAGGAGGGTCGTTTGGTGAGTGAGCGTGTGGTTTATGGTGGGAGTGCTTCGGCTACGCATGTGTTTCAGGTTAAGCCTCAGATTGTGTGTGTTCCTGCGCGGACGTTTGAGAAGGCGGTGCAGACTGGGAAGAAGGGTGAGGTTGTTGAGGTGGGCATTTCGGAGTTTGATGCGCCTAGGACTGAGACTGTTGATGTGAAGGCTTTGGAGGTTGGTGGTGGCAAGCTTGAGGAGGCTAAGGTTGTGGTTGTTGGTGGTCGTGGCGTTGAAAAGCAGGAGGATTTCAAGGTTTTAGAGAGTCTGTGCTATGCTTTGGGTGGGCAGGTGGGTTACACGAGGCCGTTGGCTGAGGATCGTAAGTGGTTTAAGGGTGATTGGATTGGTTTGTCGGGGATTAAGATTAAGCCTGTTTTGTATGTT
>Ga0224495_10002611_pt1 | contig 11644 bp, 11 predicted proteins | sample SF_Jul11_sed_USG_FD_168128 | JGI IMG/M metagenome (GOLD analysis project Ga0224495, IMG submission 168128) | Sediment microbial communities from San Francisco Bay, California, United States - SF_Jul11_sed_USGS_4_1 | ecosystem: Environmental > Aquatic > Marine > Sediment | place: USA: California...
ATCGGGATCGCATTGCGCGCTCCGCCGCCTCCGGGCATCGGAACGTCGGCGGGGGTCGAGCGCGCGTGAGGCTCGGCGAGATGCCAGGCCGCGAGAAGGTTCACGCCCTGCTGCGGGCCGGGGCGCGCCGAATGCGGATGGCTCCAGACCTCGTGCCGCCATTCGACGATGCGACCGTTCGCATCGAGCCCACCGGCGAGCCGCACCAGCATCGCCGCGCCACAGGGTGCGCTCGCGAGTTCGTCCTCGCGCGTCCACTGCACCAGCACCGGACGGCCGCTGGCGCGCGCAAGCAGCGCCGCGTCGAGCGCCACGTCGTCGGCGCCGTTGTGTCCGTAGCAGCCTGCGCCGTCGCGATGGATCACCGCGATCGATTCGAGCGGCATGCCGAGCGTGCGTGCGAGATGGGTGCGCAGGAAGAAGACCCCCTGGCTGTGCGACCATACGGTGAGCCTGCCGTCGGCGTACTGTGCCGCGGCGCACGAAGGACCGATCGAGGCGTGCGCAAGAAAGGGTCTGGAATAGCTCGCCGCGAGGCGCTGCACGGCGCGACTGCCCGCAACGCCTGCCGCGTCGATGACCGAGCGCTCGCTTTTCAGCGTGGGCAGCAGTTCGCCGATCTCGCGCGGTGCGGGAAGGTTGGCCTGTTCTTCCCAGGTCGCCAACCGGCGCGCCGCATCGAGCGCGCGCACCGCCTGTTCCTCTCGCTCGGCGCACACGCCGACGAAGCTGCCGTCGACGATCACTGCGGCTACCCCCGCGAGCGAGCGCAGCCTATCGGCGTCGAGCGATACCAGCCGCGCCGAGTACGAGGGCGGGCGCAGCACCCGGGCGTGCAACATGCCGGGCAGTTCGATGTCGTGAATGAACGCGGCGCCGGTAAGTTTGGCCTCGACGTCGAGCCGCGGGACGCTTGTGCCGGCGACGCGACGTGCCTGCGCGGGCTTTGCCGTGGCCGTACCGGTCGCCTCGCGCGCCAGGTTCACCTCGGCAGCAAGATCCCAGTAACTGGTTCGCACATCGGTGCCGGGGACGAGGATCTCGCCGTCGCGCACGATGAGGTCATTTCCGCTGACTTCGAGCCGCGCCGATGCCGCCTCGACAAAGAGTTGCCGCACCTCGGCGCAGGCGGCACGCATCGCCCGCCCGCCTTGCTCAATCGACTGGCTACCCGAGGTGATGCCCTCGTTGGGCGTGCGCGTGGTGTCGCCCGACACGATCGTCAGTCGGTGTAGCGGAATATCGAGTTCGTCGGCGGCGATCTGCGCGATCGCCGTGGCGATGCCCTGTCCGAGTTCGACCTTGCCGCTGAATACCGTGACCCGGCGGTCGGCGTCGAACCGAACCCATTGATCGAGGCGTGGATTCGCGGCGAGATTGGGAGGGAGCGTTGCGCGGCTCATGGCGTCGTCCTCACTTTGCCGCCGCGCGCACGATGGCGTGGAGGATTCGCGTATGCGTGCCGCAGCGGCACAGATGCCGGTCGAGTGCCACGGCGATTTCGCTCTTGCTCGGAGAGGGGTTGCGCGCGAGCAGTGCGGCCGCCGACATCACGATGCCGTTGACGCAGTAGCCGCACTGCGCGGCCTGCCCCGTGATGAACGCCTTTTGCAGAGGATGTGGTTGCGCGGGGGATCCGAGGCCCTCGATGGTCGTGACTTCGTGGCCGGGAACGGCGGCAAGCGGCAGGTCGCACGACTGCACCGGACGGCCGTCGAGCAGCACCGTGCACGCGCCGCAATGGCCGGCCGCACAGCCTGCGCGCACGCCTTTCAGTTTGAGGTCGTTGCGAAGGATGTACAGCAGCGGCGTGCCGGGTTCGGCCTCGACCGCGTGTTCACGGCCATTGACTCGCAGGGTGTAGCGTTCAGGCATGGCTGGACGAGGGGTCTTGGTTAGCGGACGAGTCGACTGGCGATTCGAGTCGCCCAGGGGCCGACAAAGATTGCCGAAGGAAAGGCGATGATCCACGCGAGGAACCAGGCGCGCAACCAGCGCCACACGAAATCCGGCGGAAAACCGAGATTGAGCGCGGTGGTTACACCGGTGACGATCAGGACCATCACCAGCGTCAGGAAGAACGCGAACACGACGGCGAAGTATTTTCTCGGGATTTTCATCGCGCTCGGATGATAACAGCCTGTCCGGCGATGCACGCGAACCTGAGGGCGCGCCGCGCCGCAATGCCGTCGCGCGGTATCGCGACGTGCGTCAGGCGCCCCGGGCGCGCCAACTCCGAGATCAGGTCGACAGTCTCGAAGTCGCCGGCAACCCCGTTCCCGAAGGGTCGCTGAATCTCTGCCGGACCGCCTCGACCGCCTCACGGATGCCGAGAAAGGCCTCGACCAGCTGCGGGTCCAGTTTCTTGCCGGCCTCGGATAGGAGGTAGTCGTAAGCCTGCGAAGCGGGCCAGTTGGTCTTGTAGGGCCGAACCGAGGTGAGCGCATCGAACACGTCGGCGACCGCCACGATGCGCGCGCACAGAGGGATGTGGTCTCCCGCCACGCGGTGCGGGTAACCGGTGCCGTCATAACGCTCGTGGTGACCGAGCGCGATCAGCGCTCCCATGCGCACGAATTTCGACGCGCTGTCCTTGAGAATTTCGTGTCCGATGAGGGTATGCGTGCGCATCATGTCCCACTCCGGCTCATCGAGCATTCCGGCCTTCAGCAGGATGTGGTCCGGAATGCCGATCTTGCCGATATCGTGCAGCGGCGCGGCGAGTTCAATGGCTTCCGCCTCCTCGCTGCCGAGCCCGATCGTGTCGGCGATCAAGCGCGAATAGTGAGCGATGCGAACGAGATGATGGCCGGTCTCCGCGTCGCGAAATTCCCCCGCGCGCGCGAGGCGAAACAGCGTTTCGCGTTCGCGATCGCGAACCTCCTGGGTCGCCTCGTTCACCATGTCTTCGAGCAGCCGCCGCCGGCTTTCCAGCGCAAGCTGGTAGCGTCGCAGCGCGAGCAGGTTGCGGCTGCGCGCAAGGCACTCGTGTTTGTCGATCGGCTTGGTGAGAAAGTCGGTCATTCCCGCATCGAGCGCCGCGTAGCGCACGCCGATGTCTTCGCTGGCCGTTACCATGACGACCGGCACCTGCGCATAGCCGGGCAGCACGCGCAACCGTCGCACGAACTCGAGGCCGTTCAGCTGCGGCATGATGTAATCGGCGAATACGAGATCGGCGATGTTGCCCGCCGCCCAGACGATCGCGTCCATCGCGTGCGTGAATGCCTCCAGCGTCACGCGTTCGTCGAGTTGTTTCAGCACTCCGCCGAAAAAGGCGTGCATGTCCGGGTCGTCGTCGACGAGGAGCACGGTCGGGCGCCGCGCCGAGCTGGGTTGCGCGACACCGACTCGCGTTTTGGAAACAGAACCCATGGTGTGTCTCTTCTACGCTCCGGCGTGCCGGGGCATTGTGGAGATTGTCACATTTGACAGGAATCCACAAAGTTTCCGGGACTTCCTTTATTTATCGAGGCAGCCTGCCTACAAGTGTTTGCCACTGACTGATTCTCATGCTGCGCGGGGTCCGGGGGCCACGGCCGGTACTACGCACGATGATAGGGTGACGCGAAGGCACAGCGCCCCTCCTACGACACTGCCTGGGCGCATATCCGTGTGCCGGCGCATCGAAACCCGATGCGCGATAGCCGCTCGCCGGACATCGCGGCATCGACGACGACGTCACCGTCGGCACCGTCCGGAGCCGACGGATGACCGGTCCGGATAGAAGGGCGCAACGGGCCGGCGCGGCGGCTCAGGCCGCCGGCGTTGCGGAATCCGGATCCGCCGCCCAGGAGGCCGCCGGCCGCGGGGTCTGGGCGATCCATTTGTCCAGGGCCGCAACGTGCTCCGACTCCTCGCCGGAGAATTCTGCGGCCAGGCGCTTGACTTCGGCGTCCTGCGATTCTTCGGCGACCGAGCGGTAGTATTCCATCGCGCGCACTTCGTTTTCGCGCGCGTATCTCAGCGCATGGTAGGGCTCGAGCATGTAGTCGAATGCCTCCTCGCCGCCCACTTCCGGAGGTGTGCGCCAGCGGTATTGCCACGACTTGAGCTGGGGCAGTGCGACCGCACCGACCCGCGCCCGGATTTCGTCGTGATGCATGCGCGAGAATCGGTTCATGTCGCGAAATACCGTGGCCACCTCGTCGTTTCGGTGGGCTTCCATCATGTCGGCGAGTTCGAGATAGCGCTCGGCGGCTTCGTGTTCCAGTGCCAGCGCGTGGGCGAGGAATTCTGGCAGCGTATAGCTCATGTCGTCTCTTCCCTGGCGGTCGACCCAATCGTCGCCACGATTGTACGGGATTCACCGGCGCGCCACCCGCGTCGCGGGGAATGCTTTCACCGAGCTGACGAGGTGGAGATAAAATGCATGCGGGAGGAAATATGAAGATCGTCATGATGGGGGCGGGCGGCGTCGGTGGACTGTTCGGCGCGCGGCTTGCGCTTGCGGGTTTCGAGGTCGGTTTTGTCGCGCGGGGTGCGCAGCTCGCGGCGATGCGCGAACGCGGCCTTACGGTCGAGAACGCGCAGCACGGAAACATTCATCTTGCCGCGGTGCGCGTGAGCGACGATCCGGCAGCGTTGGGACCCGCGGACCTGGTCATCGTTTCGGTAAAGCTGTGGGACACGGAGGCGGCGGCGCGCGCGATCCGGCCCCTGGTCGGACCCGCCACCGGCGTGCTGTCACTGCAAAACGGCGTGGTCAAGGACGTGATGCTGCGCCGCGAGCTGGGCGAGGCCGCGGTGATGGGCGGCGTGAGCTACGTTGCTGCGCACATCGCGCGTCCAGGCGCGATCCACCAGACCGGCGCCATGCAGCGGGTCGTGCTGGGTGAATACGATGGCCGCAAGTCGGCGCGCGCGGAATTTCTGCAGCAGGCGCTTTTGCGCGCCGGCGTGCAGGCCGAATTGAGTCACGACGTGCGCAGGGCGATCTGGGAGAAGTACGTATTTCTCGCGAGTCTTTCGGCCGCGACCGCCACCATGAGGAGGCCGGTCGGCGCGATACGCGAAAACGCGCAGGCGCGCGCCTTCCTTCTCGATCTGATGCGTGAGGTCGTTGCAGTCGGGCGTGCGCATGGCGTTTCGCTGGCCGACGATTTCGCCGAAGACCGGCTCGCGTTCGCTGACGGTCTGCCCGCTGACATGACTTCCTCGATGCATCACGACCTGGAGCGCGGCAACCGCCTCGAGGTGACCTGGTTGAGCGGGGGGGGGGTGCAGCTGGGCGAGGCGGTGGGTGTTCCGACGCCCGCTCACCGCGCGGTGTGCGCGATCCTCGCGCTCGACGCCGACGGGCGCTCGGCCACTAGCGACCCGCCCCGCTGAGGGCGTACCGGCTGCGCGGCCGCTGGCGAGGCGCCGGTGATACGGTGCGGCCGGGCGAAGGCCGCCGCGGCCGCGGATCAAGCAAGCCTGAACTCGCGCGCATTCGATGAGTAGGAGAGGATCATCTCTGCCGGCTCGCTTCCCACATTGCGTAGCCGGTGCGCCGCTCCGCGCGGCACGACCGTCAGCTCGCCCTGCGCGAGCACGGTGCTGCGGCCCTCGCAGGTGCATTCGACCCGCCCCTGAACCACGTAAACCGATTCTTCGCAGTTGGCGTGAGCATGATTGTCGGCCAGGCTGCCTGGCGGCATCGACACGCGGGCGAGCGACAGCTCCTCGCTGTTGCCGACTTCTGCGCCGGCCAGCCATTCGATCACGCCCCAGGGGAATTCGTTGCGAACGATGCGGTCTTGCGCGGGCATCACCGGACCTCCTTCGCCAGGCGCTCCCACCGGGGACCGATAGGGTGCGCGCAGCGCGGCAAGGATAGCGCCCGCGCGGACGTGCGACAAGCGTTCAGCCCGAGAGAACTTTCGGCAGCCACAAAGTAATCACGGGAAACGCGACCAGCAGCGTCACCCGAAGAATCTCGGCCACGAAGAAGGGCGCCACGCCGATGAAGGTCTGTCGCATCGGCACATCGGGGGCAAGCGAATTGATCACGAACACGTTCAAGCCCACCGGTGGCGTGATTAACCCCAGTTCGACCACGATCAGCGCGAGGATCCCGAACCAGATCTTCAGGTCTTCGGCGCCCATGCCGAAATCCAGTTCGGAGATCACCGGCCAGAAGAAGGGTATCGCAAGCAGGATCATCGACAGGCTGTCGAGCAGACAGCCGAGGAAGATCATCGCGACGAGCAGGATGATCAGGATGGTGAGTGGCGCGAGGCCCGAGGAGGCCATCATTTCGGCGGCCGACTGCGGAACGCCGCCGCGCGACATGAAGATCTTGAGCAACTCCGCGCCGAGCAGGATCAGGTAGATCATGCCGGTGGTGCGCGCCGTGTCGAGGAGCGCGGACTTCAGTTGCGGAATGCGGATGACGCCGCGCGCGATGCCGTAGGCGGCGACCAGAAATACCCCCACCGCCGCCGCCGGCGTCGGATTGAAGAATCCGAAATAGATGCCCCCGATCACCAGCCCAAAGATCGTCGCGACCGGGCCCACCCTCAGCGTGGCCACGATGAATTCCTGCCGCGAAACGCGGTCGCCCCGGGGACCCGCACCGGGTCTGACCCTCACGTAGATCGCGATGGTCACCATGAAGAGCAGGACCGCGATCAGACCGGGAATCAGGGCTGCCATGAACATCGTTACGATGTTCGCCTCGACGATGATCGCGTAGACGACGAGCACGATCGAAGGTGGAATCAGAATCCCCAGCACCCCTCCTGCGGCGAGGGTGCCGGTGGCGAGCGCGGGAGAATAGCGGTAGCGCCGCAGCTCGGGCAGTGCGACCTGTCCCATCGTCGAGGCGGTGGCGAGCGATGAGCCGCATACCGAGCCGAACCCGGCGCAAGCGACGATCGCCGACATCGCCACACCGCCCCGCATCCAGCCCAGCCAGGCATTGGCCGCGCGGAACAAGTCGCGGCTCAGCCCGGCGTGCGTGGCGACGTTGCCCATCAGCACGAACATCGGGACGACTGAAAGATCGTAGATCGAAAACTGCGAATACGCGAGATTCTTGAGCTGCGCGAGGAAGATCGCCGGACCGCTCAGGATCGAGATGCCGATGCCGCCCACGAGAATCATCGCGTGGGCGATCGGCATGCGAATCCCGATCAACAAGACCAGCGCAGCAAGTCCCAGCACCCCTACCAGTAGGCTATGTTCCAAAATGAATTCCGGATCAGTTCGGGTTCATGAACTCGCCGATCGCCTGTTTGAGCGAGATGAGCGAGGCGACGGCAAGGAGCACGAGCGAAATCAGCGCCGGGATATAGGCTACCCAGATCGGGAACTTGAGAATGGTGGTCGTCTCGACGTACTGGCGGTAGTCGAGCAGGCCGGCATACATCCGCCAGAAGAGGATGACGCTGAACACCAGCGCGACCACGCCCGCCAGGATGTTGAAGACCGCCACGGCGCGCGGGCCGGCCTTCGAGGTGAAGATGTCGGCGGTGACGTTGGCGTGGCTGAGCTCACAGTAGGGAAGAAAGCTGAACGCGGCGATCGCCACCATGACCTCGACCATTTCAAAGTCGCCCGGCACCGGCTTCTGAAACAGGAAGCCGCTCGCTGCGCTCCAGGTGCTCATCAAAGCGATGCCGAGCAGGACAATTCCGCCCAGCAACGCCCAATACTCGATCGTGCGGCGCAGGAGCCCGTCCATCCTCCCCGCCGCGCCGACCCGGGTTTCCCCCATTGGTATTCTTGCCTTCCTTACTTCTCGAGCGAATGCTTGGCGATCTGCTGGCGCGCCTTCTTGACGAGCGCTTCGCCGTCGATGTTCTTGCTCTTGACCTCATCGATCCAGCGCTGCACGACGGGGTCGAGCTTTGCGCGAAACGCGTTCATCTCGGTCGGCGTCAGCGTGATGTGCTGGTTGCCCGATTTGACCGCGATCGCGATCCCGGCGTCGTCCGAATCGCGCCAGATCTTGCCGACCTCGCGTACCCATTTCTCGCCGGAATTGTCGACGAACGCCTTCTGCACATCAGCCGGGAGCGTCTTCCAGCGTGCCGCGTTCATCGATACCTGGAAGGTCGTCGTGCCGAAGCGCATCATCCCGGGTCCCTCGATCTGGTAGCGGGTCATGTCCTGCAGTTTCAGCGGCGGGATGATTTCCCAGGGGATGAACGCGCCGTCGACGACCTTCTTGGACAGCGCCTGCGGCAGGTCGGGCACCGGCATTCCCACCGGCGCAGCGCCCAGCGCCTCGATCAGCCATGCGCCCGTGCGGGTCGGAATGCGCATCTTGAGACCCTTGAGGTCGTCGGGCATGCGCACCAGCTTGTCGACCATGTGGATCGCCTGACCGGCGTGGACATGGAGGAACATGACCTTCACGCCGGCGTATTCCGGGGCGAGATACTGGTCGTACATGTCGCGCAACGCGAGGTTGGTCGCGGTCGGATTGTTCGTGTGCACGAAGGGAAGCTCGAACGCTTCGGAGCGCGGAAACAGACCGGGCGTATACCCGTTGACGGTCCAGATGAGGTCGACGACGCCGTCGCGCACCTGATTGATCAGTTGCGGCGGCTTTCCGCCGAGCGACATCGACGGATAGATGTCGATCTTGATCTTGCCACCGGACGATTTCTCGACGCGCTGCGCCCAGGGCACGAGCATCTTGGTGTGCGCCGGCGCCTTGGGTCCGAGCAGATGGTGCAGCTTGAGCGTGATCGTCTCGCCTGACGCGCTGCTCGACAGAGCCGCCAAGGCCGCACCGACGAGGGCGCTCTGCAGGGTTGTGCGAATTGCTTTCATTGTTCCCTCCTCCGCTGATTCGTACGTATTGGAATGAACCCGACAGGGTCGGGACCGGGCCGAGGTTAGCATGCATCGTGCGAGTCGCGTACCCCCGGGCCGGGTAAGCTTGCGCGTCGCAGCGCATGCTGGCCCGCCTGTTGGCTTGACGTCACGCTTGCCGGCTCCACGTCACGCGCGGCGAACCGCCGCTGCAATCGCTTGGCGCGATGCCGCTGCCTGCGGCGAGAATTCAGGTACCTGGTGCTCCGTCGAGAAGTCGCACGGCGAGCACCGTGATGTCATCGGATTGCACGGTTCCCGCAGAGAATTCGTCGACCGCGGCGATCATTTCGTCCACCAGGCTCGCGGCCGTAGCACCGCCGGCGCGCCGGGCGAGCGCCTTCAGCCGCTCTTCGCCGAACATCTCGCCGCGTGAATCTTCCGCTTCGGTGATTCCGTCGGTATAGAGGAGGAGCGTACTTCCCGCCGGCATCTTCAGTTCGCCCGCCTCAAAACGCAGGCCGTCGACGATGCCGACGATCGGGTTCACCGGATCACCCAGGAATTCGAACTCAACGCCGTCGACCGACACGAGCGGCGGGTTGTGTCCGCCGTTGACGTAGGTCAGCATTCCGCGATCGATATCCAGCACGCCGCAGAACAGGCTTACGAACTGCTGGGCATCGTTGCTGGCGTACAGATGACTGTTCAGCCTTTCCACCGCCGATTGCAGATGGCGCCGCATGTCCTGCGCCGTCCGGGAAATTTCGCTGCGCAGCGTCGTCAGTGCGCGAACCATGAACAGCGCCGCGGGCATGCCCTTGTTGCATACATCGCCGATTGCGACAAAGATTCGACCTGCGTCAATGGGAAATGCGTCGTAAAAATCCCCGCCCACTTCTTTTGCGGCGCGCATCTTCCCGGCGCAGTCGAGTTCGGTGCGTCCCCCGAATAGGGGTCCCCTGGGGAGCATGCTTTCCTGAATGGTCTGCGCGTGACGCAGATCACGCTGCAGTTGTTCGAGTTCGATCTTCGACTTGAGCTGCTCGATGATCGTCTCGTTGCTGCGCCGCATCCGCTCGGTGAGCGTGGAAAGGAGATTGCGCGCGACGCGGGATAGGGTGATCACCCGTGTGAGAAAGGACTCCCGATCGATCAACAGCAGCCGGCAACTCGGATCGGCAACGACGAACGCCGAGATCGGTTTGTCGTCGATGATCGACATTTCCCCGACGCAGCCGCCTTCGAAGATCTCGACGTACTCGGGCGATTCCAGATGGTCAAAATATACCCGTAGCGTTCCCTGCAATACGATCAGCACATGGTCGTTGTGGTCGCCGGGGCGCAGCAGGATCGTGCGGCCGATCACGTCCTTGATCGGGAATGCCGCGACGATCTCCTCGACCTGGGCGTAGGGCACATCGCGGAAGATTTCCGATCGCGATATGAAGCCGGCCAGTCGGCGGTCGCGGACAGAGCGCTGGTCTTGCGCTGTCACCGATCCATCCGACCGCTGCAATGGGAAACGGACCGTCCCCGCATCGCCGCGGCGATCCGTACCTCGCGGAATGGCGGCCGCCGCCGGCGTTGCGGTGGCAGGCGGCGCGAGCGCGAAGACCGCCTCGAAGCGATTCCTGTCACCGCGCCGCTCGTAGCCGCACCGTTCGGAGAATTCCCGCACGAGGTGCACGCCGAGTCCGCCCAGTGTCGCGGCTTCGATGTTCTCGGGCTGCGCCGGGAAGGGCACGGAGAGCGGGTCGAAGGCCGCTCCGGCATCGACCACCGTCAGACGCAGCGTGCCGCGGTCGATTTCCGCGTGGACTTCGAGCGGCAGTTCGGCGTCCGCGAGATCGATGTGATCGACGGCATTCTGGACGATTTCACTCAGAACGAGATCGATCCGGTAGCTGTCCTGGTGACCTAGGCGCAGGTCGGCGGCAAGATCCCTCGCCCACCTGGACGCGGCCGCTACGGTCTCGGAGGAAACGGTGGACTGGAAGTGGCGTTCGACCACGTGGGGGACGGGACAGGGCGCTGCCTCGCGGGAGCGAGCCAGCCCGAACTGAACGGACTATTTGGCGGGAAACGCGGCGATGGCATCCTGCAGGGTTTCGTGGATCGGCATCAGTCTCTCTATCCCGGTGGTCTTGAGTATCCGGCGTGCCATCTCGTCGGGTTTCATGAGCACCATCTTGCCGCCGATCTTGGATTGGGCCTGCGCGCCCGCCACCAGCAGGCGAATCCCGATCGAGGCGATAAACGGTACCTTGCCGAGATCGACGATCACATTCGGTTTCGACGCGCAGTGCGCCGAGAATGCCGCATCGATGGCACCCGCCCCCGCCGTATCCAGCCGTCCGTCGAGGTCGATCTTGTAGACGTTTCCGTGTTGCTGAATGTCGATGTTCATGGAGTACTCTCAAAAAGTGAAAACGGACTCAGCAGAGATGGGCGCCGCATGGAACTTCGAATTCGCGGGAATCATATCACCGGGGTCGTCGAACCGAGAACGCTCCTCGATTCTGCCTGCGGGGCATTTCGATTAGCGAAATACGCGCGCTAGAAGGGCAGCGGGGCGGCGGGCTTGAGCGACACGAGCGCCTTGCGGAACTCGGCCTGAATGCGTTCCAGGGCCCGCGTCGTGTCGGCCTCGAAGCGCAGCACGATCACCGGCGTGGTGTTGGAGGCACGCGCGAGACCGAATCCGTCGGGGTATTCGACCCGCACGCCGTCGATGGTCAGTATGCTTTGCGCGCCGGGGAAGGGCTTCGATGCCTGCAACTTCGCCACCAGCGCGTGCGGTTCGCCCTCGGCGAGCTTCCATTGCAGCTCGGGGGTGGACGGCGCATTCGGCAGCGACTTGAGCGTCGTGTTGGCGTCCTTCTCGCGCGCGAGA
>Ga0224495_10002612_pt1 | contig 11639 bp, 10 predicted proteins | sample SF_Jul11_sed_USG_FD_168128 | JGI IMG/M metagenome (GOLD analysis project Ga0224495, IMG submission 168128) | Sediment microbial communities from San Francisco Bay, California, United States - SF_Jul11_sed_USGS_4_1 | ecosystem: Environmental > Aquatic > Marine > Sediment | place: USA: California...
TACCAAGGCGATCCGCAGGTCCAGAGCGGGATTGTCTGATCCCAGAAGGCCTATCGGCTCATTTATCTTTCTGGGTCCTACAGGGGTTGGCAAGACAGAGCTTGGCCGGGCACTGGCTGCCTTTTTGTTTGAGAACGAAGAATCTTTAATCCGTATAGATATGTCTGAATATATGGAGAAATTTTCAGTCTCCAGGTTGATAGGTGCTCCTCCTGGATATGTAGGGTATGAGGAAGGGGGGCAGTTAACTGAAAAAGTAAGAAGAAAGCCATATTCAGTAGTACTCCTGGACGAGATAGAGAAAGCTCATCCGGAGGTATTTAACATTCTTCTCCAGATGTTCGATGACGGTGCTTTGACTGACAGCTTCGGTCGTAAAGTGGATTTCAAGAATACCGTGGTGATTATGACCTCTAATATGGGCACCCGGGAGATAAAATCCGGTAAAGGATTAGGATTCCAGAAAGATGATCTGCTCTCCTCTTTTGAGCAGATGAAACAGAAGATAATGGATGAGCTGAAAAGAACTTTCAACCCGGAACTTCTAAACCGCATCGATGAGATAATCATCTTCAAGCATCTGGGGATGAAGGAGATAATGGAGATAATCGAGATTCTATTAAAGGATGTATCGAAAAGACTCACAGAGAAAGGTATCACCTTCGAACTGACTTCAAAAGCTAAGGAGTTTTTAGCGGAAAAAGGTTACAACCCTACTTTTGGAGCCAGACCTCTTAAAAGAGCTATCCAGAAATATCTGGAAGACCCCCTGGCTGAGGAGATATTAAAAGGTCAATTCACTAAAGGCTGTTATGTTAACGTTGATAGGGTAGGGGACGATAATCTTAATTTTGAGATAAAGGCAACAGAAGGGGAAAAAATCAAAAGGTCGTAAGAGAAAAAGTTTCAGCATAACTAACTTTCTGAGACCCTTCACATATTAAAGTGAGGGGTTTTTTTCTTCTTTAAAATAAAGAGCAAGATTGTCCTGAATATCTGGAAATCTAAAGTAGTATAACTTTTTTTACTTGACAATTGATTCAGGGACGCTATTATAAGGTAGATACCTTAAATCAGTGATTGAAGGGAGGGGCTGAAGATGAAAAAATCTATACTGATTATTCCCTTGCTGTTAGTATTCTATGTTTTTTCGGTGTTGCCCTGTTTTGCTCAAGACCCCGGAGAACCAGATACAGTAAGGTTTCTGGACTGGGGGTATTATGTTGTATGTCCTCCCTGCACGGGAAGGGCGGTGATACCTATGTACGTGGTGAATGATGAATCTCTTTGGTCTATGACTATTCCTTTGAAGTGGACCGGTCCTCTTGATGTGGATACAGCTATTTTCGTTGGTGAAAGGTCTGATTTTATGATCCAGAAATATTTCAGCCCAAACCATCAAGACAGTACTTTCCTTTTATTTGCGACAATTTTGGCTGGTGACCAATCAATTCCTCCTGGTGAGGGGATACTTATATACATATATTTTACAGTTCAAGATACGGGTTATGCAAGTCTTGATTTAACCGTGCCACCCTTGAGCTTCTATCATTTTTTGGATCAGGATGAAAATGTTATTCAGCCTCTTTTTTACCCAGTTGAGTTTTATATCGGAGAGCAGAATACTCCGCCCGGTGACGTTAACCAGGATGGAGGTGCTTCTGTTTCCGATGTGGTTTATCTTATAAATTATCTATTCAAAGGCGGTACGCCACCTGCTCACCTTCCCTCAGGAGATGTTAATCTTGACTGTGATGTTACCATAAGTGATGTTATTTATCTCATAAATTTCCTTTTCAAGGGCGGCAAATCTCTTGAGCTGGGGTGCTGTTATAATTGAAGGTGAAGTTTAAAAACAGGCAATTGTATGGAGAAGTGATATGAAAAAAACATTAATAGTTTTTTTCTTTAGCGGGTTGATGTTATTTTCTAACTTCTTGCCTTGTTTTGCTCAAGACCCTGGAGAACCGGATACAATCAGGTTTCTGGACTGGGGGTATTATGTTGTATGCCCACCCTGCACTGGAAGGGCGGTTGTACCAATGTATTTAGTAAATGATGAATCTCTTTATTATATGAATATTCCACTTAAATGGAGCGGTCCTATTGATATGGACACAGCCATCGTTGTGGGTGAAAGGTCTGAGTTTATGCCTCATAAGGTTATAGGTGTAGATCACACAAATCAAATTGTTCTTTTTGAATTAGCGAATGTAGGTGGGGGTGAATTTATTCCCCCTGACCAAGGGATACTTATAAAATTGTATTTCATAATACAGGATACTGGATTTGTGGATATAGACACCACCATTCATGTAACAACCTATTATCATTTTATGGATCTATATGAAACTACTTTTCAACCTCTTTTTTATCCAACTGAGTTTTATATAGGAGAGCAGAATATTCCGCCCGGTGATGTTAACCAGGATGGGGATGCGACAGTATCTGATGTGGTTTACCTGATTAATTATTTATTCAAAGGTGGTCCTGAGCCTGCTCACCTGCCCTCAGGTGATGTTAATCTTGACTGTGATGTTACCGTAAGTGATGTTATTTATTTTATAAATTTCCTTTTCAAGAGCGGCAAATCTCTTGAGCTGGGGTGCTGTTATTATAAATAAATTCAATCTTAAAAAATACCTAATTCTAATCTCCTGCCCATAAAAACTTAAGAGTCAAATTTTGATAAAAATTCCTCTTGCCAAATAACTAAAAAAGTATTACCTTTATGCCGAAATCCTCCGTATAAGCGGATGTAGAGTTTAATTTTTTGTTCGAGGTAAAGGAGGTGCTCTCTAATGGCACATAAGAAAGGCGTAGGAAGCTCCAGAAACGGCAGGGACTCGCACGGTCAGAGACTGGGCGTTAAAAGGTTTGCCGGGGAAACGGTTCAGGCTGGAACAATACTGGTAAGGCAGAAGGGAACCAGAATTCATCCGGGATATAATGTGGGTATGGGGAAGGATAACACGCTATTTGCCAGAATCACAGGACTGGTTAAATTTGAAAAACAGGGAAGAGACAAGAAAATTGTCAGCGTACATGCTGCATAAAATTTTTCTTTATCCTTGATAAATATTTCACAAAGTAATCCACAAGCTTTCAGGTAGAGTTTAATTACTGCTCTTTAAAAATTTCAGAATTCATTGTCCATGAAACCTTTTGGCATCTTTTTAAATGGCTGTGGCTATAATGAGGGCACCGATATATGGGAAGCGGTATTACTCCAGTATTTTTTAGATGAAAAAAAGATCAAAACCCTCTACCTTTTCTCTTCACCCTCTTTTTCCCATAACGAGCAGTCAACTCTGCCGGTGACTAAAAATTTATTTTCAGAGACCAGCATCATTGCCCATGGTGGCTTAAAAGAGTTAAGAGAAATCAGCCCGGAGAGCCTGGAAGCCCTGATCTTGCCAGGTGGAGAAGGGATATTAAAAAAATTCACCCAGTTAAATCTGAAAAATCCAATCTTAAAAATTGACCCGGAATTAAAGAAGTTTATCCGGGAAACATATAGAAGGAAAATAGTAATTGCCGGCTGTGGATTGTCCTGTCTGGTTATAGCTTATTCCTTGATCGATATTGTCACCTCACCCTTAATTTTAACCACCGGTAATGATCCGGGATTATCTGACCAGCTGGAGAAATTAGGGGTTAATCATGTCATAACCAAACCATACGAAGCGGTAATCGATGCGGAGAACCGTGTGGTAACCACGCCCGGTTCCAAGATGAGAGCCAATCTTGGTGATTTGGGCACAGGATTGAAAAACTTAATTGATGGAATATTGGAGTTAACCAAATAAATCCCCGCTAAAGCCGGGAAAGGAGGTATACATGCGAGAGGTATTCGTAAAAAATATAATCTCCACAGTTAAAGACCTGTGTATAGAGGCTAACTACCAGTTAGGAGAAGCAGAGGAGAAATCTTTAAAAGAAGGGTATCAAAAAGAAGAATCACCCACCTCCAAAGAAACATTAAAACAGATTCTCGATAATGTGCAGATTGCCAGGGAAGGGGTATTCCCGCTGTGCCAGGATACCGGATTTGCCGTGGTTTTTGTGGATATAGGGGATCAGGTTTTCGTTAAAGACGGAAACCTGTTTGAAGCGATAAACGAAGGGGTAAGACAGGGATATAAGGAAGGTTACCTGAGAAAATCAATTTTAGGCGATCCGATAGAGCGAAAGAACACGGGTGATAATACTCCTGCGATTATACACATGAACGTGGTCAAAGGTGATAAAATCAAAATCATCGTTGCTCCTAAAGGCGGGGGAAGTGAGAATATGTCTGAGGTGAAGATGATGAAACCGTCAGATGGGGTAGAAGGAGTTAAAGAGTTTGTCATCGATATGGTCAAAAGGTCAGGCTCAAACCCCTGTCCACCGATAGTGGTAGGAGTTGGCATCGGAGGAACCTTTGAAAAATGTGCGGAGATGGCTAAAAGAGCTCTTCTAAGGTCAATAGGCTCTCGTCATCCAAACAAATTCTATGCAGATTTAGAAACAGAATTACTGGAGAAGATAAACAAATTAGGGATAGGTCCCCAGGGTTTTGGCGGCAGAGTGACAGCTTTGGATGTCCACGTTGAGACTTTTCCCTGTCATATAGCGTCTTTCCCGGCTTCAGTTAACATCCAGTGTCATGCAGCAAGACATAAAGAAGCTATAATCTGAAGATAAATAACAAAAGATCGGAGGTAAAAATGCCAGATCCTAAAAGAATTACAACTCCTTTAACAGATGAAGTGGTAGAGAGTTTAAAAAGTGGTGACAACGTTTTGATCACCGGCGAGATGTACACTGCCAGAGATGCCGCTCATAAGAGAATGGTTGAGATGCTGGACAGAGGTGAGAAGTTACCCTTTAATTTAAAAGGACAGCTGATTTATTATGTGGGTCCGTCTCCAGCCCGTCCGGGCAAGGTGATAGGTTCAGCCGGACCTACAACCTCAGGCAGAATGAACAAATATGCTCCCCAGATACTTCAGGCTGGCTCAAAAGGGATGATAGGCAAAGGTGAGATGGGTGCTGCCGTAACAGAGGCTTTGAAAAAGTATAAAGGGGTTTATTTTGCTGCAGTAGGCGGTGCTGCCGCATTGATCGCCAAGTCGATTACCGCAAACGAGCTGGTAGCCTGGGAAGAGCTGGGGGCTGAAGCTATTCGCAAGTACACCGTAAAGGATTTCCCGGCTATTGTGGTTCAGGATTGTCACGGTGGCAATCTCTATGTGGAAGGGGTAAAGAAATACCAGAGAGCTTAAGGAAAGAAACTAATAAGATATAGAAATGTAAGGGCACGGCATGCCGTGCCCCTATGTATACGCAGTGTCCCTGCCTTGTCTCAAGGCGGGGTTTTTATTGCCCAGGCTGAGGGCAACCTGGGCTTACCGGTTTATTCATAGGGGCAGAACATCGTTCTGCCCTCTTCATCTGTTTATTAATATCTTCTACTTTTAAGGCAAGATGGACTTACTGATTCCCTCAGGCATCAGCAAGCTGATGCACTCCGTTTATCAATTTACTCCCACTCGATGGTGGCGGGGGGTTTGGAGCTTATGTCGTAGACTACGCGGTTTATTCCCTTAACCTCGTTTATGATTCGATTAGAGATTTTTCCAATTAAATTGTAGGGAAGATGTGCCCAGTCTGCGGTCATACCGTCCAGGCTGGTTACTGCCCGCAGGGCTATAACGTTTTCATAGGTTCTCTCATCTCCCATCACCCCTACAGACTGAACCGGTAAAAGAACAGATAACGCCTGCCAGACTTTACGGTAAGTTCTGGATCTTTTCAATTCCTGAATGAAAATCTCGTCTGCTTCTCTCAAGATATCGAGCCTTTCCTTTGTGACCGCTCCTATAATCCTTACAGCTAAACCAGGACCAGGGAAGGGATGTCTTCCCAGTAAATTTGCAGGTAATTTTAATTCTCTGCCAATTCTCCTGACCTCGTCTTTGAACAGCTCCCTTAGTGGCTCGATTAATTTCAGATTCATCTCCTCCGGGAGACCTCCTACATTATGATGAGTTTTAATGGTAGCCGAAGGTCCTTTAAAAGAGGTTGATTCAATTACATCCGGGTATAGGGTCCCCTGAGCCAGATATTCTACCTCACCGATCTTTTTCGCTTCCTCCTCAAAGACCTCGATAAAGGTTCTACCGATAATCCTCCTTTTTTCCTCAGGATCGATTACTCCCTTCAATCTGGAAAGGAATCTCTCAGAGGCATCTACAAAGATCAAGGTCATATCATAGTCTTTAAAAGCCTCTTTGACTTCTTTCGCTTCGTTTTTTCTTAATAATCCGTTGTCTATAAAAATACAGAAGAGTTGTTTACCAATTGCTTTATTCACCAGCAGGGCACAGACCGACGAATCCACGCCTCCGCTTAAACCCAAAATCACTTTTCCTCTGCCCGCTCTTTCTTTTATCTCTTTGGTGGTTGACTGGATAAAAGATCTGGCAGTCCATTTCCCCTGACATTCGCAGATATCATATAGGAAGTTTTGAATTATCTTGATTCCGTCCTGAGTATGAGCAACCTCAGGATGGAACTGAACTCCATAAGTTTTACTCTGGGGATTTTTCACCGCGGCAAAGGGTATATTCTCGGAGGAAGCTAATTTCTTAAAACCTTTCGGCAGTCTGGAAACGAAATCTCCATGGCTCATCCAGACCTGTAATTTTTTCTTGGAACCCTTGAAAAGGTCCTGGTGCTCCTCGATTTTGATGAGAGCCTTTCCATATTCGCGGCTTTTGCTTATTTCCACCCGTCCACCAAAAAGATCTGCTAATAGCTGTAAGCCATAACAAATACCCAGGACAGGCACACCCAATTCGAATATTCTCTTATCGCAGACCGGAGCGTTTTTATCATAAATACTTGATGGTCCCCCAGAGAGGATGATGCCTTTCAGGTTTTTATCCTTGAAGGAGTTCAGGTCAGTATTATATCGCATAATCTCGCAGTAGACTTTACTCTCCCTGATTCTCCTGGCAATCAGCTGGGTGTACTGGGAGCCAAAATCCAGAATTATGATGGTTTCTTCCTTTAACATTTAAAGCTACCTGGATTTAAGGATGGTATCTTTTTTCCAGTTCCGGTCATCTTTTTGCGGGTAGTCCTGGTTAAAATGTAATCCCCTGCTCTCCTTACGCAAAAGAGCAGAGCGAATGATAAGTTCAGCTACTTTTGTAATATTTCTTAATTCTATAACCTCATAGGTAACCGGATTCTGATGATAAAAGTTATTTATGTCTTCTAACAGGATATCGATGCGAGACTTAGCCATCTCCAGCCTGCTATTTGATCTGACAATCCCGACCAGGTTCCACATAAGGGATTCTATCTCTTGCCTGGCGTGGGATATGATCACCCATTCTTTATGGTCAAAAACCCCTTTGGTACTCCACTCCGGTATGGAAGGAAACTTATGTCCTTTTTCTATTTTTGAGAACTTCCTGGAGGTTTCAGCAGCAAAATTAGCGAATACCACTGCCTCAAGTAATGAATTAGATGCCAGGCGATTTGCTCCGTGCATACCAGTCATAGCTACTTCCCCACAAGCATAGAGATTATCTATATCAGTTTTTCCTTCTAAGTCAGTGATTATTCCTCCACATATATAATGAGCAGCAGGAACAACCGGGATCCATTCTTTAGTTATATCAAAATCCAATGAAAGGCAGCGCTGGTAGATATTAGGAAACCTTTCTTTAATAAAATTCTTGTCCAGATGGGTAATGTCCAGATATATGCAATTATCACCACTTTTCTTGAGCTCGAAATCGATTGCCCGGGCAACCACGTCTCTGGGTGCAAGCTCTTTTGAGGGATGGTAATTCTGCATAAAAAGCTCTCCGGATTTCAACCTCAGCTTACCACCCTCTCCTCTAACTGCCTCGGATATCAGAAAAGAGTTACCTTCAGGATGATACAGGGAGGTTGGATGAAACTGGATAAATTCTAAATTTGCCACCGGGGCTCCTGCGCGATAAGCCATGGCAATACCATCTCCTGTGGCAATAGCAGGGTTGGTTGTATGAAGGTAGATTCTTCCCGTACCTCCTGTGGCTAAAAGGGTTATCTTGCTCAGGAATTTGTTTACCTTCCCAGTTCTTACGTCCAGGACATAAGCTCCCCAGCATTTTATCTTCTCTTCTGGTTTTTTCTGATATCCTTTGAGATGGTGTTGGGTAATCAGGTCGACAGCAATATGGTCTTCGTAGATAGCTATATTTTTTTTACTTTTTATTGCACGGATGAGAGAAGATTCTATTTCCCTTCCAGTCAAATCAGCAGCATGAGCTACACGATTTCGAGAATGACCACCTTCTCTTCCCAGGTCCAGCTCTTTTTTTGCCCTTGTGAAATCAACTCCAATTTGAATAAGCTCCTGAATTGCAGCAGGACCTGATTCAACTACCTTTCTGACTACAACTTCATTGGAAAGCCCAGCTCCTGCTTTTAAGGTATCCTGTATGTGAAGGTCGAAAGAGTCAGACGGAGAGAGAACTGCAGCTATACCTCCCTGAGCGTAGTTGGTATTCGACTCGGTATCCTTTTTCTTGGTTATAATGGCTACTTTGCCTGTTTCTGAGACCTTCAGTGCATAGGAGAGACCAGCAATACCTGAGCCGATGATCAGGAAATCTGTTTTTATTTCCATTATCTAAAGATTTAAAACCTGCCAGAGCTCCTTTTCTCCAGAAATGATTTTTAATTCCACTTTTATCACCAATATGAGTATTTTTAAACCTGTGTTTTCCGGAAGCCGGATCGAATCTTTCTCAGTGGTAACAAGAAAATCAGCTCCAAGTTCCATACACTTTTCTTCAAGTGAGAAAAGATCTTTCCTGGTATAAATATAATGGTCTAAAAAGAAAAAACTATTCAAAATCTCTATTCCTAAGCCCCTCAATGTATTTACAAATGAATAAGGGTTTCCTATTCCGCAGAAGGCTATTCCCATCTTCCCACTTAAGTAGCTTGGTTCAATTTCGGTTTTGTCTTTCCAGTTTATAGCAAAGGTTACTTTCAAGACGCTTTCTACAACTGGTGCTTGAGGATTTAAACTTCTCAAGGTCATTTTAATATTATCGAGGTGTTCTGACTGATCGACCCGTGTAAGAATAAAAACCTGCGCTCTCTTAAGAGAAGATAAAGGTTCTCTGAGTCTGCCTGCAGGTAAGATCCTCTCTTCCTTCAAGTTAAATGTGCTATCAATCATTAGAATATTCAGATCCCTCTTTAATCTCCAATGCTGGAATCCATCATCTAAAATCACCAGATCAGCCCTGTATTTATCCTGTGCAATTTTGCCTGATATATATCTATTCTTATCAATTATCACCGGGATTTCAGGTAGATGGTTGCTTAGTAGTAAAGGTTCATCTCCTACTTCTTCCCATTTTATATCTGGAGATTCGATTTTCCTTATTTCTCTTGTAGCTTTTTTTCCCCTCCCATAACCTCGGGTAAGAATAGCGAAATTTATTCTTTTCTCCTGGAGTTTTTTAGCCAGGTAGAGAACAAAAGGGGTTTTACCGGAACCTCCTGAGGTAATATTGCCTACACTGATAACTTTCGTTTTCAGCGTCTTTACCCTGATTAATCCCAGACGATAGAGAGTTTTTCTAAGAAAATACCCGGATAGATAGATTAGGGAAAGAATCCGCAAAAGAAATAACAGGAGTACATACTCATCTTTTTTCTCCCAGTAGTAAAAAAGCTTATTTTTTTTCATTTTGGGCTAAAAGGTCTAATAATAACTGAACGGTTTTATCCGATGTTCCAGTCTGCGAAAGTAAAGTTTCTTTGCTTTTGATACCTAATTGGTTACGAAGGTTTGTATTTTCCAAAAGCATGTATATTTTTTGATATAGTTCCTCCTGGTCTTTTACCATAATTCCGCCACCAGCACTCAAAAGCAGGTTAGCAGCAGCTTTAAAATTGTCCATATACGGCCCGAAAAGAGTAGGAACCCCGTAACTGGCTGGCTCCAGTATGTTGTGTCCACCGATCGGGACCAGGCTTCCACCTACAAAGGCTATTTCGCTTATGCTGTAAAGTTTTTCCAGTTCACCCATTGTATCCAGAAGTATTACCTCGGGCTTATCATCTTTCTTTTTAAAGCTTTTCCTGATGAAATCCAGCTTTTGCTCGAGGAGAAGCTCCTCTATTTCACCAATACGCGAGAGATGACGGGGAGCAATGAGAAGAACGAGCTCTTTAAATTCCGGCTTTAGTCTTTTATAAACAGACAGGATTATTTTTTCTTCATCCGGGTGAGTACTTCCAGCGGTGATCAATCTGTCATCTGAAGAAAGCCCCAGGCTTTTTCTAAGAGTGGCTTTATCCGGATCATTGATTCCAAGAAGGGTACGATCAAATTTCAAATTACCTACGACTTTAGTTTTCTCTTTAGCTCCCCCCAAATCCCAGAGTTTTTGTGCGTCCTCCGGGGATTGCATTAAAAATTGGTCAAAACAGGATAAAACCAGGTAAAAAAAACTCCTCAACTTAAGATATCTTCTAAAAGATTTTTCAGACAGGCGACCGTTTATCAGACAAAGCTTGGTCTTTCGAATTTTCGCCTGACGGATCAGGTTGGGCCAGAGCTCTGTTTCCACCAATCCCAGTAGCCGGGGATTAAGTTTTCTAAATATCTTTTTTTGCAGAAAAGGGAAATCAAGAGGCAGGTAGAATATAAAATCTGCCTGAGGCAGGCTTTGTTGTGCCTGTTTTTTCCCGGTTTTGGTCATAACCGATACCACAAAAGAGAGATCCGGTTTAACCTTACTGAGCTTGGGTAAAATTATGGCTAAGGCTTTAATTTCCCCAACTGATGAGGCATGAAACCAGATCAGGTGAGAGCCGGGGTCTTTTGGTGCAGGTATTTTCCCCAGACGTTCTAAAATACCATGCCCTCCAATTAATCCCCGTAATATAAGGTAGGGGAAAAGCAAGATAAAGGCTATAGTATAAAGAAGGTCGTAAATGAGATACATGTTAATGGTTAAAGTAGTTATCCGCTATCAGGGTTAGCTGGTTTAGATTTCTCCCCAGCTCCGAGTTTTTCAAATCGATTTCCTCAGGTGAAATTTCGCCGGATACATAGATAGGCTTCCCTATGATGATCACTGCCCGAGTAAAAGGTTTAGGTATATTGAAGCTATCCCAGCTTTTGAGCACCCATTTTTTTTCAGCCGAGCTAGTGATGGGAATTATAGGGATCTGGCTACGTTGAGCTATAACAGCTGCTCCCGGCTGAACCTTAAAAGCTGGTCCTTTTGGACCATCCGGGGTTATTGCCAAATCGTGCCCTTCGTTCGCCTTATTAACCATCTGTATAATTGCTTTAAATCCACCCTTGGTAGTCGAACCCCTGACAGTTCCAAATCCCAACTTCTTGATTATGCGAGCAATTATCTCGCCATCCCGATGCTGGCTTATCAATACTTGAATTTTTCTTTTCCGATGAGAATAGGATAAAATTAACATTCGACCATGCCAGAAAGCATATAGAACTTTTCCGCTTCTCTTTTGGGTAGGCCGGAGATTTTCCTCTCCGATCCATTTGATCCTGAGTGATTTCCCGAGAAGTAGGATAAATAATGAACCCAGAAATG
>Ga0224495_10002613_pt1 | contig 11628 bp, 13 predicted proteins | sample SF_Jul11_sed_USG_FD_168128 | JGI IMG/M metagenome (GOLD analysis project Ga0224495, IMG submission 168128) | Sediment microbial communities from San Francisco Bay, California, United States - SF_Jul11_sed_USGS_4_1 | ecosystem: Environmental > Aquatic > Marine > Sediment | place: USA: California...
AGGTAGACCGGGGAACTGAAAAAAGTATCATTGAGGCTCTCGAAGAGGAAGATCCGGAACTCGCTGAAGAAATCAAGAAAAAGATGTTTGTTTTCGAGGACGTTGTACTTCTCGACGACAAGGCTATTCAAAAAACCCTGCGGGAACTCGACAACCAGGATCTTGCGAAAGCCCTCAAGGCTGTCGATACCGAAGTACAGGAAAAAATATTCCGCAATATGTCCAAACGGGCAGCGGCTCTGCTCCGTGAAGATATGGAATTTATGGGACCCATTCGTCTGAAAGACGTTGAAGAAGCCCAGCAAAAAATTGTTAATATCATTCGAAAACTCGAAGACGAAGGCGAGATTATCGTTGCCCGGGCCGGAGAAGACGAACTGGTTACCTGATATTGGCATACCACCCATTATTTCAAAGATTTTTATGGTGAATCAATTCACCGGCAAACCCGATAAATAAAACAGAGTGAGACAACCCAGATTTGGCATAATTATATCCGTTTGCATCGCATCAGTTTTTTATTCTTCGCTAAACGCCATGAATGAAAGCAGATTACCCACCTGGCAATACAACTATGATTATGATCAAACTGAATTATACACAAAGTTTTCCGACTGGATACCCAAGCAACTGCATCAATGGCGCCCTCGAAATGTAGAAGACTATTTTCTTCTGTATGCCCTGAATTCCGCAAATGATGAAGCAACGGCAAGAAGAAATCTGGATTTTTTAAAAACTTCCCTTGCCGTAAGATTCCGGCATCCCTCCCGGGCTCTTTGTAAAATCGAAACCAAAGAGCAGTATCACAAGTACAGATTACTCATGTTTATGCATTTGAATCTGATGATTATGAAATCCTATTTGCATATTGGCTCATTATATGACAAACGTCATTTGTATTTTTACAATCTGGATTTTGCAGACGAACTAAAAAACTCCTTCGCCGAAGCTGAAACCTATTATCAGCAAGCTGCCCCGTACTGGAAAAAAGCAAAAGAATATGCTGAAAAAGCAGGCGTTTATAATTTTGATCTGGATCTTGGTCAACTTGAATCGGTCCGGTTTGAAATTCAAACCGGCAAACTCGATTATGACAGGATTATTTCAAAACATATTGCCGCCGTGAAGGATAAACAAAAAACTGTCGCTGATTTTTTATCCTCGGTAAAATAAAAAATTCTTTTAAAACCGACAAATAGTATAATGTCCGGTTACAAACGAATATGCAATTCAGTTATCAATACATTCTCGTTCTGGGCAGTAATCTCGGAGATAAAAAACAAAATATTACGCAGGCAATAACCCTCTTGAAAGAAAATGGCCAGGTAGTCTTGCGGGAAGGCGATTTTCTTTTTACCGAACCGGCTATCGAAAAAAACCAGCCTGATTTTATCAATAAAGGAATTCTGTGTTGTTCGAGTTTGTCTCCCGAAGATTTATTGCAACTTGTAAAAAATATTGAAATAAAACTGGAAAGAAGTACGACCTATCGTTTTGGACCTCGTGAAATAGACATTGACATTGTATGGTGGTCTATCGGAGAATACCATAGCGAAAAATTGCAAATTCCGCATAAGGAAAATAATTCCCGCTCCTGGATCAGGAATATACTAGCTGAATTAATCCCGGCCAACCTGGCGCAATCGCTTTATTATAAAAGTATGAATGTAGAAACCGTTAAAACATGTCTTGACTTTCAGCAGAAAAAAAATAATCGCCAGAAAATTGTAATGCTGACCGCCTATGATTTTTCCATGGCAAGAATTCTGGCAAGAACCTCCGTAGACGCATTGCTCGTTGGCGATTCCCTGAGCAATGTAATCCAGGGAAATGATTCTACCCTGAAAGCAACGATTGATCAAATGATCTATCACGGCAAAGCTGTACGAAAAGCGGCGCCCGATAAATTTCTTATTATAGATATGCCCTTTTTAAGTTATCAAATCAGCGCCGGGGAAGCCGTTAGCAATGCCGGCAAAATCATACAGGAAACCGGAGCAAACGCAGTAAAACTTGAAGGCGGTATTGAATTTATCGACGTTGTTACGCATATAATACGATCGGGTATTCCCGTCATGGGACATCTTGGTTTAATGCCCCAGTCTATTTTAATTCATGGCAAACCCTCATTGCAGGCAAAGGATGAAAACAGCAAACAAAAACTTCTGGAGGATGCAAAGGCATTACAGGCTGCGGGCGTATTTGGTCTGGTTGTTGAAATGATACCTGCCGAACTGGGGAATAAAATTTCCCAATCCCTGGAAATTCCGGTTATTGGAATCGGAGCAGGTTCAGATACAGATGGCCAGGTTCTCGTAATTCATGATTTGCTTGGCTTTAATTCCGATTTTTCTCCAAAATTTGTCCGTAAATATCTGGATTTTCAGTCGGATGCGATGAAAGCTATTGAAAATTTTTCAAAAGATGTCCGTGAAAAAAATTTTCCATCCAGGGATGAATCTTTTTATTCTACCTGAACCTCTGGTTAAATTCAATTCTTGATAAACAGAAAAATGCAAAGTCAAAATCATACGGATACAGCATGGGTAAATATGATCGGTTGTGGGGGTTCTTCGCGTACGATATATCCAAACTTTGAAAATACCGAACTATGAAAAATTTTGAACACAAGGGCATCCGTGTAGCATTTAAAAGCACCGGCGGTATTGAATCCTGCTTTATACTGCCTGACTATAAAATTGCATTTGATATTGGAAGATGTCCTGTTTCGCTGATAGATATTCCAACGATATTTCTTTCTCATGGCCATCTCGATCATGCATCGGGAATTGCCTATTACTTCAGTCAAAGATCACTAAAAAATCTTGCGCCGGGAACGATCTATGTTCCGGGAAAAATACTCGGACCCTTGAAAAAAATTACCCGACAATGGCAAAAAATTGAAGGGTTTAAGTACAAATCCAATCTTGTCGGAGTAAAAGCGGGAAAAACCATAGACCTTTCCCATGGTTTAAGCATATTACCTGTTTCTGCTCAGCACAGGGTTTATGCCAACGGTTATGTCCTTGTGAAAACCGTTAAAAAACTTAAAACCGAGTATTTAAATTTATCCGGAAAGGAAATCGCAAGCCGCCGAAAAGATGAATCTCTTTTTAATATTGTAGAACAACCGTTGTTTGGTTATTCGGGCGACAGCACCATTGAAGTCATTAAAAATAATCCGTTACTGCGCAGGGCAACCGTATTGTTTATGGAATGCACATATATCGACGAACAAAGAAATGTCGATCGCGCCAGAAAATGGGGGCATACGCATCTGGATGAAATTGTAGAAAATGCCCAGTTATTTGAAAATGAGCGAGTTGTCCTTGTCCACTTGTCCAAAAGGTATACAGATGGTTACATTCAATCGGTTCTTCGAAAAAAAATACCGGCGCATTTAAAACAAAAATTCATCTATGTAGATACCGACAGGCAATGATAACCAAATATTACCTGCCCATGCAGTTCGCCACTAAAAAGACACGCTACTAGAGTTTTTTTCTGTATGGAATATGGAAAATCGCCGATTCTCAAATATGAATGTCGGGCGAATTCTTATTGTACTTCTGGCCGGTTTTTTTTTCAGCTACTGCGGTAAAAGCTCAGGCAGTTTTGCCTTTCACGCTGTTAATGACCAGAATTTCACTGAATTTCAGAAAAAAGTTTATTCGCCAAGAGAATTTAAAAAATACCATGATCCCATCTTGTTCAATGAAAACCAGCATCTATGGTTTTCCTATGAACCTGCCAAAGTAGAATACAAAATACCCTATGCAGTTTCACTTTCAAAAAAAAGTCTGGGATGGATTGAAATAGATCTGAAAAATGTTCACCTTTCGCGAAACATCGGTTATCTGGTAGACAGTTATCCTGATTTGAAATTTGGCAAATACAAATTAACTGTTGCGCTAAAGGACAAAATACTCAATTCCATTGAATTTGAAATCCTCAAAGAAGGCGATCAAAAAGATGACTTTATTGATTATGATATGCCGCTAAGTATTCTCATGGATTCCGACGCCGATGATTTAAGAGCGCTCTCAAGGGAATAATCGCCTGCAGAAATGCGCAAATATTGCGCACAATCCAAAAACATTTTTTGTTTGATACAGAAGCAGAAATTTTAATTACGGCCCAGAATCAATTTTCTGTAAAAAATAACCAAATCCCGTGATATTCAAATAACAGAACGTTAAAACATCAATGAGCAACGGCATGAATGATTATTTTGCGGGGTTAAAATATCTCGCAAGATTTTGAAAAAACCGAAATCAAAACCTGTAATCATTCTCAATTTTCCGGACTATGTATAAAAGAAAAAACACCAAAGAATTTTGTATCTGGGAAATTCCATCCTTTGACCGACCAAGGGAAAAAATGAAATCCAGAGGGGTCGGCGCCTTGACCGACATAGAGTTGATTGCGGTTTTCTTAAACAGCGGCACATCCAGGGTTAATGTATTGAAACTTGCAGAACAAGTCAGTCACGTAATCGACAAAAGCGATCGGGAAAAATTATTTGAAAACCTGACGCAGATAAATGGCATCGGCGAAGCAAGGGCTTTTTCTATTTGCGCGGTAATGGAATTTGTTCGCAGAAAAATTTATCCCGCTTCGAGAAAAATAAACACCCCCGCAGATATTTATTCCTGGCTCAAACCCTATTGCGATAAAAAACAGGAACACTTTATTGTTTTTACGATTAACGGAGGAAATGAAATTCTTGCGCGAAGGGTTGTTACCGTCGGTCTCCTGAACAGCTCACAGATTCACCCCAGAGAGGTTTTTGCCGACGCCATTGCAGATCGCGCGGCCTCGGTTGTTCTGGCGCATAACCACCCATCGGGAAATTACGAACCCAGCGAAGAAGATATTCGCGTAACCAAAAAACTCAAAAATGCAGGAGAAATTCTTGGCGTAACCATCCTCGATCACATTGTATTTTCAGAAACAGGATACTGCAGTTTTCTGGAAAGAAAGCTTCTTTAAACACAGAAGTGTTTTCCGGATTTCAACAGCGAAATGAAATATCGGCACACGCAGCAAAACCCATGGGCAAACCTGGCGCCATAATCGTTAACCTGCCCATGCACTTGGAATTTGAAACCGCCATTCAGGAAGCGAACCGGATAAACATCCGGGTTTGCAATGTATATGAGAAATAAAATATGGCGCAAATCGAAGTTGGGCATATATAAATTACGCCTGTTTCTGCGGGGAAAAACAAATAATTTCCCAAAAACAGGCTGGAATTTGAAATCCAACCGGGATACTGGAATGGCAGGCAGGTAACATATTCGATATTCCAGTGAAAGATAAAATAACTGTAAAAAATGGCAAATCAGGAACAATAATATATATTGTTACCGGTTACGGAGAAAAATAGTTTCATGAACGTATCACTTTTAAAATCCAAAATCCATCGGGCAACAGTAACCGAGGCCAACTTGTTTTATGAGGGCAGCCTGACCGTTGATGTAAATCTGCTAAAAAAAGCCAGGATGTACCAGTTTGAAAAAGTTCATGTGGTGAATGTCAATAACGGACATCGACTGATTACCTATCTGATTAATGGCGAACCCGGATCAGGAATCGTTTGTCTAAACGGAGCAGCGGCGCGATTGGGGCACAAGGGAGATAAAATCATTATTATATCCTACGGAACGTATGAAGAAAAAGAAGCCCCGAATCATGAACCCATCATTGTTCTTGTTGACGAGGACAATAAACCCGTATAATCTGCGCTTATCTTGACCGAAAAAAAAAAGCCGCGCATTTCCCCTGAAAATTCTGCGGGAGATCTGAACATCAGAAAACTTTCCATACAAGAACATAAAAAAATTCTAAATGAACTTGATTTTTTCTGGATTACCCAGGTACCCGTCATGAAACCTCTGCATCACCCCTTGTTTGCGCTGGTATTTTCCAATTTTTCTTTTGTGCTCTGCAAAGGCCTGCAAATTGTCAGCTATGTTTATGCAGTTCATAACAACAAAAAAGGATTTATCCATATCATTGCAACGCGCGCGGGACACTATCAAAAAGGGTATGCCTCTTTTTTACTGAATCACCTCGAAAAAACAGCCCGGGAAATAAACCTGAAAAGTCTATGGGCATATTGTTTACCAAACAATTTTTCATCAAGGGGATTATTTGAAAAAAATCAATTTATTATGCAGAAGGAAATTGAAATTTCCGCCGATGAAAAAAGAGTATTGTATAAAAAAGTAATATAAACCGCAGACAAGGGTTTACTTTTTACTGCCAAAATTTCGCGGGTAATTTATCCTGTATGAATCAAAATTTATATCAATCCAATTTAAACTTTCTATTATCAAACCAAAGAATTGCCTGTCGCGATGAAAAATTTCTGGAAATATTCAGGGAGCCTGATCCCTCCTGGAGAAATCGACTACCCTCTGTTTTGCAAAACGGATTTGAAAAAAATGGAATCCGGTTTCATTCAGCGCGAGATCCGCAAAGAGAGGCCCAAAAACAACTGGATCATGCACTGGGTACCGACAAGCGCCATATTATATTTCTGGGTACCGGCCTGGGGTATATTCTGGCAGAAGCTTTGAAAAATCCAAACATTGAATCCCTGCTTGTTTTTGAAACTGATCCTGAAATTCTGTATTACTGCCTCAATATAACGTCAATTTTCAAGACATCAAAGGATATTTACTTTTATTTAACTCCGGAACCGGAACTCGATCCCCTGGAAAACATATTGCCTTTTTTTCAAAACAAAAATCTTGATAAAATCTGTGTTTATAATCATCGGCCGTCTTTTCAGGAGCCTGGCAGCAAATTCCCTTTACTTGAAAAACAACTGGGAGCAATCATGCACAAACGCGCGATTAACCAGGCAACAATCATCAAGTTCCAGGGAGTATGGAACAAGAATATTGCCCTGAATATCAAATCTATACTCCATGGAAAAACCCTGAATATGCTTGTAGAAAAACTTCGGGGAAAATTTCGTAATATTGTTATATGCGGCGCCGGACCTTCTCTTGAGCTCAGTTATCCCGAAATACGAAAGTTTCGAAATCGTTTTTTTCTGATTTGCGCCGATACGGCATTTATTCCCCTGATGAAAAACAAGATTACTCCAGATCTGGTCATTTCGGCAGATCCCCAGTGGTTAAATCATTTCTTTGCGCTTTCTCCAGAGGCGGCTGAATGCGACTGGTTAATGGACCCCGTTGTTTGCTATCAATCAACCCACTATCTGGACCGGTTAAATGCCTCAATTTACTGGTGGGATAACCCCTTTCATCTTGACCAGATCATTCGAGACTTTAAATCGCGCGGCGAAATTGCTCATGGAGGATCGGTCAGTACCAATGCCTTTGATCTGGCGAGAAAACTTGAACCTGAATCCATTATAATGGTCGGTCAGGATTTATCATTTTCGCAAAAAACAGCCCATGTAAGGGGTGCGGTTCTTGAATCCATGGTTTTTTTCAAAAATAACCGGTTTCACGGATTTGAGATGCACAATCTGAAACAAATGAAATCCCTGCCCCCGCGAAAAGTCGCCAGATGCATCGACAGTAAAGACATATTATTTACCAACGATAAAATGAAAGTTTTCATAGAATGGTTTGAAAACCAGCTTGTAATGATCAATAACTCATCCCGTATTAATTTTTACAATGCAACTTGTCGCGGCGTACTTCTGGGTGGTTTTATTCACCGACCCCTGGGCGAAATACTGGAAAACTGCCAGCCGGAAAATTTTCCGGAAAAACCTGAAAATAGCAAGTCACAGGTAGAATCCGGTACGAATAGCGTTTCTCAAATAAAAAAGAAACTTGAAAAGTTGCAAACTGACTGCTCCCAGGCGGAAAATCTGTATAGAAACAATATGAATCTTACGCGAAAAATACAATCTTTTTCGGCAAACGGAAATTCATCCCGGGATATATACGTTCAACTGGATAGAAATGATGCTCAAATAAAAAAACTTGTTGAAATAAACCAGATTATTTCAATCAATGCGCAACATGCCATTTTAAAAATTACAGAACTTGGCGATGAAAGCGCAAATACCGGGTTTCTTTTGTATAAATCCATGTATCTGTCAGCCCGAAAATTAAACTATTATTTTAAAAAAATTCTTGCAACCCTGGGCAAAAGTTCAAGTGGTTAGGGTTTCCTCGAGAATTTTTTTTACCTGGGGTTTACATGTGCCGCAGCCTGTCGTAGCCAGCGTATCCTGAGCTATGGATTCAAGGGTATGATGACCCCTCTGAATCGATTCTATAATTTGCTGTCGGGTAACGGATTTACACAAACAGACCTTCGCCGGCCTGACATAGTTATAGGCATTGTTAATGTAATCTATTTCCGGATCGCTCATTTTTTTATTTACCTGACAGTACCTGTGTTTGTTGTCATATATGAATCATAATAAATTTTCTTTTACCTAGTCTAAATAAATGTTTTCCCGGACCAAGCAGCAATTTTTCATCATGGATGGTTTCAAAATTATTTTCGTCAACCTGCCGATGAACGCCGCCTGATGCAACCAGTCGCTTGGCTTCGCCGTTTGAAGCCACCATTGCGGAAAGACGCAATGCATTTAATATACCGATTTTATTATCCGTCAGGTCTTTTGAATCGGGCCTCCATTGCGGAATATCTTCCGGTATACCGCGGTTATCGGGATTATGGATTTTTTCCCATTGACTAACCGCATCTTCCATCTGGGGTTTTGAAGAAAAGCGCAGGGTAATTTCCATTGCCAGATTTTTCTTGGCTTCTTTCGGATGAACTGATCCGTTGGTTACCTGTTCTTTCAGTTTTTTTATTTCCCCGATATTTAAAGACGACAATAAATCATAGTAACTCCACATCAGCGAATCGCTAACGCTCATTAATTTTCCAAATATGTCTATCGGGTTTTCCTGGATTCCAATATAATTACCGAGAGATTTGCTCATTTTTTTCTCGCCATCAAGGCCAACAAGCAAGGGTAATGTAATGATGCATTGCGAGGGTTGATTGTACTGGGTTTGTAAATCCCGACCAACCAGAAGATTGAATTTTTGATCGGTACCGCCAAGTTCCACATCTGCCTGCATTGCTACGGAATCATAACCCTGCAACAATGGGTACAAAAATTCAACCAGGGAAATCGGTTGTCCCCCCTGGTATCGCTTGAGAAAATCATCGCGTTCGAGCATTCTCGCAACGGTATATTTTGCTGTCAGCGAAATCAGGGATTTTAAATCCATTTTTTCAAGCCAGCCCGAATTAAACACAACCCTTGTTTTTTCAGGATCAAGGATTTTAAATACCTGCTCTTTGTACGTTTGCGCATTTTTCAGAATTTCTTCAGGAGACATGGGTTTGCGGGTTTCCGATTTTCCTGTTGGATCGCCAATCATGGCGGTGTAATCTCCGATCAGGAAAAAAACAATATGACCGAAATCCTGAAATACCTTTAACTTTTGCAAAAGTACGGTATGCCCCAGATGCAAATCAGGGGCGGTCGGATCAAAGCCCGCTTTAATTTTTAGAGGTATATTTGTATCATAGCTTTCTTTGAGTTTTTTTCGAAACTGGTTTAGAGGTAAAATTTCCTCGCAACCCCTGGATATTTCCTGAAACATCCTTTCCAGTTCTGCGGGGAGTTCAACAGCGCTTTCCATTTTTTCTGCCATATGTCATGGGATGAAATAAATATACGCCATCAAGCAAAGTTTGAACCTCAATCTGGACAACAGGCTTAATGTTTTTTTTTGCGTGTGCGGGAAGTTACCCAAATAAAATCGGGCTTTGTTTAAAAGTACCGGAAATATTATATCATTATAATTTTATGGAAATAACAAAACTTCATCCGCATTTAACCGAAGGCATTATAAATGCCCTTGTTGAAATATTCCAGGGCAACCGGTATGCCGACAAAACTGTTGAGACGGTTTTGAAATCGAGGCCAAAGTGGGGCGCGCGGGATCGGAGGTTTTTTGCCGAAAGCGTGTATGAATGCGTTCGCTGGCGCAGACGTCTTTATGCGGTCGCTTTTTGTAATACGCCAGGTTTTGATTCCTCCGAAAAATATCTTGAGCCTGAATATTTAACGCGCGATTCGATTGAAAAAATTTGTCATGTCTGGTGGATTCTTCGAAATGAAAACCGGCAATCCCGAATGAATCTTGAGCCCTTGAAAATTCAATTTGGTTTTAATCCCGTTGAGGTCTGGAATTCTTCCGGTTTTTCCCGGCCAGTGAAAGAATCAATTCCCGACTGGTGGACAATACAGGCCAAACCGAGCTGGGCGAAAAATGGTCTTCTGTTTTAACTGCCCTGAATACTCCCGCGCGTATATACCTGCGAACCAACCGGATAAAAACAAACCGGGACGATCTGGTAAAAGCATTGCTGCGAGAACAAATTATTTCTGAAATCCCGGATGAATCTTCTGCTTCGGCTGGATCGTTGCCTGGCGCCAATTCTGATGTCTTGCGGCTTGCAGAAAGAAAAAATGTATTTACAACTGCCGCCTTCAAGGTCGGATTTTTTGAAGTTCAGGATATTGGTTCCCAGAAAATTGCGCCGTTTATGGATGTTCAATCCGGTATGCGGGTTATTGACGCCTGCGCGGGCGGCGGCGGAAAATCTCTGCATCTGGCATCTCTCATGGGGAACAAGGGTAAAATCATTGCGCTTGATACAAATGACTGGCGTTTAAAACCTCTTCGCCAGAGGGCCTCGCGAGCAGGCGCCGACATTATTGAAACCCGCGTTATCGCCTCTGCCAAAACAGTCAAACGTCTTCATGAAAGCGCCGATCGCTTGTTGCTCGATGTACCTTGCTCCGGCAGCGGCGTCTTACGCCGAAATCCGGATACAAAATGGAAACTTTCGCCGCAAGAAATATCGCGGCTGCTTGCGGTTCAAGGCGACATTCTGCAACGTTACAGCCTGATGACTGCCAGGGGCGGTTATATGGTATATGCCACCTGCTCCGTGTTTCCTTCGGAAAATAAAAAACAAATTGAGCAATTCCTGAATTCGCCAGCCGGTAATGGATGGGAATTTGTAAACGATCTTGCGATAATTCCTTCTGCTCAAGAATACGGAGAAAACCCGCTTCATTTAAACGGCGATGGTTTTTACATGGCCAAACTTCGGCGATGCTGAAATCAATCTGGTCTATTTGAACATGGCATTACCGTACTTCCGGTAAAATTATTCTTGGTACGTTTAATTTATTTTCCGAAAATAAAAAATATGATGCAGAACCTGGAGAACCCCGGATTAATTCACGCCTGTCTATTAAATCGAAAAGGCGGCGCAAAATTTGTAACGGATGCGAGCTGGCAAAACTGGACAAAAAAAGACGGCATATTGTGGCTGCACTTTGACTACACCGTTGAAAGCGCCCGAGGCTGGTTAATTGAAAACAGCGGACTGGTAACGCCCGTGGCTCATGCGCTCATTGAAGCAAGTTCGCGACCAAGAGTATCATCCATAGATAATAATTTATTGCTGATTTTGCGCGGGGTCAATCACAATCCGGGGGCAGAACCCGAGGATATGGTTGCAATTCGACTTTGGCTTGAAAAATCGCGTATCATTACAACCCGCAAGCGGGACATGCTTTCGGTAAAT
>Ga0224495_10002614_pt1 | contig 11626 bp, 5 predicted proteins | sample SF_Jul11_sed_USG_FD_168128 | JGI IMG/M metagenome (GOLD analysis project Ga0224495, IMG submission 168128) | Sediment microbial communities from San Francisco Bay, California, United States - SF_Jul11_sed_USGS_4_1 | ecosystem: Environmental > Aquatic > Marine > Sediment | place: USA: California...
TGATCGCCCGACTGTTCGCCGGACACGACAGTGTCGTGCTGGTCGAAGCACCCGCTTACCACGACGCGCTCCACGTCTTTGGCGATCACGGCGTTGACCTTCGCCCGGTGCCGATTGATGACGACGGCATGGTCGTTGAGGCCCTGGCGGAGCAGTTGGCGTTGCTGCGGCGCGAGGGCAAGCCGCCCCGGCTGCTGTACACCATCCCCAACTTTCAGAATCCCTCGGGGGTGACGCTGACTGCAGCGCGGCGGGAGGCGGTCCTGGATCTGGCCCGTGAGCACGGCTTTCTGGTCGTGGAAGACGATGTGTACCGTGACCTGGCCTTTGAAGGAGAAGTGCCGCCCAGCTTGTACGCGCTGTCGGGAGGCCAGGGGGTGCTGCGGATCGGCAGCTTTTCCAAGATCGTGGCCCCTGGCTTGCGGCTGGGCTGGCTCATCGCTGCGCCGGAGCACATTCAGCGATGCGTGAACTGCGGCACCTCGCAGATGGGCGGTGGAGCCAATCCCTTCACCGCCCACGTCGTGGCTGAGTACTGCCGCGCTGGTCACCTGGAGCCGCACATCGCACGGCTGCGCCAGGTCTACCTCCACCGCCGCGACGTCACCCTGGCCGCGCTGGAACGTCACATGCCCCCCGGCGTGACCTGGACGCGCCCGCGCGGCGGGTTCTTCGTCTGGTTGACCCTGCCGGAGGGGATGAGCGTTTGGGCGCTGCGAGAGGCAGCCCGCGAGCGGGGGGTGTTCTTTGTTCCAGGCACCGGTTTCTTTGCCGGCGGCGGTGGCGAGCGGAATTTGCGGTTGGCTTTCAGCTTTGTGCCGCCGGACGAAATCGAACGGGGTGTGGCGGTTCTGGCGCAAGGCATCGGTGAGATGATGAAGCAGGAGATTTGACTACAGATTCTTAAGCACCCTCGAAAACTAAACGCCCACTTCTATGTGAAGCGGGCGTTTCTCTCGAACCCAAATTCGCCAGGCTACCTCGTCTCCAGCAGCGAGCCCAGCCCCATGGCCTTGGCCTCCTCTAAAACCAGCGAGGCGATGGCCGCGTCCTGCACCCCCACGCCGGTCAGGTCGCAGACAGTGATCTGGCTCTCGTCCGTCCGCCCGGGCACCCGCCCAATGATCAAGTCACCCAGCTCTCCAGCCACGTCGTCGGCGCTGATCACCCCCGCTTCCACCGCGTGGTGAATCTCACCCAGGCGCAGGCATTGGCTCAACCGGTCGGCGATGATGATGTCGGCCCGGGCCAGCACACCGACGTCTAACTCTTGCTTGTCGGGCGCGTCAGAGCCCACAGCGTTGATGTGTACCCCGTGCGGCAGCCACCCGGCCCGAACCAGCGGTTCTCGGCTGGGGGTGGTGGTGATCACCAAATCGGTGTTCCGCAGGGCGGCCTCGATGTCCGGGGCGACGGTCACGTCCACTTCCAGTTCGGCCACCATCTCGCGGGCGTAGGCCTCCGCATGTTCCCGGTTGCGGCTCCACACTGCTATCCGACCGGTCAGTTCCCGCACTACAGCTAGAGCCTGCAACTGATAGCGCGCCTGGGTCCCCGAACCGATGATCGTCACCTTTTCCAGCACGGGATTGGCCAGCCAGTTGGCCGCCACTCCCCCGGCCGCTCCGGTGCGCAGGTCGGTTAGATAACCGTTGTCGAGTAGCAGCGCCGCTGGGAAGCCGGTGGTGGCATCAAGGGCCATCATCAGGCCAGAACTGGAGGGCAACCCTTGGGCCGGGTTTTCCCAGAAGCCGGTGGCTACCTTGAAGACGGCATAGGGAGCGCCCTGGATGTGGGCGCCCTTGACGTGGATCTCGCCGTTGACCTCGGGCACTTCCAGGCCGATTACGTCGGGCAGCCGAGCCTCGCCCCGGGCCAGAGCGGCAAAAGCTTCCTCCATCGCCTCCAGCGCCTCCGGCATGGAGACAGCCTGTCGGATTTCCTCCTCGGTCAAAACCAGGATGGACATGGACATCTCTCCTTATTCTTGTGTTTCGTAGCTGCTCACCTTGTCATTGCGAGCGACCGAAGGGAGCGAAGCAATCTCATTATTGCCCTGAGACTGCTTCGCTGCGCTCGCCATGACATCTGCCCAGGGCTATCCTGAGTAAGCTGGCTACTTTTCAGACGTGCCCCGAGCAGTTACTGTGCTTCTTGCCTTAACCTCCCAGCTCGACGATCAATTCGTGGATGCGGTCCAGCCCAGCCCGTAAATAGTCCGGTGGCAGGCCGAAACTGATCCGCAGGTGGTGGTCGAGGCCAAAGTGGTCACCGGGCACGATCAGAACGCTCTTCTCTCGCATGAGCCGATTCACCAACTCGATGGAGTTGACATCCAGGTGGTAGCGCACAAAGGCGATGGCCGCCGCCTGAGGGGGGGCCACGGTGAATGTTCCCTCATGATCCTCCATCCAGGCGTCGAGGATAGGGTAACCCCGGCGGATGTAGTCGCGGGTGCGCTTGAGAAGCCGGGGACGTACTTCGGGCGACAGGGCGATGGCTGCCAGCTTGTTGGACAGCATGGTGGCGCCAATGGTGGTGTATTCGTGGCGGGCCCAGATCTCATCCACTGTGTCCGCCGGTCCCACCACCCAACCGATGCGCAGGCCAGGGATGCCATAGGCTTTGCTCAGGCTGTTGTGGGCCAGCACCTTGTCGTAGCGACCCCAGAAGGAGGGTGTCTGGGTGTCGGTCAGCCGCTCGGCACCGCTATACACCTCATCAGCCAGAATCCAGGCCCCAACCCGGTCGGCAGTGGCCACGATGGCGTCCATCTCGGCCTCGGTCAAAATGTAGCCGGTGGGGTTATCTGGATTACAGACGGCGATGAGTTTGGTCTTCTCGGAGACAGCATCGTTCAACTCGTCCAGGTCGGGGGCCCAACCTCGTTCCTCTGTGAGGTTGAAGGATTTGACCCGGAAGCCCAGGTTATGGGCGATGCCCCAGATCTGCATGTAGTTTGGCAGCATCATCACCATCTCTTCCCCTGGCCGGAGCATGGTCTGGGGGGTGATAAAGTTGGCCTCGGCGCAGCCCACGGTGACCAGCACGTTGTCAGGGGTAGCGCCAGGGTAGAGGGCGGCGATCCGCTCCCGCAGCTCGATGACTCCGTTGGCCTGGGCATAGCCCAGCTCGGTGGACAACAGTTCTTCGATCACTGCTGGATCATCCACCAGTTCGCGGACTGTCATGGGATGAACGCCGCTTTCCGAGAGGTTGTAGTCAACGACGTTTTCCCATTTGGACATCATCCGTTCCATCAGAAAAGGTTGAAAATTCACTTTTTCTTCAGCGGTCACAGTCAGTCCTCCTTAAGGTTGAAATTTGCCGTGCTATGTTTCTATCAGCTATTATATCACATCTATGTCTGTAAGGCTAGCTGGATTTGTGGCTCTTCTTGGAGAGCTCGGTTTGTTATCTCCTGAGGCCCTGTTGGGGATGGACTTTTGGCAGGGAGAAATTTTAAGGTTTGGGTTCTTGACATTTGCCAAAAAGCCTGGTATAATATTCTATTGTGATATACAGAGCATCGTTATGTCACGAACCATTGCCGGTGTGTTTGACTTTCCCCTGACCTGGGCTTGGGGAAGCCGGTATGGTCTATAGCATCTTTCGGATGCATTACTATCCCCCCCGACAAGGCGGGTCGAGGGCTGAAGCCAGCGGGCGGCCCTCTTGAATAAGCGCCAGGCAAATGGTTGCTGCTATTCTTCGCTGGCGCTATTGACAGGTTCGCTTTCCCGAGAGCTCTATCCCTCGGGCCGTCTTGCGTAGCCTCTCCGTAGGACGTAGTAAAAGGGCTCACCCTTTTTACGCTAGACTGACTCCCTGTCTAATCGACAATCTTCCCCCCATAGCTTCCCTTTAGCAAGCATTATTGCTCCAAAGAAAGTGACTGGGTTGTGGGAGGCGTTGTCTCTCATTGCGTGTCTGGCGTGTCTGGGCGTCATACATCTATTCTGCGAGGGTGTTTTGAGAAGGAGCGTATAAGAAAATGGTCAATAATGCGTTGCGCAAAAGTTATGCTACAATATCTGATGTCCATCCTCTCCCCAATTTAGTTGAGGTGCAATTGGATTCGTATAGCTGGTTCCAGCAGGTGGGCCTGGAGGAGCTTTTCAATGAAATCTCACCGATAGTCAGCTTTAACAAGAATCTGGAGTTGCATTTTCTGGGCTATCGCTTCGATGAGTCTAAATATACCGAAGAGGAATGTCGCGATCGGGATATGACTTATGCCAGTCCACTGTGGGTGCAGGTCAGGCTGATTAACAAAGAAACGGGGGAGATCCAGGAACAAGAGGTCTTTATGGGCGATTTTCCCCTTATGACCGAGAACGGCACCTTCATTATCAATGGAGCTGAGCGAGTGGTAGTTAGCCAGTTGATCCGTTCCCCCGGCGTGTATTTCACTATTGAGGAGGACCGTGCCTCGGGGCAGCAGTTATGTATGGCCAAGCTCATCCCTAACAGAGGAGCCTGGCTTGAGTTCGAGACTGGCAAGAGAGATGTCCTTTCAGTCAAGGTTGACCGCAAGCGCAAAATCCCTGTCACTGTCCTGCTGCGGGCTGTCCTGAGTATGGAGTTCGACAAGGACGAGGCCGAAAGGCGACGCCGTTGGAAAGAACTCTGGAACCGGGCCAGGAAGGTAGACCCGGCTTCGAAGGAAGAATGGAACCATCTGGTTGATGAATTGACAGCCGAGAGGCTGTGGTGGATAGGGTGGGGACAGCCCCTCCCTGCCGAACAAGAGGCCATAGTGCGAGCCGATACTGAGTATCGCCTGGAACAGGAGGCTACCGGTTACACCGAGCGCTGCTGGGGGAACACTGACCATCGAGTTAGCTCCCAGGTGGATGAGTTATGCCCGGAATGTGGTTGGTACATTTGCTCTCATGACGGCCGCTGCCAAGGCCCCCACAATACCTGGATCGGGGTGGGTGAAAGTCGCTTTAGTCATCGGTGCAGTGGTCGCTATCACATCTATAAAGGCAACAATGAGGAACTCATAGAGCTCTTCAGCCCGCACGACAGTATGCCAGAACACTCCTACATAAAAGCAACCATTGAGCGTGACCCGACCAAAAATGTTGATCAGGCCCTCCTTGAGTTTTACAAGAAGCTGCGCCCTGGCGATCCGCCCACCTTAGATAACGCCAGAAGCTTCCTCACCTCTCTGTTTTTCTCCAGCCGGCGCTATGATATGGGCAAAGTAGGTCGCCATAAGCTTGACAAGCGCCTTGACCTTGATGTCCCCCTTTTCCATCGAACTCTGACCAGAGAAGACTTGGTCAAAGTGGTGGAGCACATGATTATGGTCAACAACGGGGTGGATTCTCCGGATGACATAGACCATCTGGGCAACAGGCGTATCAAGACGGTGGGTGAGCTCATCCAGAACCAATTGCGCATCGGGTTGTTGCGTATGGAGAGAGTGGTGCGCGAACGTATGAGCATCCGCGACCCAGAACAACTGACCCCCATGTCCTTGATCAACATCCGCCCCGTGGTGGCTGCCACCCGCGAATTCTTCGGTGGGAGTCAGCTCAGCCAGTTTATGGACCAGACCAATCCTTTGGCTGAACTGACCCACAAGCGGCGCCTTTCCGCTCTAGGGCCTGGTGGCCTGCGACGAGAGCGAGCCGGGTTTGATGTGCGGGATGTCCATCACTCTCACTATGGCCGTATCTGCCCTATCGAGACGCCAGAAGGCCCCAACATCGGGTTGATTGGCTCCCTGGCCACCTATGGCCGGATCAACGAGTATGGTTTCATCGAAACCCCTTATCGTAGAGTGATCAATGCAGTGCCCAATGAGTATGAGCAATTGCTGGAGAAAACGTTGCGAGAGCGGATCGTGGATCTGCAGAGCGGTGAGGTGGTGGCTGAAGCGGGCACCTTTGTTACCGCTGAACTGGCCAATCGTATCGCTTCTCTTCCGTTGAAAGATGTGAAGATCGCGCCCATCGCTACCAATGACATCGTCCATCTGTCGGCTGACGAGGAGGACAAGTACACTATTGTCCAGGCCAACGCCCGTTTAGATGAGCGAGGGCAGTTTGTTGATAGCCGGGTCTCGGTGCGGCGCAGCCAGAGATTCCTCACGGAATCTGTCGAAAAAGTGGACTTTATGGATGTCTCACCCAAGCAGATCGTCAGCGTCTCGGCTGCTCTCATCCCTTTCCTGGAGCACGATGACGCCAACCGGGCTTTGATGGGTTCCAATATGCAGCGCCAGGCTGTACCTCTTCTGACCCCGGAGGCTCCTCTTGTGGGTACGGGGATGGAGCGGCAAGCTGCCCTGGATTCAGGTCAGGTAGTGGTAGCCGAAGAGGATGGCGAGGTGGTGAGTGTCACCAGTCATCAAATCGTGGTGATGGAGGAGAGTGGCTTACACATCTATCCATTGCGGCGGTACAATCGCTCGAACCAGAGCACCTGTATTGACCAGCGGCCTGTGGTTGATAAAGGTGACCAGGTTAAAAAAGGCGATGTCCTCGCTGATAGCTCTTCTATCGAGCACGGTGAACTGGCTTTAGGCCAGAACGTCCTGGTGGCTTTTATGTCCTGGGAAGGTGGCAACTACGAGGATGCCATTCTTACCAGCGAGAGCATGGTGCGTGAGGACAAGTTTACCTCCATCCATATTGAGAAACATGAGATAGAGGCTCGCGACACCAAATTAGGCCCTGAAGAAATCACGCGCGACATTCCCAACGTGGGTGAGGACGCCCTCAAGGACCTGGATGAGAACGGCATTGTACGCATTGGGGCCGAGGTTGGCCCTGGTGACATCCTGGCGGGCAAGATCACGCCCAAAGGTGAGACCGAGTTGACTCCCGAGGAAAAGTTGCTGCGAGCCATCTTCGGTGAAAAGGCTCGCGAGGTCAAGGATTCCTCCTTACGCCTTCCTCATGGCGAAAAAGGTAAGGTGGTTGACATAAAGGTTTTCAGCCGAGAAGAGCACCGTGATCTTCCTGCTGGCGTTGACAGGTTGGTGCGGGTGAGTGTGGCCCAGAAGCGCAAAATCAGCGAAGGTGATAAGATGGCTGGCCGCCATGGCAATAAGGGTGTCATTTCCAAAGTGGTGCCTATTGAGAATATGCCCTTCTTGGCTGATGGCACGCCAATGGAAATCATCCTCAATCCCCTGGGAGTGCCAGCTCGTATGAACATCGGCCAGATTCTGGAAACGCACCTTGGGTGGGCTGCTGGCCAACTGGGTTTTCGAGTCATCTCTTCGGTTTTCGACGGAGCTGATGAAGAAGAAATCGCCGCTGAATTGGCCAGGGCCTGGCTGATGGGGCGAGCTTGGGAGGATGTAACGGAGCGTGCCTGGCATTGGTTAAAGGAGACAGGATATGGTCCGCAGGATATACGAGATGATGGTGAGGCTCGTCTTCTCTATATCATCTGGTGGCTGATGGATAAAGGTTATGATGAGGATCTCCTGGCTTTTGACCAGACCTATGCCCGGCGGGCTACCCTTTGGGAGTGGCTGAGGGAACGCGGTTACGACCCGGACAAGCTGATTGTTCTGGAAGGAGATGAGCGTTCCCTGGCCGAACGAGAGGAAGCGGACCGCTGTGTGCGTGGGGTTTGCCTGCGGGAGTGGCTGAGGCACATGAGGGAGAAGAAATCCAGAATTGAGACCTGGGAAGTGGAAACTGAGACCTGGGGACTAGAGGATGGTGAATATGGTATTCCTTCTTTGATTCCTGATCCCGAAACCATTGCTGTTGAGGAGCTATATGAGGTAGCTTTACAAGTCGGTCGGGCCACTGGAGAACCATTGCCTACCACTGGCAAGATGGTCCTCTACAATGGTAAGACGGGCGAGCCTTTCGACCAGCCAGTGACCGTGGGGGTGATCAACATGATGAAGTTGGCTCATCTGGTCGAGGATAAAGTCCATGCTCGTTCTACTGGCCCTTATTCGCTGGTGACCCAGCAGCCTTTGGGGGGAAAGGCCCAGTTCGGCGGCCAGCGCTTCGGCGAGATGGAGGTCTGGGCCCTGGAAGCTTACGGGGCAGCCCATATTCTCCAGGAAATGCTGACCGTCAAGTCCGATGATGTCACGGGACGTGTCAAGACCTATGAGGCCATTGTCAAGGGCGAGGATATCCTCGAACCTGGCGTGCCCGAGTCTTTCCTGGTGCTGGTCAAGGAACTCCAGGCCCTGGGTCTTTCCATTGAGGTTCTCAACGAGAACGATGAGATGGTTGAATTTGGTCGGGAAGACATTGAGGAGAAATTGCCTAAATTGGGCCTGGGATTGAACTTGCCTCCCCTTAGGAGAAGGAAAGGGAGGGTATAGGTCAAAAGTCTGGGAAGAGGGGAGGCTGGGGTTCTTGTCAAGTGAGGGATTATGGACATACTTGTGCAGTAAATTTGACTTTTTGCCAAACCCTTGTATAATAAGCGTTCGTGACTGATATCCTCTTAAGCCACGATAAAGTGCGTTAACGTGGTGGGTTCCATAGAGGATGGTTGGGAAGAAAAGGCGTGTAACTACTGCATGGGGAGAGGAGCAAATGCCAACAGTCAATCAGTTAGTGAGGAAGGGGCGTAAAAGCATAACCAAGAAGAAAAAGGCACCGGCTCTCGGCTCCAACTACAATGCTCTGACCGGACGTACCAGCCGAGGTGGGGGAAATCCTCAGAAGCGAGGAGTCTGCACTCAAGTCAAAACCACTACTCCCAAAAAACCTAACTCTGCCCTTCGCAAAATTGCCCGTGTTCGTCTGACCAATGGCATTGAGGTGACGGCCTACATTCCTGGCGAGGGACATAACTTGCAAGAGCACTCGGTAGTGCTGGTCCGTGGCGGACGTGTGAAGGACCTGCCTGGTGTGCGCTACCACATCGTGCGTGGAACCCTGGACTCGGACGGCGTCGAGGGGCGCAAGCGTGGGCGATCTAAATATGGCACCAAACGCCCGAGGGAGAAAGCAGTTCTCTAGCTGATGGCTGATAGCTGATGGATATATACGCCATACGTTATTTGCTATATGCTATTGGCCATATACTGAGAGGAGCAGGAAATGCCAAGACGCAACCGTCCGCCTCGGCGGGAAATTGAACCAGATATCAAATACGATAGCGTCATAGTAGCCAGGTTCATAAACAAATTGATGATGTGTGGCAAGAAGAGCACTGCAGAGGGTATCCTCTACGATGCTTTTGACATAATCGAGAGTAGAGTCCATAAGAATCCTCTGGATGTGTTTGAGCAGGCTGTCAATAACGCCACACCTGTCTTGGAAGTGAAGCCTAGGCGGGTAGGTGGGGCCACTTACCAGGTGCCGGTTGAAGTCAGGCCGGAGAGGCGGCTCTCACTGGCTATGCGCTGGTTGGTACAGAATGCTCGCAATCGCACTGGCAAGTCCATGGCCGAGAAGCTCGCCGCTGAGTTCATGGATGCGGCTCAGGGTCAGGGGGCTACCATCAAAAAGAAGGAAGACACTCACAAGATGGCCGAAGCCAATAGAGCTTTTGCCCATTATCGTTGGTAGGTTATCCATCGCCTATCTTCACTTCGCTTTATTGCCTGTTGCCTGGCTTTATCTTCCAGTTGATGGGTGATCTGGGATAAGCGATGAGCTATCGGGCGAAGTGAGTTTTCCCATGGACCGAGAGTACCCTCTAGAGCGGACGCGCAACATAGGAATAATCGCCCACATTGATGCGGGCAAGACGACTACGACCGAGAGGGTGCTTTTCTACACTGGCCGCACCTATCGCATGGGCAGCGTGGACGAGGGTACCACGGTCACCGATTGGATGGAGCAGGAACGGGAGCGCGGCATCACTATCACCGCCGCAGCTATCACCTGCTTCTGGCACGAACACCAGATTAACATCATTGATACACCGGGGCACATTGATTTCACCGCCGAAGTGCAGCGTTCCCTGCGCGTTCTGGACGGTGGTATCGTAGTCTTTGATGCGGTAGCCGGGGTGGAACCCCAATCGGAGACTGTCTGGTGGCAGGCTGATCGCTATCGCGTGCCACGCATCTGTTTCGTTAACAAAATGGATCGTACCGGGGCCGACTTTTGGCGGACTATTGCTATGATCCAAGATAGACTGAAGGCCAACCCTGTAGCCGTCCAGGTACCCATCGGCGTCGAAGGCTCTTTTAAGGGCGTTGTTGATCTGATCCGGATGGAGGCTATCATCTACACCGACGACCTGGGCACTCGCTTGGATACTACGGAGATCCCTGAGGAGCTCGGGGAGGAGGCGGTGAGATGGCGGGAGCGTTTGGTCGAACAGGTGGCCGAAACCGACGAGGCTTTGACGGTGAAGTATCTGGAAGGCGAGGAAATCTCCGAAGGTGAGTTGCGTCGGGCCCTGCGCCAGGCCACTCTGGATCTCAAATTGGTGCCCGTTCTCTGCGGCGCAGCCCTGCGCAACAAAGGCGTGCAACCGGTGCTTGATGCGGTGGTTGATTATTTGCCCTCACCCCTCGATGTACCCCCTATCGTGGGGGTTAATCCTGAAACGGGAAAAGAGGAGAGCCGGAGAGCCGACGAATCAGAGCCCCTGGCCGCCCTGGTTTTCAAGATCGTAACCGATCCTTATGTGGGACGCCTGGCCTATTTCAGGGTCTATTCGGGACGCCTGGATTCCGGTAAGGCAGCCCTCAATTCTACCCGAGATAGAAAAGAGCGAGTTGGTCGGCTGCTGCGCATGTACGCCAACCATCGGGAAGAGATCGAAGGGGTCCCGGCTGGCGACATCGGCGCTGTACTGGGCCTAAAAAGAACCTTCACTGGTGAGACCCTTTGCGACCGTCGTCACCCCATCGTTTTGGAATCTATCAAGTTTCCCGAACCTGTTATCTCGGTCGCCATTGAGCCCCGCACCCAGGCCGATCAGGACAAGATGGCTGACGCCCTGGCCCGGCTGGCCGAAGAGGATCCCACCTTTCAGGTGCGCGTTGATGAGAACACCGGTCAGACTCTCATCTCCGGCATGGGCGAGCTTCACCTGGAGGTCTTGGTGGACCGTATGTTGAGGGAGTTTAAGGTCAGCGCCAATGTCGGCAAGCCCCAGGTAGCCTATCGGGAGACTATCACCCAGCCAGCGCGAGTTGAGGGGCGCTTTATCCGTCAGACGGGTGGGCGCGGTCAGTATGGTCACGTCTTTCTGGAGATAGAGCCCCTGGAGAAGGGTAAGGGCTTTGAGTTCGAGGATAGGACTGCTGGGGGAGTGATACCTAAAGAGTTCGTCCCATCCGTGGAACAGGGCGTCGTGGAGGCCATGGAGAGCGGGGTCTTGGCGGGCTATCCCCTGGTTGATCTGAAGGTCGCTTTGGTGGGCGGCTCTTATCATGATGAGGATTCATCAGATTTGGCTTTCAAGATCGCCAGTTCTATGGCTCTCAGAGATGGGGTGCAGAAGGCAGGACCGATTCTCTTGGAACCGGTTATGAGGGTTGAGGTGGTGGTACCCGAGGAGTTCACTGGAGACGTCATTGGCAATTTGAACGCCTGTGGGGCGCAAATAGAGAGCATGGAGCTTCGTGCCGGCGGTGTGCAGGCTGTGCGGGCCCATGTCCCTCTGGCCGAGATGTTTGGCTACGCCACCGACCTCCGGTCAATGACTCAGGGGCGAGGCA
>Ga0224495_10002615_pt1 | contig 11621 bp, 9 predicted proteins | sample SF_Jul11_sed_USG_FD_168128 | JGI IMG/M metagenome (GOLD analysis project Ga0224495, IMG submission 168128) | Sediment microbial communities from San Francisco Bay, California, United States - SF_Jul11_sed_USGS_4_1 | ecosystem: Environmental > Aquatic > Marine > Sediment | place: USA: California...
CGCATTGCGAAAAGAATTCTGGATCAACTCCTGGTCGGCGCGCCCCTGCTCCGCCAATTTCTCCAGCGTCTGCGTCAGCATCTCACTGCGTAGCGCATGCAGCGCATCGCGGGTGGCACGCAGCTCTTCGCCGACCGCCGTTCGCAGCCGCTCCGCATGTTCGGCTTGCGCGGCGATCATCCGGTCGCCCTGCTTGCTGAGGCCATCGTGCAGGTCAGTGAGCATCGCGCGGTGCTGCTGCTCCAGCAACTGTGTCGCACGCGCAGGCTGCCGCAACTGCATCGCCAGCAAGACGATGAGCAGCAACAATACGGCGACGATCAGGGCAATTTCCAGCATGGTCATTCAGCGAACAAAGAAGTGCTCAGTATAAATCAATCGCCCTATACGATGCGGTTACGATTCTCGCCCTTGTAGAACGCCTCGATGTTGAGCACGACCTCTTCAGCAAGGCGTGCCAGCGATTGCTGGCTGGCCCAGGCGATATGGGGAGTAATGATGCAGTTAGGACCAACAATTTCCAGCAGCGGATTGCCCGCATGCGGTGGCTCGCTGGTAAGCACGTCCACCCCTGCCCCGGCGATGCGTCTTTCGCACAGTGCTTGCGCCAGCGCAGCCTCGTCCACCATCCCGCCGCGTGCGAGGTTGAGCAGAATCGCGGTCGGCTTCATTGTCTTCAGTTCTGACTCGCCGATCAGGTTGCGAGTCTCCGGGGTGAGCGGGCAATGCAGCGTGACAACATCGGCCTCTTCCAGCATCTGCTCGAACGGCACGCGGCCCGCGCGAATGCCCGTCGCATTCTTGTGCTCCGCCACCAGCACCTTCATTCCAAAGGCTGCGGCGATGCGCGCCACCGCCTGACCAATATGGCCGTATCCGAAGATGCCCAGCGTGCTGCCATGCAGGTCGTTCAACGGATGGCTCAACAACGCAAAATGCGCCGAGCGCTGCCAGGCCCCGGCAAGGACGTCTTCATGGTAGCTGTGCACCTGCCGCCGTAGCGCCAGCAACAGGGCAAAAACGTGCTCCGCTACCGAATCGGTGGAATAGCCGCTGACGTTGCATACAGCGATCTCATGCTCGCGGCAATAATCCAGATCGACGTTGTTGGTGCCGGTGGCCGCCACGGCGATGAGCTTTAACTTCGGTAGTCGCGCCAGCAAAGCCGCCATCAGCGGCACCTTGTTGGAAATCGCCACTTCGGCCTGGGCAAGGCGCTCTACCACCTGTTCCGGTAGTGTAATTTCATATTCCTGCCATTGCAGCGGCAACGCAGGAGTGCGTATCGCAACCGGCAGCGTGCCTCGGTCAAGGAAGACGATGTGGAAAGAAGGATTCATGCAGGCCGCCGTTTAAAGAAAAACCGGGGTTCATTATCCCAAAAAACCTCGTAGCTGCGGCAGGGTGCGGGATAACCGCATCGTTAACCAGTCACCAAACGAGCGCAGTTTGCTCGTTTAGTGGAATGGCTATGCAATGCTTGCGATTGATGCGATCAGAGGTTGACCGTATCCTGCAGCTAGCCTTTGGCAGTGCTCTCCGCCTCGCGTGACGCACGCTTGCGTTCGTGTTCGACCAGGTAACGCTTGCGCAGACGGATGGACAGAGGGGTAATCTCGACCAGTTCATCGTCGTCGATGAATTCCACGGCGGATTCCAGCGTCAGGCGGATCGGCGGGGTCAGGCGCACCGCTTCGTCGGTACCGGAGGCGCGCACATTGGTGAGTTTCTTGCCCTTGATCGGGTTGACCACGAGGTCGTTGTCGCGGCTGTGGATGCCGATGATCATGCCCTCATACAGTTTGTCTCCGGGGCTGACGAACATGCGGCCGCGATCTTCAAGGTTCCATAGTGCATAGGCCACCGCCTCGCCGTTTTCCTGCGAGATCAGCACGCCATTGCGACGCCCCGGCATGTCCGGTTTGACGGGGCCGTAGTCGTCGAATACATGTGCCATGATGCCGGTGCCGCGCGTCATGGTCATGAACTCTGACTGGAAGCCGATCAGGCCGCGTGCCGGGATGCGGTATTCGAGGCGCACGCGCCCGTGTCCGTCCGGCTGCATGTCCTGCAATTCGCCACGGCGGCGGCCGAGCTCTTCCATCACTGCGCCCTGGTTGCTGTCTTCCACGTCCACGGTGAGCACCTCATAAGGCTCACACTTCTCGCCGTTGATCTCGCGGTACACCACGCGCGGCTTGCCGACGGCCATCTCGAAGCCCTCGCGGCGCATGTTTTCCAGCAGGATGGTCAGGTGCAGTTCGCCGCGTCCAGCCAGCAGGAACACGTCGGTGTCCTGCGTGTCCTCGACACGCAGCGCGACGTTGGTCAGCAGTTCCTTGTTCAGGCGGTCGCGGATCTGGCGACTGGTGACAAACTTGCCTTCCTGCCCGGCCAGCGGCGAGGTGTTCACCATCATGTTCATGGTCAGCGTCGGCTCATCCACCTTGGGCATCGGCAGCGCCTCGGGCTGGCTCACGTCGGCAATGGTCACGCCGATGCCGATCTCCTCGATGCCGTTGATCAGCACGATGTCACCCGCGCCCGCTTCGTCCAGCAGCACACGCTCGATGCCGCGGAAGCCGAGAACCTGGTTGATACGCGCCTTCTTCGGTGTCCTGTCTCCACTCATGACCATTACGTCCTGCCCAGGCTTGATGCGGCCACGGCGGATGCGCCCCACACCGATGCGGCCGACGAAACTGGAATAGTCCAGCGCGGAAATCTGCAGTTGCAGCGGTGCGTCAATATCCGCCTCCGGTGCCGGCACATGCTTGAGCACTGCATCGAACAGCGGGCGCATGTCCGTGCTGGGTTGTGCCAGGTCGAGCGTGGCATAGCCGTTCAGCGCCGAGGCATACACCACCGGAAAATCTAGCTGATCCTCAGTCGCGCCGAGCTTGTCGAACAAATCGAACGTCTGATTGATCACCCAGTCCGGGCGCGCACCATCGCGGTCTACCTTGTTGATCACCACGATTGGATGAAGGCCGAGCGCCAGCGCCTTTTTGGTGACGAAGCGGGTCTGCGGCATAGGTCCTTCCACCGCGTCCACCAGCAACAGCACGCCATCGACCATCCCCAGCACGCGCTCCACTTCGCCACCGAAGTCAGCATGGCCGGGTGTATCGACGATGTTGATGTGCACACCCTCGTAGTCCACCGCGCAGTTCTTCGCCAGGATGGTGATGCCGCGCTCCTTCTCCAGGTCGTTGCTGTCCATCACGCGCTCGGCAACGTGCTGGTGCGAGGCAAACGTGCCCGCCTGGCTGAGCAGCTTGTCCACCAGCGTGGTCTTGCCGTGGTCAACGTGGGCGATGATGGCAATATTTCGAAATTCGCGGGACATGGAGATGACTACCTGTGCTTAATTCAAAGGGCGCGCATTCTAGCACAGCGGCTAAAATCAATCCCGGTCGTTTCTTTTAACGCGAAATTCAGTCTTTACATCAAAAGGCAAGCCTGATTTTGAAACAGGGCCAGAAGAACGATCAGCAATGTGGCCTGCTAATCAGGGCTGAGAAGGGCTCAATCTGTCAAACGGAAAGGTTGTGCGCGCTCACGAAACATGCAAAATGGATAAAAACAAATTCAGGATGGTGCGTGTATTGTTACTTCTATCAGTCGTTTCCTTCTGCTTCGGGGAATGCAGTGGCAAGTTGCTTGATCAGCGTGGCGAGGTCCCTGTTTGCCTGCGCCAATTTTTCGCTAAGCGCGATGTTGCAGGATTCAAGCAGGTTAATGCGCTTCACCAATTGTGCTGTCCTCTGTTCGACTTTTTTCTCCAGGGAGTAGCGAAGCTCATGCAGCTCGGCTTCAAGCATATCCCGCGCATAAGCACCGGATTGCACCGGCATGTGCCTGCAGGAGGCAACGGGAAGGACACTCAATGCTTCGCTTGCATTACATGATGCTCTTGTTTTTCGGGGGCGTAGAAGTTGTGCCATAACATAATCTCCGATTCAATTAATGAGCTTGCATTACATTACATCATTATTCTTCATGAAGGCCTAAGCCGGGTGGTTTCATGTGCTCGGCATTGATCCATGACCACAAAACCGAGCGCATTCTCGGAAACTGGAACGTCTTGTCGAAAAAATAATCCGCTCCGGCGTTTTTACAGCTCTTGGCAGTAAAATCATCCGTATAATTCGTCAGAACGATAACTTTGATTTCCGGATGCAGTTCCTTGACGCTTTCCAGAACCTGGATACCAGAACCGGTATGCAGGCTGATATCCAGTGTTACGACATCGGGCAGCAGTTCTTCGATCCGCCGGATCGCATCCAACTCATCCGCCGCATAGCCGATAACATTGACGCCCGGAATCACTGACAGCATCGAATGAATATGTCCGCGCACGATATCTGAATCTTCAACGACAAACACATTCATCGGTTTGCTCCGTAATTGCATTAATTCCGGACTGCACTCACTGACAATTTCCATAGTCTGATCTGTTCGTGTTGGTTTACTCAAGCTTAAAACCCATGAAACATCCTGAGCCTTTACACCTCAGAATGAATGTGCCATTTTTTGAATGTTCGATTAAGGAAGCTTCTCCTCCGAACATGATGCTCCTTTGAATAAAAGCACAGCATCAGCATTTTCCTGATTTTGTTGTAGGTTTCGAAGGAATTTTGCTGTCGGTTTTTGCCTGACACCACATAGGGATATCGAACAGCCAGCTTTTCCGGAAGCGGGGCCGCCTTTGCCGCCAACAAAGGCACAGAAAATCAGTTCATCACCCGGCATTAAAGTTATATGGATAGCCCTGGAGAACGCATTTCATCTGCATGTCGTTCTTGAGAATATGGCTTAGGAACAGCTCTTTCAGCATGCCAGAGTAATGGCTGGATGATTCCGTGCTCCAAGCACCCCCTCTGGCAAGCAGTTCTTCTTTCAACAGATCGAATTCCTCAACAAGATATTTCTGCGCTTGTTTGTGCGCAGCAAAAGAAATTCCCGCAGCGCGTGCAATCGTTTCTTCATTTGTAAAATGCATGCGCAACCTGTCATCGAATAAGCCAAAAGCCTGCATCAGGATCGAGCGATCCAGAGTTTTTATCGCGTGGGTCAAGCCATTAACCATACCCAGCAACACCTTGTGGTCAGCGTCAATCATCGCGTTCCCGACGCTCAGATTCTCTGTCCACACCAGCTCCATTTTGCCCTCTTCGAATCTGCACGCAAACTCGATCTGGATAGTGTTCCCATTCGCTCGGAGATTGAATAGGTGTTAGCCTGATTATCGCGTAAGGCAAAAGGAGTGATTGATGTCGGTATTTGCCTGACAAAATGCTGGCAAATCTACGCTTGTTTTATGCAGCACTGGTCGGCTGTTCATGAAATTAGCCAACATTGCGCCCGTTCCATGCAATGCGAATGGATGCCTGCGGTTAAACCATAAGGTGATTGTCGACGGCGTAATGCATCAATTCGGCATTGTTGCGCAGGTGCATTTTCTCCAAAATGCGGCTGCGGTAGGTGCTGATGGTTTTTGCGCTCAAAGCAAGGGAATCGGCTATCTCCGAAACGGTCTTTGCCGAAGCCAGCAACAGGAAAATCTGGTATTCGCGATCCGACAGGGTCTCATGCGGCAACTTTCCGTAATCTGCATTGAATTCATTGGCAAGCATTTCTGCCACTGCCGGGCTGATGTATTTCTTCCCACTCGCCACCAGGGCAACGGCTTCCAGCACAATGGCAGGAGCACTTCCTTTAGTAAGATAGCCGGCAGCGCCGGCCTTGATCAATCGTACGGCATATTGGTCTTCGGGGTAGATGCTGATGATCAGCACCGGTAATTTCGGCTTTTCTTCCCGAAGCTGTTTGAGCAAGTCGATACCGTTCATTCCGGGCATGGAAATATCGATCAGTGCGATGTCGCAATCGTTTTGGCGCAGCCAGTTCAACGCCTCGCTGCCATTGTCACACTCCGCGACGATCTTCATCTGCTGGTTTTTTTCCAGAATACGCGCCAGCCCCTGGCGCACGATGGCATGGTCGTCGGTGATCAGGATGCGAATCATGATTTGCTTTCTGCTGGATTATCAATTGACAACGGCAATATTACCGTCACGGCAAACCCTCCACTTGGCGGACTGTCAAATTTTATCTTACCACCCAGCTGGTCAACGCGCTCACACATGCCGCGCACGCCATAAGAGGATTGCTGGACAGTATGGTTTTCCGGCAAGCCTATGCCATTATCGCTGACCGACAGCATCACTTCCTCTTCTCCGCAACGGAACTCCACTTCCACTTTGGTTGCGCCTGAATGGCGCGCGACATTGGTAAGCGTTTCCTGGAATATGCGAAACAACGCAATCGAGCTTTGCTTGTCGAGCTTGCTCCTGTTCTCGATGCTGTTGACCCTGCAGGTTATCCCGGTGTGATTCTGGAATTGCTCGGCCTGCCATTCAAGCGCCGCCAGCAGGCCAAGGTCATCAAGTATGGTCGGGCGCAATCCACTGATGACACGGCGCGTGACATTCACGGCATTTTCGGTCAGCTGCGAAATCAGTTCGACATGCTTGAGTAAAGGCTCTGACGCGCTGCTAGCTGACAGTTCTTCTGCAAGCCAGTAAGCTTCCATTTTGAGGGCCGTGAGGGTTCCTCCAAGGTCGTCATGGATCTCGCGCGCAATATTGGCTTTTTCCTGTTCGCGAACAGTCTGGATATGCGCGGTAAGCTCGCGCATGCGTTTACCTGTTTCCATGTGGTCGGTAATATCCTTGACGCTGACGATATAGTTGGCCTTGCCGTCGAAGCCAATGACTGCGGAAGCATCTACAGACGCAAAAAAAGCACTGCCGTCTTTCCGCACACGTTCGCATTCAAAGGCATGATGACCGCTCCTGATCATTGCTCCAAGGTGGTGTACAAAATCCTTTTTGCATGCTTCGGAAAACAGGTCTATCGACTTCATGCCGATCATTTCTTCCACGGTATAACCGTGCATCCTGGCAAAAGCCGGGTTCACCAGCCTGATGGTCTGGCCTTCGACATCGCCGATCGCCATGCCCCAACTTGCGTATTCGACGAACTTCTGCCATTCATGCAGCGTATCTTCGGCACGAGCCTGGCGCGTAATATCTGTCATCGCGATGCGCACTGTTTTCTGCCCGTCTTTATCTTCCAGGCTCCTGCAATCCAGATGGGCTTGCATGCATTTATCGCCAGCAACTTCAAGCGTTATTTCACAACTATTCAGCCCGTCTGACTTCAGTGTATCCGCAAACAGCTGGTTCCATCGGTCGCGCTGCTTCTGCACGACAAATGAGCCAAAGCGGCGATGCAGCAGTTTTATGCGCTCTATCCCGAGCAAGGTAGCGCCGGTAAGGTTTATCCCGCTGATCGTGGCCTCGGGTGTGAGAGTGAGATATCCTACCGGCGCTAACTCATACAGATCTACATAGCGGTCACGCGATTCCTCCAGCGCAGCCTGCGCCAGCCGCAGTTGCTCGTTCTGCATCTCCAGCTCGATCTGATGCACCTGAAGCTCATGCAGCAGCCCTTCAGCGGGGAGTTGCTTGGGCTTGGGCTTGGGCTTGGGCTTGGGCTTGGTCGCGCCCACGAGCTTCCTTTCGGCAGCGGCGCGCAGCTGCTCGGGTGTTTTCGGCTTATCCGATTTCTTGCTCATGATTTCCCCATCCGTGGATTATCGCATGTGTCATGTTCCACCAACAGCACCCGTCCCCTCTTCTCCCGCCTTAGTTTCTTCCATTGCCAGCAGGATCAGCTGGGTATCGTTCGTTGCGCCAACGACGTGCCGCGCATTGAGCAGCAACTTGCGCCTGCCTATGCCGGGAAAGTCGCTTTCTACCCGAAAATCCTCAAAACTCTGGTCACACCGCAAAATATTTTGCAGCAACTCGCGCAGTTCCGGAATGTCCCACTGGCCGTCACCCAGTTCGTAAAATTTGCGACCCGTAATGTTTTCCTGCGATTCCTGGAAAAACCGGTAGAACGCGCGACTGGCTGAGACCACATGCAAGGCAGCATCGAGCACGATGAGCGGTTCACGCACGGTATTGATGATGTTTTCGGCAAATATCTTCGCGTTGCGTACCGCCACTCCGGCCTCGACACGCTGGCTGATGTCGGTAAAGGTCAGCACTACGCCGCTGATCCTGTTTTCCAGCGTGCGGTAAGGCTGGATGCGAGCAAGATAATATACGCCGCCTGTCGTGCGCACTTCGCCTTCCCAAGGCGCCAGCGTATCAAGCACCGCTTGTGCCTTGACAGTAAGATCATCCCCTTCGAGGTCTGTCTTGATATCGGCCAGCGGCCTGCCCACGTCGGTAGCGATCAGGCGGTAAACCGCAGCCGCATCACGGGTAAATCGCCGGATGGCCAGATGCTCGTCGAGAAAGACGGTGCCGACATTGACGTTGTCGAGCAAGTTCTTCATGTCATTCTGCATCCCGGCCAGCTGCTCGATCTTGGCCTGCAGTTCGGCATTCACCGTCACCAGCTCCTCGTTGACAGATTGCAACTCCTCCTTCGAGGTCTCCAGCTCTTCGTTGGTGGATTGCAGCTCCTCATTAGTGGATTGCAGCTCCTCGTTGGTGGATTTAAGCTCTTCGTTGGAAGCCTGCTGTTCCTCGATCGTGGCTTGCAGATTCTCCCGGGTATAGGCCAGCTCGCGCTCCAGCTCGTCCACGCGCCCAGACGCAGGGATACTTTTTGCCGCTTTGCCGCTTTGCCGCTTTGCCGCTTGCCTTGCGCGGCGGGCCGCAAATCTGGCGCAAGTTTACTTTCACTCCCTTGCCCGGCCATTGGGAATTCGACATCCTGGAAGCTGACCAGCAGCATTTTTTCACCGTTTTCCGGTGCTTGCAGCATGCGTACGTCGAAATGCACCCGCTGGAAATGCCCATTGGTCTTGACCGATACTTCGCGCCCGCAGCAAATGGTACCCTGCCCTGCGGTCTCCTTTGAGGCGGCCAGCAATAGCGCTGCGCGCAACTCCAGTTGCAGCCCCTCTCGTGCCATCTCGATCACATTGAGCGTCGCCTGCCCGGGTGCGGGACGAAGGTATTTGCCGGTATCGCCGTGCACATAGAGTATATTGCCCTTCACGTCCGTCACTACCGAGGCGGGCGCATAGGTCTGCAGCAACGCCTGCCGGGTCAGCTCGGCAAAATTTGTTTCCCTGATTTTCTTTACCACCTCTTCAGCTCCTTTTGTGTGAGGCCCCCTCGTCCACGCAAGATCCGCCTGTGCCATCTTGCGGGTTGTTACCATGCCGCCGACCGCCCGGTAAAATTTCCACTTGCGGTTGATCGGCGCGAACAGCTCCGGATGACTGGCGATGCTTTCGGAGGGCGAAAGAAAAAGTACGCCATCCGGTTTCAGCGCATAGTGGAATGCCGGGATCAGGCGGTTCTGGATGACCGGCTCCAGGTAGATCATCAGGTTACGGCAGCACAATAAATCCAGCCGGGTGAACGGCGGATCCTTGATCACGTTCTGAACCGCAAACACCACCATCTCGCGGATATTTTTTTTCACGCGGTAGCCGGCATCTTCCTTGATGAAAAAGCGGCGCAGCCGTTCCGGCGTAATGTCCTGCGCAATGTTAGGCGGATACAGGCCGGCTCGCGCCGAGGCGATGGCATCGTCGTCAAGATCGGTCGCATAGAGCTGCACCTTGAATTCCCGGTTGGTTTCATCCATATATTCGCACAGCAGGATCGCAATCGAATAAGCCTCTTCACCGCTGGCACACCCCGCCACCCACACGCGGAACACGTAGTCATCCGGTTTGTCCGCGAACAACTGCGGCAGGATGTCCTGCTTCAAAGCGTCGAATGCCTCGGGGTCGCGGAAAAAATTGGTGACGTTGATCAGCAGTTCCTTGAATAGCGCCTGCACCTCGGGTGGATGCGCCTTGAGATAGCGCGCATACACCTCCCGGTCATCGATGTCGTGCATCGCCATGCGGCGCTCGATACGGCGACCGATGGTGCTCTTTTTATACTGGGTAAAGTCGTGGCCGGTAGCGCTGCGCAACTGCAACAGGATGCGGTTCAGGCCGTCGGTTACAGCGGCTGGTGTTTCCGGCCTCTGCCCGGCAATGCGGCCGCTTGAAAGTAAACCCGGCATTTTTTCAACTGGCAGGATATGAGTTGCATAGCCGGACTGGATAGCGCTGCTCGGCATGCCATCATACTTGGCTGTTGCCGGATCCTGCACCAGTGAGATGCCGCCAGCGCCGATTATTGCGCGCAGTCCAAGTGTGCCGTCAGTGCCGGTGCCCGAGAGGATGATGCCAATGGCTTTTTCCCCCTGATCTTCGGCCAAAGAGCGCAGGAAAGAATCGATCGGCATGCGCTGCCCGCGGGGCAATTCCGGCGTGCTCAGAAGCAATGTGCCGTGCAAGACCGACATATCGCGGTTGGGTGGGATCACATAGACATGGTCGGAATCTACCTTGACCTGATCTTGCGCCTCGACCACCGGCATCGTGGTGGAGCGCTGCAGGATTTCGGTGAGGATGCTGGCATGACTGGGATCGAGGTGAGGCACCAGCACGAATGCCATGCCGCATTCCGGGGGAACATTACGAAAAAAATTCTCAAAAGCCTCAAGCCCGCCGGCGGAAGCGCCGATACCGACGATGGAATGACCGGAATTGCCCGCACCCTGCGCTGTGGCAATGGCTGGAATAGACGGTACATTGGCCTGTTTTTTCTTGGGGCTGTTTTTTCCGGCAACCACGTCTGCTCCTGTGTGGAAATCTGCTGCGGCTAAGCAAGCAGAATACCTCAGACTAGCGGCGAATGGTATGAGCAACAGCTGGGTAGTTCAATTGCTACCGGTCGGGGCACTTCACGGCAGTTTTGGCTCAACCATGCTGAAAAATATCGCTGGCTTTAAATTATTTTATCGTTATAATGCGCGCCTTGCCGCAGTATGGAAATTTCCCTGCGGCATATTGTTCATCGTTTTCTGACCTATCTCTCGCGCGTATACAAATCGCGCCTGTCTAAAAAACTCATCAAGAAATTCTGGGTTTTCCGGTTAGCAACGATGTTTTATGCGCCGGTTAACCGTCTGCCTGGATTAAAGGCTGCTTTACTGCCTGCGCCCACCCTGGAGAACTGAACAAGTTTTCGTCATGCCAGCCTCGGTCTGGCAGCCGGTTATCCATGACCGGTTGCCAAGCCGCGCAAAGGTAACGAAGCAGCTTTTTCAGGATTATATAAAGGAAGCAACATGTCGTTTGAAAATTTGAATCTTAATTCCGTCATTCTCAAGGCGATTGCCGAAACCGGCTATACCGAACCCACGCCGATCCAGGCACAGGCCATTCCCGAGATCATGGCCGGCCACGACCTGATGGCCTCCGCTCAAACAGGCACAGGCAAGACCGCCGCGTTCACGCTGCCGGTGCTGCACCGCCTGGCAACACCTTCCGCACTGCCCGGCAAAGGCCCGCGCGTGCTGGTGTTGACCCCGACCCGCGAGCTGGCGCAGCAAGTCTGCGATGCCGCGACCAAGTACGGCAAGAACATGCGCTTCAAGATCATCAGCATTCTCGGCGGCATGCCCTACCCGGTGCAGAACCGTATGCTGTCCGGCCACGTGGATATTCTGGTCGCCACGCCGGG
>Ga0224495_10002616_pt1 | contig 11620 bp, 6 predicted proteins | sample SF_Jul11_sed_USG_FD_168128 | JGI IMG/M metagenome (GOLD analysis project Ga0224495, IMG submission 168128) | Sediment microbial communities from San Francisco Bay, California, United States - SF_Jul11_sed_USGS_4_1 | ecosystem: Environmental > Aquatic > Marine > Sediment | place: USA: California...
GTGGATCTGAAGGGCTTCATCCACAATATAGTCCAACATCTCTGAAGAATAGACTTTGTTGATAGAGTCCTCAATGGCATATTCTTCGATGCCATTTGCCATTTGAATCCCCACATTCTCTGCATGGTGATCGATGGTCTTGAGAATCTGATCAGTCATCCCTGCCGTTCGATAAACCATACTTTCCACAGTGAAGGTCCGAATCGCCATCTCTGCGATCTTATGCTTGATCAGACCGAATTCAGCGATCGGCTTACCGAACTGGACCCTCTGCTTGGCATAGGTCACGGCATCCTGCAGCGCGCTCTTGCACGATCCCACACAGCCTGCGCCCAGCTTAAAGCGGCCAATGTTCAGGGTGTTGAAAGCCACGATATGGCCCTTTCCCACCTCTCCAAGAACGTTTTCTACTGGCACCTTGGCATCGGTGAAGATAACGCTTCGCGTGGAGGAGCCTTTCATTCCCATCTTATTTTCTTCTTCATCCACCGAAACTCCATCAAATTTCTTTTCGACAATGAAGGAGGTAAATTTGCCTCCATCCACTTTGGCATAGGTGACGAACACATCGGCAAATCCAGCATTGGAGATAAACTGTTTTTGCCCGTTTAGAATATAGTATTTCTTGTCGGGACTCAGCGTTGCAACGGTCTTGGCGTTCAGCGCATCCGATCCTGCTTCAGGCTCGGTCAGAGCATAGGCCGTGATCCACTCCCCTGTCGCAATTTTTGGAAGGTATCTTTTCTTCTGATCCCTATTCCCGAAAAAGATAATGGGAAGAGAACCAATGCCCGTATGGACAGCGTACGCCACCAGGAAGGACCCTCCTCCCCCCTGAGCCAGTTTCTCCATCATCAGCAGGACACTGACCTTGTCCAATCCCTGGCCTTCAAACTCTTCTTCGATGTCCCCTGAGAGGAGCCCTAATTCCCCTGCCTTCTTCAACAAACCGGGAAGAAGTCCTTCTTTTTGTGCTTCGATATCATCGATCTGGGGCTGAACTTCACCCTCGGTGAATTCCATGGCGGCTTTGGCAATTAACCGCTGCTCCTCTGAAAACTCCTCTGGGGTGAAAACCTCCTGAGGAGAGATTGATTCGATCAAAAACGCCCCGCCTTTTACGAATTTTGACTCTTCCATGGCAACCTCCCTTTAAAAAGACTCTTGGAACATTGCGTTATTGGAATAATGGAATAATGTCTAAACCCAATATTCCAAAATTCCAATCTTCCAGCGTCAACTGATTCTTTCGAATACTCCAGCCGCTCCCATCCCTCCACCAATACACATGGTCACCAGACCGTAGCGCACATTCCTGCGTTTCATCTCATAGAGCAACATCGTGGTCAACTTGGCTCCGGTGCAACCCAGAGGATGACCTACCGCGATCGCCCCTCCGTTGACATTCACAATGTCTAAGTTCAATCCCAGATGCCGGATGACATAAAGGGCCTGAGAGGCAAAGGCCTCGTTCAGTTCGACCAAACCGATTTGGTCAATCGTGAGTCCAGCCAGTTTCAATGCTTTTGGGACGGCATAAGCAGGACCAATTCCCATGACTTCAGGTGGAACCCCGGCGACAGCAAAGGATCGGAACGCAGCCATGGGTTTCACTCCCATCTTCTCCGCCTTCTCCCTTGACATCAGAACCAATGCAGCCGCTCCGTCACTGGTCTGTGATGCATTCCCTGCTGTGACCTTGCCCTTCGCTTTAAAGACAGGCTTCAGTCCAGCCATCCCTTCCAAAGAAGCGTCATATCGAACCCCTTCATCCGTATCAAAGACCACCTCTTTCACAATGACCGTGCCATCTTCTTTTACTTCTCTCACTTTTGCAAGAATGGGAATAAGTTCCTCCTTAAACTTCCCTTCCTTAATGGCCCTCGCTGCCTTCTGATGGCTCGAGAGGGCAAACCGGTCCTGATCCTCTCTTGAGATCCCGAATTTCTCAGCGACATTTTCTGCCGTAAGGCCCATGGAGGTATAGACCTGAGGATTATGCTCTACCAGATAAGGGTTGGGGGAAGGGGTCAGACCCATGATGGGTACCTGACTCATAAACTCCACGCCTCCGGCGACCATTACTTCTTCGGCCCCAACCATAATCTCATACGCGGCCGTTGCAATGGCCTGAAGCCCTGAGGAACAGAAACGATTCACGGTTTGTCCAGGAACCGTGTGAGGAAATCCCGCCCTCATGGCCACGACTCTTGCAAGATTCAATCCTTGGTCCGATTCAGGAAAGGCACATCCTAAAACGACGTCGTCCACCTCTTCCATCTTCAGGCCTGGCACTCTTGAGACAGCTTCCTTAATGACGATGGCTGCTATGTCATCAGGCCGAGTATCCTTTAGTATTCCCCGTGGAGCCTTACCAACCGCCGTCCTTACCGCCGAAACCACTACCGCTTCTTTCATCTTAAACCTCCATCCTTCGCTGTTGAAAATTCTTAGTCTCTCGACAATTCTGTAGCGACAACCCGATTAAAAAATCCAAAACACAAACATCAAACTTCCAAACAAATCCAAAATCCCAATGTCGAAATCCCAACAAAATTATTTTAAATTTTGAAGCTTGAAGTTTGGATTTCTTAATTTCTAAGGGGTCTCCCTGTCTTCAACATATATTCCATTCTTTCCTGAGTTTTCTGCTCACCACAGAGGCTCACAAAAGCCTCCCTCTCCAAATCCAGGAGATACTGTTCGGTCACCTCGGTTCCGTCAGGCAAGTTTCCTCCCGAAAAGATATAGGCCAATTTTTTGCCTACATGCTCGTCGTATTGGCTGATATATCCCCCTTCTCTCATATAGAAAAGCCCCATCTGAAGAAGAGCCAATCCTTTCTCTCCGACGACTTTAATGTTCTTCCGGGGCCGAGGGGGTCTGTAGTTTGCCCTAACCAGGTCGAGGACGGTTTTCTTGGCATCCTGGATCAGGAAATCCCGGTTAATTGATATTCTATCAGTGGACCTCATAAAGCCAAATTTTTGTGCCTCCTTTGCGCTGGTCCCTACTTTGGCCATGGCCACGGTCTCAAAAGCCCGGCGAATAAATGGGAAATAGTCTGCGTCGACTTCCGGTGGAATGCATTCTGTTGAGCGAAGTACCATCTCTTTGGTCCCTCCCCCTCCAGGGATCAGACCCACGCCAACTTCAACAAGACCCATATAAGTCTCGGCAGCGGCCTGTACCTTGGAAGAGGCGAGACAGACCTCACACCCACCTGCCAAAGTCAAACCAAAGGGGGCAGCCACGACCGGCTTCTCAAAATACTTGACGGCCATCAGAGAATCCTGAAAGGCTTTCACCATCGCTTCAATGTCATCCCAGTTCTCATCCTGGATTTCAAAGAGCATGAGCATGAGGTTGGCCCCTGCGGAAAAGTTCTCTGCTTGGTTCCCAATGACCAGGCCATCAAATTTTTCTTCTACTTCTTTAAGGGCATCCCTTGTCATCTGGACGGTATCCGCCCCAATCGTGTTCATCTTGGAATGAAATTCGAGACAGGCCACGCCATCCCCAAGATCGATAAGGCTGGCTCCCGGGTTTGAAAGAACTTCTTTCTTTCTATCCTTCAAACTCGGTAGAAAAATGATCTCTGGTTTCTCTTCGATGCCCTGGTATTGTCCTGTCCCAACGTCAAAGAAGAACGTACGGCCATCCCTTTTCTCATAGAAAGAGGAATATCCTTTGCTCAGGAATTTCTCAACCAGTGATGGAATCGGATCCCCTTCTTTCTCCATCTTCTTTACTGAGGATTTCAAACCAATGGCATCCCAAACTTCAAAGGGACCCAGTTCCCAGTTGTACCCCCACTTCATCGCCCGGTCGATATTGACGATGTCATCAGAGATCTCAGGAATCTTTTCCGCTGAGTAGAGAAGCGTCTTCTTCAGGATCTTCCAGGCAAACTGTCCTCCCCGGTCAGGGCTTGCGACAAGGGTTTTAATCCGCTCTCGAAGATCTTCAATATTCTTGGCAGCCTCAATGGAAGGAAAACTAGCCTTTTGCTGAGGCCGGTAATCAAGTTTTTCGTAGTCTAAAACCAGCGTCTCTTCTTTCCCTTCACTTTTCACCCTTTTATAAAAGCCCTGTTTCGTCTTCTGACCCAGCCACTGGTTCTTGATCATCTGCTGGATAAAAGGAGCGGGGGCGAAATATTCTCTTTCTTTCTCTGGTAGATTCTCCATGAGATTTTTCCCCACAAGGGCTACCACATCCAGTCCCACGAGATCAGCGAGCCTGAACGTACCCATTTTCGGTCTTCCCATGGCAGGCCCAGTGATTTGATCCACCTCTTCAATCCGATAGCCGTCCTCCAACATCGTCCTGATCGTTATAGCACTCGAAAAGGCTCCAATTCGATTAGCAATGAAATTGGGTGTATCCTTTGCAAAAACCACTCCTTTCCCTAAAATCCTCTCGCCTACACCCGCTATCTTCTCTACCAAAACCTTAGGCGTGGACTTCGCCGGGATGATCTCCAAAAGTTTCATATATCTTGGCGGATTAAAAAAGTGGGTCCCCAGAAACCTTTCTTCGAAATCTCTTGAAAAACCTTCGCACATCTTGTTAATTGAGATCCCAGAAGTATTGGAACTCACCACCGTTCCTTCTTTTACGAAGGGGATTAATTTCTTAAACAATTCCCTCTTTATATTTAAATCTTCAAGCACCACCTCAATAATCCAGTCAGCCTGGGAAACCCAGGGGAGATGATCTTCGAAGTTCCCTATGGTGAGGAGTTCGGCATCATCTTTCAGGTAGAAAGCGGCTGGGCTCAATTCCTGAGCCCTCTTCTTACCAGATATCGCAAACCGGTTTCTCACCTCCGGACTCTGAAAGGTGAGCCCCTTCTTCTTCTCAGCATCCGTCAACTCCGGTGGAACAATGTCCAAGAGAAAAGAAGGTATTCCAACATTTGCCAAATGAGCAGCAATCGTGCTTCCCATGACCCCTGCTCCCAATACGGCCGCCTTTTTAATCTTCCAGTTCATGCCTCGCTCCTTTTAGTTTTTTAGAAAATCAGTTTCCCAGACACTTCCCCTCGTCTCGGTTTCGAGTCGCAACGACTGGCGCCTGCCTGTCCCGTACCATTTTAGGTTCGGGGCCTGCCCTTCACCATGTTAGGTCCAGGGCCTGCCCTGCCCTCGGTCGGGACGGGGGCGGCAGGGGTGGGGATTAGATAATTGATTCATGCACTACCCTGCTTGATGATCACTCCGTTGACGATAAAATTGATAAACTCATTTGTCTGGTTCGATCCAAATGGGTGGTCAGGATTATTTCTCCCATAGGTCAGGCTTTTGAATAACAAAAAAATGCAATGCCCGACTATTTTTTCGTCCATCTTTCGAAAGACCCCCTTATCAACACCCTCTTTTAGAATATTGACAAAAATCTCCTCGATCCCTGTTTCAATGATGTGAGGTTTATCCCTAAGAAACGGTTTAAAGAATCCTGATTCATCATGCAGGACACCAACTATAAACGGGTTTTGATCGAGGTATTTCAGGGCTAAGCGGATGAAAATTTGAAGTTTTTCTGTCGGGTCAATGATCTTATTGATTTGGTTCAGAATGGCCTTTCTAACAGATAAGGCCTCAAACATGAGAAGTTCCTCGAGGATCTTCTCCTTATTTTCAAACTCCTGATACAGGGTTCGCTTTGAAATACTTGCGTCCTTGGCGATTTCATCCACAGTCGTCTTGTTAAAACCGAACCTTTCAAACTTCTTTTTGGCAAGGGTTAGAATTTGAGCTCTTTTTTCTGATTCCATAAAAGCCAGGAAACTAATTTAGTTTTCTGTTTTCTATCATGGGGCCCATTTTCTGTCAAGAAATTTTTTTGAAATTACTAAGGATTTGGGCGGAACATAACTATTGGAAATTGGAAGCTTTTTACTTATCTCAAACGTCTCGAACTATTCTAGTTATCGTAAGAAAACAACAGGGAAAATAGCTTTTTTCGTTTGAAGAAACGCCCAATATGATAAAACCTAAAAACAGAATTAGTTTAATAGTTTCTATGTTACGAACCAATCAAATCATTTGCTCTCCACCTGTGAGGTCTTGGGGCTTTAACGTATGGAAGGATCAAGAAGAAGAGGAAATCTTCTTTTTAATATCTTCGATTAATACCTTCTTGTCCACCTTCTCCGCCTTTGTGAGCGGCATGTCTTCAATGAATTCCATCCTTTCCGGAAATTGAAGTACAGAGGCTTTTCTTTCTTTCAGGTAGAAAATGATTTTCTCGAAGTTCAGGTTGGCCCCAGGCTTGGGCTGAATGTAGGCGCAGACTCTCTCACCCATCACCGGGTCGGGCATGGGAATGACTGCGACCATCGCCACCCCGGAGTGACCAATAATCAGGCTCTCGATTTCCGTCGCACTAATGCTTTCTCCTCCCCGATTAATCATCTCCTTGAGACGGCCTGTGATTGTAACGTTTCTTGCTTCATCGATATTGACGACATCCCCAGTTCTAAAAAAACCCTCATTATTGAATGCCATTTTATTCTCTTGGGGTGCCTTATAGTAGCCTGTGAAGATACCAGGTCCTTTGATGATCAGCTCTCCGGGAGTATTCGGAGGGAGTTCTTTCCCCTTCTTGTCGACGACCTTATAAGTGTCATAAGGGCAGGTGGGCCTTCCAACAGTGTGGAGGATGGTCTGGGGATTATCATCTGAACGGGTAATCGTCGTCTGACCTTCAGTGCCCCCATAGGCGTTGAAAAAAGTGCAGCCAAGCTTCTCCCACACCCCCTTGATCATCTCCGGTTGGCTCACACCACCCCCACAATGCATCTTTTTTAATGACCTCAGGTCATAATCCTTTAGACCCTCGAAATCGACTAACCTCTTGGCAAGGGTAGGAACCCATACGATCGCCGTCACTTTCTCCTGCTGAATCGTTTGGCATATGTCCTTTGGATCCATGGAATCCAAAAAGACCGTTTTCCCAAAAGTGAAGAGGCTTCCACAGAGGCCCTTGGTGAATATCAGGTCATGCCCTATGGGGCCTGCAAGCAAACAGGTGTCGTGGATATCCATCTCCCAGGCTCTGGCTGCGTATTCTATACCGCAGATCAAGCTATTATGAGTGCGGGGTACGACTTTAGGTAAACCGGTCGTCCCACCCGTAGGACCCATATGGGCAACTTGCATCGGGTCAGGCCTCCTCTTGGCCAACCTGCCAAGGTCTCTTTCCTTGAGTTTAGTTTGTTCAATCATCGTCTCAAGATTAAGCAGGCGCCTGTGTCTCCCCCCTCTCGCAAGGATAACATGTTTAATTTTGGGGCTATTTTTCAATACATCTCTTATGATAGGCAAGTAATCTGTCTTTCTGTATTTCTCCGGGACGATCCAGGAGGTTGCTCCGGTGAGGCGAAAAAGATGGTTAATTTCATATGGCCGATACCTGTCGATTAATAAAACCGGAATGGCTCCAATCTTCTCAAGGGCGAAATAGGAATAAACGAACTCACTCCAGTTCGGCAACTGAACCAATACGCGTTCCATTGTTTTGATCCCAAGATCCATGAGGCTGATGGCTAGCCTATTTACCATCTCCCTCAATTGAGAATAGGTCAGCCGACTTTTGTCATCCACCAGGGCCTCTTTGCCGGGATAAATATCTGCAGCCTTATCCAGTAGGTCTCCGAGGGTCAGCCCAGCCCACCATCCCAACCGATTATATTTCTCGGCATCTTCTTTCTTATACGGGGTGAATCCTTTCAACAGCTTCATAAAAACTCCATAATCTCAAAGATTATTTAGGGAATAACCTTCAAATTTCCTCCCCTCTCTTTTTTGCAAAAAGGGCGCAAGATTGTGATGCAATTTTATAGAATGATTGTTCTCCCAATTAATGCTTTTTAGTTCAGATTGGTCTCTCTAAGGTTTTTAATCGTTTTGGCATCCCGAAGCATCCGTTCAATAGAATACTCTCCCATTAACCCCACGCCTCCGCGTATTGGTTATCATCAAGCAAACTACCTGCCCTCAACCTGTACCACCGCGCCATCTCCTTGCGCTAAACCTCCACAGATGGAGGCGACCCCAATGCCCCCCCCTCTTCTTCTCAATTCATAAATCAAGGTCATCAGAATTCTTGCTCCGCTTGCGCCTACGGGATGACCGATGGCAATGGCGCCGCCATTGACATTCGTCTTTTCTAAGAGCCGTTTCATCTTGTCGGAATCGCCATCAGCCAAAATCTTGGCGCTCACCAGAGGCATGGCAGCGAAGGCTTCGTTGATCTCAATGAGGTCTATCTGTTCGAGTCTCATTCCAGCTCTTTTCAACGCTGCTTGGATGGTGAAGCCGGGAATGGCCGCAATCAGCCTGGGTGTCGTGGCTGTGGCGATCATGGAAATAATTTTGGCCAAAGGTTTCAGTCCTTTTTCTTTTGCTCTCTTTTCACTCATGATAAGAATGGCCGAAGCACCCGTATCCAGCCCAGGGGCATTCCCTGCTGTCACCGTAGGGCTTCCATAAACAAGAGGTAACCTCGCAAGTTTCTCAAGGGTCGTATCCGATTTTGGAAATTCGTCCTTCTCAAGGACAATGGGAGGCCCTTTTTTCTGAGGAATATCAACCTTCATCAGTTCCTCTCCGATCTTGAATTTTCCTTCAGTAAAAGCCTTGGCATATTTCATCTGACTCCCGTAGGCCCATCGATCTTGATCCTCACGGGTGATACCGTATTCAAGAGCAACCTCTCCGGCGTCAACCGAAACGGGATTGAATCCTTTGTAGCCTAGTCCATAGAGACCATCCCACAATTCAATGTTACCCAGTCGACTTCCCCACCGTACGCTGGGAGGAACAATGAGAGGGGTGCGGCTCATATTCTCAGCTCCAACGCCTAAAGTGACCTCGACTTCTCCTGCTTTGATCGCCCGATACCCCAATCTCACAGCAGAAAGTGATGAACAGCAGGCGCGGTCCAACGTGATCGAGACATGGTCTGCTGGCATCCCTGCTTTGAGGGTGGCCTGTCTGGCGGGAACATCTGTTTCTAGCCCTACTTCTCCGGGAACAGCGGACCCATAATAAGTCTCTTCTACCTCCTCGCCTTTAACACTTACCCTTTGAAGGGCTTCCCGGATCACCATAGCAGCGAGGTCAATGGAAGGAATATCTTTAAGGGTCCCCCCGAACTTCCCAAAAGGCGTCCGAACCGCACTCACAACCACCACATCATTCTTTTCCATTGTTTCTCCTTCCTTTTCCTAGGGTCTTTTCTATTTTATATTTTGGATATAATGATTTTCATAAAGTGTCAACATAGAAAAAGAGGGGGTTGACAAAAAAAATTGGATCAGCTATAGGAAGATTAATTGGAGGTAACTCTTAGCATGGAGATGAAAGGGCAGGTTCGATTTTTTAGCTTCGGCTTTTATTTTAGCTTTACGATCAAGTCTGCCCACCTCCTCCGGATGATCTAACGATAGTTGAGAAGAGGCAATGGGCAGACCTAACGGGCTGCCCATGTATCTTTTAGATTAAGGGTCATGGGTCAAACCTATGACCCTTTTTTATTTTTAAGGGACAATAAGGCTATGAAATCAGAGTTCTCAGGAATTACTCAAAGGCTCAAAACGGCACAATTAGGCCTCAAGGATACTCTGGCAGTAATCGACATGACTCTGGAAGATCATCGAAATGAGTCCCGACGGGGTTTCCCTTACGAGGTCTTTGAGGGGCTCGATAATTTGATAGATAGGACTGTACGGGGAACGAAAATTGAAAGGTTCAAGCCCAAAGAGGGTCGCTCGATGTTCCACACCTTTGAGATCCATGCAAACGGAGGAGACGTTCTCGGCTACCTCAACACGATTTATCTTAGAAAGCCCCTCCCATGCTACTACTTGGTCTATGTAGAGGTCTTGCCTCATTTCCGAGGTCGGGGATTGGGCAATAAGATTCTCCAGTCTTTTAGAGAGTTCGCGGAGAACACAGGAGCTTTAGGGCTTTTGGACAACATCATTCTTCCCGGAGAGCCAACCTACAATATATACACGAACCTCGGATGGAAGAGGATTCAAGAGTTCATGGGTAGTAGCGTGATCAATGGAGAGGAACACTATATGGTATTCCTCCCAACCTCCTTCAAGATTCCTGACCTCAAGGAGAGGTTAATCAAGCTTTTTTTCAAAGTTAAGAAAAAGAGACCTGTGATTGACATGCATGACAACGAATCAATGGTCAAACGGACGATTGCAGAATTTCGATCAGTATACGAGGCTTTGGAACACTTATTTGAGATAGAACTTTCGACCAGAACTTCAACCCCTTTTATGCGCTTCATGTTCACTAAGTTTATTGCGAAAGTACTCGGATTCCAAAGGCGGATCGCTACACTGATCGGCTACACGGGTGGAGAATCCCTCGAACAGATCTCCATCTCAGACCGGATCAAAGGCCTCCCCATTCAGTCCTATTCTCTGTGGGGATCAGAAGAAGGGCAGGTGGAAATATGGGGAGAGGAGGGACTCATCCGTGACCTACCAGAAAGGCTAAAAAAGGCTCCTACCCTTTATATTGAAGACCTTCCGTTCTACAGACGGCCCTATCTTCTCTCGTGGATGGAGAGAAAGGGGGATAGGCGATCTCAAAACCTGAACATCTCGGATCTACTCGAATTGCAGTTTGATCCAACAAAATTGAGGGAATTTCGCCATGAGGGGCTGAACTATATTTTCGAAAGGATGTCTCCCAGTTTCCTTCTCTCCTTTGAAAAGAAGAGAAGATTATTATCGAAAATTAACGATTCCATCTCTGAGATGCGTTTCCGCAACGCAACCATTCAGATAAACCCACCTCTTGTGATGATCCAGGAGAGAGGAAACGTTTACATCCTGCGTAGGAAGCTTGAGGGAATACACCTGGAAGAAGCCCTGGATCAACTCAGGACCGCCTCTTCTCTGAAGGAGATGAACCGTGAAGCAGGAATCGATCATATGTTGATCGCCACCATCAACGAAATCAAGAAACGGCTCATGAAAGAATTTCATTCTGGCCTGTCTGAGGAGATCGAAGACCTCACCTTCTTCGTCCCATGGGACCTTGAAAGGAATATCCCAAGGATTCATGTGGATATTTCAGGTATTTCACTGGATACATTATGGATTGCCTAAACAGGCTTTTCAGAATAACTATTTGGATCGATCCAAATAACTCGCTTTAATATTCTTTTTCAAGGAAGCATTGAAATGACGGCTGGACCACTCAATGGAATTAAAGTTGTAGAAATAACAATGTTTCAGCAGGGACCCGTGGCAGGAATGAGGCTCGGAGATCTGGGCGCCGACGTTATTAAGATTGAAGCCAAGACCGGTGACCCGGCAAGAGGGTTCATGGGAATTATTGGTGCCATGGCTGGATTGTCGGGCCGGAACTACTACTTCGAGCACCATAACCGAAATAAAAGAAGCATTGTCTTAGATCTTAAAAGTAAAAAAGGCATGGAGATATTTCTTAAACTGATTGATATTGCTGATGTCTTCCTGAATAATATGAGCATCGAGGCCCCCATAAAATTGGGTATTGGTCCAGATATTTTGCTGGCCCGGAATCCCCGGCTGATCTATGCTCAGGCTTCGGGGTGGGGGCGG
>Ga0224495_10002617_pt1 | contig 11616 bp, 8 predicted proteins | sample SF_Jul11_sed_USG_FD_168128 | JGI IMG/M metagenome (GOLD analysis project Ga0224495, IMG submission 168128) | Sediment microbial communities from San Francisco Bay, California, United States - SF_Jul11_sed_USGS_4_1 | ecosystem: Environmental > Aquatic > Marine > Sediment | place: USA: California...
CCTGATACCGGATCAGGTGTGTCCACACCAGGATTGTCATACACCCAGCCTGCCCAGCGGGCATTGGTGGCAAAATCACTGAAATCTAACTTGTTATAATAAACCGTCGGATTGTTCGCATCTATCCTGTTATCCTGCGTGTGAAAATTCTCTCCCGCTATATACCCCACGGTCACCTTATGCGAATCCCCCGGTGATAGCGTCAGGATCGGTCCAAAGGAAAATAAATAACGGGTATCGTAGCCATCTGCCATATCTCCACAGAATGTCGCCTCCGGCGGCTTTATCCAGCCCTCGGCGCTCTTATCTGTACACGAATAAATCTGGTCATAATCCCACTCCTGATTCGACATTATAAAATATTTCAACTTGTCTCCGCAGGGTGTCCCCTTACCTCCCTCACACCATATCCCGTAATTCTTTATCCATAAATCCCAGTTGCTCTGCAAATGCGGTCCCCAGTCTAAATTCACTGGGTCATTCCCCTCTGACATCCACCAGTTGAAGGAAATGTCTTCTGTGGGGGCTCGCACTACACGCACTCCTGTTACGCCGGTTACACTCCTGGGTCCCGGTACTCCCTTAACCAGATCACCATCGTTGTCTGCTATCCAGGCTACGTTTATCGTGTCCTGATACTGCAGCGTATCTGCCCATAATGCCGATGGATATGTGGTACGATAACCTGATATATCATCAAATGAACCCGGTGCTCCTTTACTTGTATGATAGACATCTGCATCTATGTAAAAACCCAGCCAGATGTTACGGACATCCTTTGTCCCTATGTTCCTTACGGTGAAATCTATCAAAGCAAAATCCTCCGCATAATCATAACTCCAGCTGTAACTGCGCTGCTCTACCTGAATCCCGATGGGTTTATGCGGCCTCCGGTCATAATCATCCTGATTAACTCCTATTGTCGCTGTATCTGAATATATTGCGATTATATCCTGCTCCGATACTGCTCCTGCTGTATCCGGATCAGGACAGCAGGGAGTGGTTGGTCTTATAGTTTTCTCCTTTATACAACCACCCTGCCCCTCCGTCCCTGGATACATCTCGTAAACCCCTAACCAGCCATCTGCTCCCACACTAACCAGGGTCTCGCCCTCTACTACCGCACCTATCCACAAGGCTCCCTGAAACAGGTAATCTAAATCTGTGCCGCAGGGATAATGAAAGGACTCGGCACTGGGAATCTCTCCTGAACAGGTAGGCATAAAACATCCACCCTCTGATTCCGGTAGACCTCCGGCTTGACTTCCTATGAATCCCCAGTTAGTCAGGGTGAAGCAGTATTTGGCTACGCGGTGAGTACGCTGCTGAACACAGGGGTCATCTAAGGGCTTAAGAAGAGAAGTCATCCCTGATGTTGATTCCATCTCCTTGGTGCGACCAAAACATAATGGCAAATTTAAAAACATAATAAATAATACTGTTAATATTGCTCCAGTAAATATAAACTTAAACGCTTTAATCATTACTTGCTCCTTTCAATTTATATTATGAGCATATCCTGAATATCACCATAATTGTAACTCTATCGCTTAACAATTAAATAAAAATAAATATTTAAGCAAATAAAATATTTAAAAATATACCCATATTATCATTATATAGACAAAATACCTGCCAGGTTTTTAAAACACTTAAAAATACACTTATCCTTAACTCTATGGGAGAAAAGGAATAAGAATAATATCTGGACTATAGTAACTGAAAGAAAAACGATAACCGCAAATTTTGCGTATCTTATTAAGTTTATATTGGATAAGTTCTAACAATTAAATCACTTATAAAAAAATCTGCCGCAATAAAATCTGCGCTTAATTAAGTAAAATTGCGTCTTTTCAGCTGAAGTCTATCAGGTTTTTAATTTTTTAAGTTTATTTTTTAATCAAATGAAATTTATCTACTTTTAATTATAGGTACCTCTTTTGAATTAGTGATAGTCTTTGCTGGCTTTGAATCTGATTCTGCATGTTCGAAAATCGGTAAGTAGCGCACCGCTAAGGAAAAAACAAAAAACCCGGTTGCCACAATGGCTAATGTTATGGATATCTCCATCCAGGATGGAAAATAGGAAACACCTGCAGAGGCTTCCATCCCGGTTACTGCAATATTAAGTCTATTTAATAAAAATCCTGCTATGGTAAATATGGAAGCATAATAAAGGCCTCTTTCAGAAAGCCTTACCCGTTTGATAGCTAAAAGTACTATTGGTGCGATTATTCCTATAATCGCTTCTAACCAGAAAAGATAGGTCTCGGATCTGTTTATGAAAATATTAGACCAAACTCCACGTCCGGAGAAATCCTGAATCTTAAGAATAGCATACACTACTAAAGTGACCAGCATTACTCTGCCCAGGTCTGCCAGAAGGTCCATTCTCAGACGATGCCCAAATGCTCTATAACTTAAATGTGATTCGAAAATCACCATAGCACAGCCTACTGCTACGGCAGACAAAAAGAATAAGAATGGTATTATAGATGAATACCAGAAAGGGTAGAGCTTCTCTGGCATTATAAGATAAAGTGACCCTAAAGAGGACTGATGCAATGTAGAAAGGATCACTCCGGCAATAACCAGAGGAATGATGACTTTACCTACCCATTTTTTCGGTGTGCCCCAGCCTAAACTCTCAAAAATTATGGGACTGAACTCTAAAGCCAGAACTGTGGTGTAGAGCATCACGCACCAGCCAACTTCGAAAAGAACCGAATGTGGATTCCAGTATATTAAAAGATGCCAGATTCTCCACGGTTGACCTAAATCGAACAAAAGTGCAAAGATAACCAGAAGATATCCCAGGAAAGCTGTTAGGATTGTTGGCCTTAAGATCGGATAGAACCTTTTAATATGAAATACATAGATAATGGCAGCTATGGTAAATCCCCCGGCAGCCAAACCAACGCCACACAAAATATCAAAACCTATCCATAACCCCCAGGGAAACTGGTCACTCAAGTTGGTAGAGGCTCCCAACCCCTTAGTGAAACGAATCACTGCGGCAATAATTCCCAAAATCCAGATTATAACCAGGACTACTTTCCAGAAGGTAATTTTAAATGGCAATCTCATTTTAAACTCCGTTTTTTTGTTTTTTTAATTTTTATCTTCAGATGAATCCCTGTTCTTAGACTTATTGTATTCTGATAACTCCATCCTTCGATTGATAATCCAGTAAATTCCGTACAGAAAAACCCCACTCACCACCACATAATTGGGAATTTTTGACATGATCTCCCAGGTTAAATCAGACAGGGGCTTCTCTATCAGATCAGCCCTGAAGCCAAATTTCTCAAAGGGAATGCTGGATATTATCAGAACCGAAGTTCCCCCAACTTCCTTTTCACCATAAATGTGATTAATGTATTGACCCGGATTTTCCTGTATCCTTTTTCGTGCCTCTGCCAATAGTTCTTCTCTATCACCGAAATAGGTAGCACCCGTAGGACAGGCTTCCGCACATGCAGTTATTTTACCTTCTTTTTGTCTTTGTGCACACATCGTGCATTTTTTAACCAATGGTTTGTTACTCTTCCACTCATAAGCCGGGACGTCGAAGGGGCAGGCCTGGATACAATAGCGGCAGCCAATGCATTTCTTGTCGTGGTATATAACCGGTCCTTCAGGTGTTTTTTCAAAAGCCTTTACCGGACAGACGGAGGCGCAGGTGGGCTCATTACAGTGCATACACAGCTTACGGTAAAACACCCCATCTGTTTCTTTCACCACTGTATAGTTTGTGGCAGAAAGGTCCTCTTCTACTTTTTCAGTCTCCGGAAGTTTATTGGCTTCCTTGCAGGCATAGTAACAAGCCATACACCCTATGCATTTGGTTACATCTATTAAAAGGGCTTTGGGCTTTGTCATATCATTGCTCCTTTTTTATTTTTTTACACTTGGTGAAGCATAACAAAAAAATGTTAAAAAGGCAACCTCTCTTTATCAGTTGAGATGCCTTTATAACCAGTAATATCCACTAAAAATTTGAGGTTTTTAACTCATCCATGCTCCAGGATTAGATCGCTCGAAACAGTTTTATTCCTTTCTAAAACTCTATTCATGGCCTCGGATAGCTCCTCCGGGGTAAAAGGTTTTGGAACATAATCAGATATCCCGGTCCTCATAGCTTTAATTGACGATTCGACAGAAGGATAGCCCGTGATCATAATTACCTCGATTTTGGGATTTTCCTGTTTTACTCTTTTGGCTATCTCAAGACCATCCATTCCTTCCATCTTCCAATCAGCAATCACCACATCAAATCCATTCCCTTTAACTTTGCTTAATGCTTCCTCTCCTGTCAATGCTGTATCTACCTTGTACCCTTTCTGGGTCAGAATCTTTTTGCAGCTGCTGCATATGATGTTTTCATCATCCACAACTAATACATTGGGTACAGGCTTAACCGCCGGTTCAACAAAAGAAGTTAACTCTACAGTTTCTTTTATCGCTTTACCCTTTCTTAGCAGGCTATCAATTACAATCGCTGCTATGAAAGTTACTGCTACAAATATGGCTACCATTTTAACTCCTCCTCTTTGATGCCATTAATGTTCTTTTTGTCAACATTTTGTAATAATCCTTATTTTACAGATTTTTTACCGAATAAAGCTTTGAAAATCCCCGCGATTATAGTCACCAATCCTACGGGTAAAAGAGCTATAAAGAAAAGTCTCGAAAAAACCGCACTCCATAAAAACTTGGGAACTGAAAGAATGGCATTACCCAATCTTTTTGTGCCTGAAATGGCAAAGGTCTCCGGAATATATTCCCCTTCAATTACCAAATCTTTTTTAAATTCTTCTTTATTATCTTCTCCGGAAATAATCTTTCTCACTTCAGCTTGTATTGGAGATTCAGCAACTGGTTCCACCCGTTTAGATTTAATTGAGCTTTCTAATGCTTTGATTATAACATCCTTGAGCTCCTCGGGCGTAAAAGGCTTGGAAACATAATCAGAAACTCCTAACTTCATCGCTTTTACAGCAGATTCTACTGAAGGATAACCTGTTATCATCACAACAATTATATCAGGATGGTTCTTTTTGATAATTCTTAACACTTCCAAACCATCTATCTCGGGAAGTTTCCAGTCTACTAAAACCGCGTCGTATTTATCTTCTTCAATTTTCTTTAAACCTTCCCTTCCATTCATTGCCCCCTTAACCTCAAAACCTTCCTGATTTAATATCCTTCGGCAGCTATCTAAGACGATTGGCTCATCGTCTATCACCAGTATGTTCTTTCTATTCTTCATTTTAGCTACCTCCTCTTATAAAGAGTTTGTTACTTTTTTCACAAGGAATAAACGCAAACAGAGTGCCAAAAAAATATTCAATTTTACCAATTAAAGGTAATCTCTTATATTTCAATAAGTTAAATATATGAAATGGATTGATTTTTGTGGAAGGTTAAAGATATATAATGCAGGATGTATATTATTTCTATTCAAACTACAGTTATAAGTTCTTGTTCTACAACAAAAAGCGCTGATAACTTCATGTATAAAATAATTTCAGGTGTATAATAATATTATTCATTATTCTCTTTAATACTTATATTATATTTTCTCATTAAAGCTTGAAAGTTTGTCCTTTGCATCCCAACCTCCTTGGCAGATCTGGTAACATTCCAATCATTCCGGTTTAAAGACTCAAGCACAAACATTTTCTCTATATTCTCAACAGCACTCTCACGCAGATATTTTTTCAATTTTTTAAGCTCTTCAGAACTTTTAGGGGTTTGGGTGTCAATTTCTGCACCCTTTCCTATAATAGAAGCTGGAAGGTATTCTGAGACAATGGATTGGCTCTCAGCCATAACCACAGCTCTCTCTATAATATTTTCTAACTGTCTTACGTTACCCGGCCACCCATAACTTATAAGCTTGTTCATTGCCTCAACAGAGATGCTTTTTATATCTTTGTCCATTTCTTTGGTGAATTTCTTAAGAAAATGATAAGCCAGAATCGGAATATCATCCTTTCTTTCTTTTAAAGGGGGAACAGTTACCGATACTACATTTAATCTATAGTAGAGATCCTCTCTGAATCTCTTCTCTTTAACCAGGCTCTCCAGATTTTTATTTGTAGCTACAATAAAACGTAAATCCACTTTTTTCGGTTGAACCCCTCCAACAGGAAGGAACTCCTGTTCCTGAATAACTCTTAATAGCTTACCCTGGATAATAGCATTAATATCCCCAATCTCATCCAGAAAGACTGAGCCACCATTCGCTACCTCAAAAATACCGGGTTTAGTAACAAATGCGCCGGTAAATGACCCCTTTACATGACCAAAAAGCTCGCTTTCTAAAAGGTCCTGTGATAAGACGCTGCAATCCACCGGGAAAAAAGGTTTATTTTTTCTCAGGCTGTTGAAATGAACTGCTCGAGCAACTAACTCCTTACCGGTTCCGCTCTCTCCGTAAATCAATACCGTGCTGTCTGTGGGAGCTACCTTGCGAATAAATTTGAAAACCTCCTGCATCTTTGGGCTATTACCAACTATATTGTCGAAGGAATACTTAGCCTCTAATTCTTTACGCAGGTAGATATTCTCAAAAATCAGTTTTTTTTTATCCAGGGCTTTCTCCACTACCACAATGAGCTCTTCAGGAGTGAATGGTTTGGGAATATAATCCAGGGCACCCATCTTCATAGCCTGGACTGCAGTCTGGACAGTAGAATATCCGGTGATTATTATAACAATCATCTCCGGGTCTTTCTCCCTGATCTTCGCTAATAGCTCCATACCATCCATACCTGGCATCTTCAGATCAGTGATTACCATATCGAATGATTCCTGACTGAGCTTCTCTAAAGCCTCCTGCCCTGAAAGAGCTGATTCAACCTCGAACCCCTCGGGCAAAAGTATTCTCTGCACACTTTTACAGACCACCAGCTCATCATCTACAACCAGGATCTTACTTTTTGTCATCTCCTGTCTTTAATCTCCTTTCTCTGATCTATTACTCCAAAGGTAACTTTATTATAAAGGTAGAGCCTTCTCCTAATTTGCTTTTGACCTCCAGAAATCCTTTATGCCTCTGGATTATCCCGTAACTTACCGAGAGTCCTAAACCCGTTCCTTTGCCGGACCTCTTGGTGGTGAAAAACGGATCGAATATCTTGGAAAAATTCTCCTCGGATATTCCGCATCCTGTATCGGAGAAACTTATCTGCACGAATTTCTTGTGAGAATCCAGGTCAGATTCTATGGTGAGAGTTCCACCCTGAGACATGGACTCAGCCGCATTTAAAATTATATTCACAAACACCTGTTTTATCTGATCAACATCTACCATTGCAGTTGGCAGGTCCTCTTTAAGTTTTTTAACCACCTTGATATTATGAAAGATAGCCTGATTCTCCAGCAGGGAAAGGGTCTCCTCCACCACCATGTTTATAATGGCTGGGCTTTTACTGGGTTCTGTCTGTCGTGCGAATTCCAGTAGACCTTTTACGATTTTCCGGCAGCGTGTGGTCTCGTTTACTATCACCTCCAGATCCTCTTTTATCTGCAGATTATCATTATGCTCCTTTAAAAGCAGTGAGCCGTAGGTCAAAATACCGGTTAGGGGATTATTAATCTCGTGTGCCACTCCGGCAGCTAACTTACCCAGGGATGCCAGCTTTTCTGATTGAATCAGCTGTTCCTGGGTTTTCTTTAGCTCCTGACTTCTCTCCTCTACTCTTTTCTCCAGGACCTTGCTCCATTCTTTTAACTCCTTTTGAGCTTCTTCCAAATCCCGGGTCATCCGGTTAAAGGAGTTCGCCAGCTCACCTATCTCATCCCTGGAATCAACTTTCAGAGTATAATCTAATTCACCCGCAGCGATCTTATTGGTGCCATTCACCAGGGCTCTCACCGGACGGCTCACTGACCTCTGGACGAAAATTCCTATGGCACCAGAGATCACCAGGAAAACCAACACTGCAAAAGCCAGCATCTTGTTCTGATTACCCTCTATCTTCTTGTCCACATCTGTCAGCGACATCCCGATATCCAGAACCCCTAAAACCTTCTGTGTAGGGGGATGTATGTGACACTCGGCAGTGTAACAATCCTCTTCATTATAAATAGGATCTATCACCCCCAAAACCCTGTGACCCTCTTTGGTTTTGTAAATCCGGTTACGTTCAGGGATAGGCAGTTTTTCTAAGGGTTTTTCTGCGGCATGACAGGTATAACAGGCTTCAGCCTTTTTATCCACCATTGAGCCGATCTCTTTTCCATCTGAGGAGTACATTATAGTCCCCTCTTTATTGAAAACCCTGATCTTCTCGATCCCTTCCTGCTCTCCAATAGTCTCGATGATCTTATGCACATCCTCGGTCTCGTATTTCAGCATATCATAGCGGGTGCTTCTTTTAATGGTCTCGCTTATGCGGTTAGCACCGCGCAGAACCTCGGCTATCAACTGACTTTTCTGTGAGTTTATGCTCACATAGGCAAAAACCCCCAGAGCGATAACCAGAATAGCCCCTACGAATAAGATCAGCTTAAATCCCAGGCGGTTATACCACATATGAAAACTCCTTAAATTGAAACCTAATATAAAATCTTCAACCTCAAATGTCAAACCCTTAACCAGTAATTATACTTAATAAAAAAATGATACATTTGCCCGCTTGTAGTTACCCAATTTATGGGGCTGTTTTTGTCTCTGTTAGAGGAGATCAGGTAGTTCGGGAATTCCAATTCCCGAACTAACGTAGAAACAAATGGCTGTGCATTTTTTCGAACTGGTCTTCGGGTGATGAATTCCCCTCCCTGCAGGGAGGGATAAGGGGATGGTGATAAGATGTAGGGACAGAACAGTGTTCTGTCCTTTCACTTTTCACCCATAGGGCTCGTAATGACATATCGGAAATCGGTAAACCCACGTTGCCCTCAAAGTAGGTTTATTATTATACTCCTTTCCCACCTTGGGGGCAAGGTGGGAATGCCATTGAAATTGCATTAACGCGGTCAATGCACTCCAAAAAAAATAGCGGCGAAGGGATTCGAACCCCTGACAAAAGGATTATGATTCCTCTGCTCTGACCAACTGAGCTACGCCGCCATTTTGACAAGTTATTTACGATAAAAAACAAGAATTGTCAAGGGAAAATGTCTATTGGATTCAATCGGTAGAACAGACATTCCTGTCTGTTCTGGTCAGACAAGAATGTCTGACCTACCAACTGGTAGAGACGCATCGAATACGTCTCTTGTAGGGACAGGACATCGTCCTGTCCGTAGGTTCTCCTTCCCTTTATGGTAGAGTGTAGGGATTACCCGCCGGGTCGTTCATACCTTAACCTGTAACTCCTCTTTGCCCTCAATGTGGGGAAATTTGATGTTTGGCAAAACCAGGTTCCCATTTCAGGAGTAAAACCATCTACATTCAATCTGATTACAATTCATTTATAGAGTATAAATATCTAAATTTTACTTGATAAAATTAATTGGAGGTTTTATTTTTGTTTTAGATAAATAATTTTAAATGAAATAAATTATGTTAAAGGGCTTTTTATTTTTTATCCACCTGCGAAGAAAGGAGGGAACAAATCTCAAGGAATTAGATTGCCTTATTTGACAATTTCAATAAGGAGGCAGTATGAGAAAAATTAATCTATTAATTATATGCTTGATGATATTTGTTTTTTATTCTTTCCGAGCTTTAGCAGAAGAAATTAATACTGTAATAGATTACAAATGGGGGGTTCAGTTAAGTGAAGAAGAGGCTAAAACCTTTCCATATTCTGCTCAGATAACTTTTGAAGCCCTTCCCGAATTAGGCAAAACCACTAAAGTAAATCTCAAACTGCAGGCTCATCAATTCTGCTATCAGGAGCCTCGCTTTAACATTATGCGCACCTGGAGCAAGGATGGTGAGCTTGGTCCGTTCGAGTGCAGCCAGATCGAGCCCAGATGGACTACGCCAATCAAAAAGGGCGATATTTATGAAGGAACATTCAGTTTTAAAACGGACAGGGCTGGAAAATATGTCTTTGCGGTTATGGTCATCACCAGTGCAGTCTGTACCAAGATAACCGAAGCGATATTTCACATCTTTTTAGATTTGGATGAATCAGGGAAGTTGACCTCCCTGCGCGGGAGTAAATCCATGCCTGAGGATAATGCGATTAAGCTGAGATTCGAGGAAGGTCAAATAAATGGTTATTTCAGAATAAATCCTCCACCCTCTTTAAATGACACATCCCACGTCAATTATGGAATAATAATAAAGGATAAAACCCCGCAGGAGCTTAAAATTTCTGTAGCTGGCTCCCCCGGGCTTGCGGTAATAGATTCTCCCAGAAAATCATCCGGAATTGCTGATTCGGTTTATTACTTAAAAGGCACTTTTAAATTAGTGCCTTCTAAGACAGGCGAGGGTTATTTTATTCTGACAGCAGAAGAAACACCGCAACTTAAAACCTCGGATTCTATAAAGAAAGATTTCAAGATTGTGTTTGATCTGGATGAAAAGGGTAAGTTTAAGTCAATGGATAAGGAGATTATCCCGGAGGAATAAACAGAAGGTCTAAAGGAGTGAGTAGTTATGTGTAACAAAAAAATATTTAGTGTGGGTTTGATTATTTTAGCAATTACCCTCGGGGCTTTTTGGGTTTTACCCGGTTTGATTTTTCCTGATGATCAGGGGAAGTATACAAGACCCTATATACCTGGTAGTAATACAACCCGGGAAATAGAACCACCAAAGCAGGAGATAAAACAGATTTTTGATTATGGGTTTGAATCGCCAGTAGATTCCTGTAAAGGTGGTGCTTTTCTAGCCCAGATAAGTTTCGAATCTCTACCTCAATTAAATAAACCCACTAAGATTTATGTGAAGTTAAAATCATGCTGGGAAACAACTAAAGAAGTCCCTCATTTTGATGTAAGGGGAAATGAGGGGTCGCTGGATTACACTCAACTCGAGCCTAAGTTGTTGCCTCCTATCAAAAAAGGTGATGAGTATGAAGGAGAGGTTACAATCATTCCCAGAGATATAGGAAAATATCTATTGCACATTTTCATGGTTAAGGGTGGGGTAGATGTTAAATTTGGTTTTAATGAATCTGGAGAGTTAGTTCATCTTTCAAACAAAGGTTTTTTCCCAAAAACAGAATTACATAACCATCCTATTATAAGTGATACAGAGATTTATGTTAAATTTGGTGGTACTTACGTAACCAATCTTTTCCACATAACTCCCCCTTTATCTTTGCACGACACCTCGATAGTTAATTACCGGGTTGTAACCAAGGTTGATTATCCAGATGGTTTGAAGATTGTAACTAATTATGGTCGTAACATCAGCTTTGAGATGGTACCTGGTCCAGTTAATAAAGGTGATACCTTAAGGGGTTCTTTTATAGCAGTTCCTCCAAGAGTAGGTAAGAACAGTATTGGCTTGGGCATAGAGGAGCCTCCCAGAGAGGGAGTTAAACCGCAGAATGACAGTTTCAGTGCCCAGTATCATTTACTTCCAGATGGCAAAATACTGTTTATTTCCAAGGGCCAAAAACAATATGGTTCACTTGTTAGCTATTATAGGAAGAAAGGGGTGTCTCTTGAATAAAGGTAAATTATTTTTCGGGGTTTTTC
>Ga0224495_10002619_pt1 | contig 11615 bp, 6 predicted proteins | sample SF_Jul11_sed_USG_FD_168128 | JGI IMG/M metagenome (GOLD analysis project Ga0224495, IMG submission 168128) | Sediment microbial communities from San Francisco Bay, California, United States - SF_Jul11_sed_USGS_4_1 | ecosystem: Environmental > Aquatic > Marine > Sediment | place: USA: California...
AACCACGCCGAGCGCGGTATCCCTGGCCAAATTCCGAAACCGGAAAAACAAAACCAATGCCCCCGGAGCCCTGCCCAGGGAGCGCCGGGCGCTGCTGACGGTGCACAAAGGGCGGATGCGCCGGGAGGCCGAAGCCTTGATGGCCCTTCTGCGCGAGCGCGGTCTGAGCCCGATCATAGTCTCCAGCACCGCCGTGGGTCAGCGCGATGAGGCCCTGTTCGAAGTGCGGCTGCCCTCTGCGGAAGTTCCCCAGGCCCGGAGTCTCGTTCAAACCTTTCTGTCCCGGGAAATTCCGGAGTGATCCCTGGCCGCCCTCGGCCCTTTTCACGGCGCCGAGCGGCCGGAGCGCGTTGACAGGCCGAGGCCCCAAGTGATAGCGTTCCCACGGTTCACCCGTATGTCCTCCACGCCGGAAATAACCCCATGGTGTTCCCGGTTTTGCTCCTTCCACGGATGGGTTGCGTGCCCGTCTCGACAATGCCTATCGGCTCCCTGGTGACAACCGCCCATGAAAGCTCTCCGTATCCTTCCTGAAAAATGCACGGGCTGCCTGCGCTGTGAGCTGGCGTGCTCCCAGGCGCAGACAGGCACATATCAGCCCGCCGCCTCGGTCATCAAGGTCGCCCCCCTGGAGGGCCACACCAGCTATGCCCCGTACACCTGTGTGCAGTGCGCCGAGGGGTGGTGCATGACCGCCTGCCCCGTGGACGCCATCGGCATCGCCCCGACGGGGGCCAAGGAGGTTTCCGCCGCTCAATGCGTAGGCTGCAAGCTCTGCACGATCGCCTGTCCTTACGGCACCATGTTCCTGCTGCCGGAGAGCAAGAAGGCCATCAAGTGCAATCTGTGCCATGGCAACCCGGCTTGCGTACAGGCCTGCCCCACGGGCGCCATCGAGTATGTGGAAACCCCGGCGGGAGACTGGCTGGGCGAGTTCGCCCACAAACGCTCCGCGTATGTGCACACCGGGCGCGTTTAACGGCCCCCGCCTCCTTAGGGCGGATTCCCTGGAACCCTGGAACCTCATCGCAACGACCTTGGAGGATTGAATCACATGGCCAGCAAGCGGCACGTCATCGTGGGAGCAGGCACCGCCGGAATCAATGCCATTCGCACCCTGCGCCAGATGGGCAACCAGGATTCGGTTGTGCTGGTATCCGGAGAACGGCCCTACTCGCGCATGGTGTTGCCCTATGTGCTGGAAGGCGGCATCAGTGAAGGCCACACCGCCACGGTCAGCCCGAATCAACTGGAGCGCTGGGGCGTGGAAATGCGCTTTGGACGCCAGGCGGCGTCTCTGGACGCCAAGGGCCGGTCGATAAAGCTGGACAACGGGGATGAGCTTCCCTTTGACACACTGCTTATCGCCACCGGTTCCTCCGCGGCGCGTCTGCCCCTTCCCGGGGCGGACGGGCAGGGGATCCACAGTTTTTGGACGCTCAAGGATGCCCGGGGCCTGAATACCCACATCACCCCCAATGCCCATGTGGTGATGGTGGGAGCCGGTTTCATCAGCTTCACCATTCTCAACGGCATTATGCAGCGGGCCGGCAAGGTGACCGTGGTGGAAGTGGAACCACGCATTCTCCCCCGCATGGTGGACACGGCGGGTTCTGAAATGACCGCCGCATGGCTCACCGCACGGGGCGTAACCCTGCGCACCGGCGCACGGCTCAAGGAAATAGCCCAAACCGGGAACAAGCGCCGCCTGAGTTTTGCGGATGGAACCACCCTGGACGCCGATGTGGTGGTGATGGCCACCGGCATCCGCCCCAACCTGGGCTGGCTGGAGGGCTCCGGGGTCAAGGTGGATAAGGGCGTGGTGGTGGACGAATACCTGCAAAGCAATCTGGCGGGGATCTATGCCGCCGGAGATGTGGCCCAGGCCCGCAACCTCATTACCGGAGCCAGTGAGGTGCATGCCATTGAGCCCACCGCCATGGAGCATGGCCGCGTGGCCGGGGCCAACATGGCGGGCGAGCGCGTCAGCTATCCGGGAAGTCTGCTCATGAACGTGGTGGGTGTGGCGGGATTGGAAATCGCCAGCTTTGGCGCCTGGGACGATGCCAAGGCGGAGAGCATTACGGACCTCCGGCCCGGACAATCCAGCTACCGCCTCTACCGCTTTCTGGGGGGACGCATGGTGGGAGCCATTCTGATCAGTCCGGAAGGCGAGGCGTGGCGCGGCAACGATCTGGGGATGCTCAAGGGGCTGGTGCAGTCCGGGGCGGACCTGAGCGGATGGAAGCGGCACCTGAAGGCCAATCCGTTGGACCTCAAGCCGGCCTATCTGGCGGCGCGGACGGTCACTCACCTGATGCCCCGGACCCTGCTGGGTCGCCCCAGCAGTTCGCCTGGCGCTTGATCCGTTTGCACATGGGTTCTGGCGAGAAACCTCAGACCTCGCCCACCGGGTTCATCAGATCCACCAGGGTTCGGGTCTTCTCGGTGCGGCGGGCCTGGCGGACTTCCTCGGCTTCCGTCACGATGGGCGTATCCGGCTCGATCTCAAACAGATGCTGACCCTTGTGCACCATTTGTCCGGTTTCCGACCTCAAATGGACCTTGGTGATGGTGCCCGCGAACTCCGCCTTCAATGGATTGAACATTTTCATCACCTCCAGCAAACCCAACACCTGTCCTGGAATCACGGGGTCCCCTTCTTTTACGAAGGGGGGGTCTGCCGGACTGGGACGCGTATAGAACGTGCCCCCTGTAAAGGCGACCACCTCGTTGGATTGCGCCTGAGGCAGATCTTCCAGCGCTGTTCGCAGGAGGTTGGCGCTGGCGGGTGTCTCAAATTTGGACGGCATGAGCACCTCCAGCCGGTCATTGAGCTTGATGTCATAGAAGCCCGCCTCGCGGCCGGTGAGCAGGGGCAACTCCAATAGGGACAGCCCCAATTGATGGCCCCGATGCGCCGCCCGAATGGCATCCCAGTTTTTCCCTTCCAGTTCCGGCGGAGGCGAGGCTTGTGCCATCAGCGCGGTCAGGGTTTTCCAGGGCAGGGGCGCGCTTCCGAGTCGAGCGCGGAGATCGCGGTAGAACTCCAGCCCCGTATTCAGCAGTTCCAGATCCTGCTGCCAGATTTGTTCCTCAGGAGAGACGCCCGAATGAGGTTCCAGCCGCAGGTAATGGTAGAGCTGAAACAGCACCTCCAGCGGGTTCTGCCGCCATTCCACCCGACCCTCCTCAATGACAAAGCGGCGCTGGCGACGCGGGGAAAGCCAGCCAGCCATAAAATGCGGCCGTTGATACAACTGCATCAGAGGCCGCAGAATCAGGGTCCGCTTGGTTTCCAGCAGGGACTCGGCTTGAGGGTGCAAGGTCTGTTCGCGCTGGGCCATCAGGTTCCAGGCGGTTTCCAAATCCAAATCCCGTCCGGCCTGCCGCAACGACCCTACAGCGGCCAGGTAGGCTGAGACAAACCGTGTGGTGGGCTTCACCATGGGGTCCGCCCCCAGCATCCAGTGCAAAATTCCGTAATGAAATCCCAGATTTGTGTTCAGGTCTTCCCCGCGCATATCGGAACGCCGGAGGATTTCCGCCAGATGTTCAAAGGTCTCCGTCCGGTCACTTCCATGGCTCACCACCAGGGCCACGTTGGAATCGTATGCCCCCGCCAGTTGATAGGGCATGAACACGCCGGTATCCGGATTGCGCAGACCGATGCCCTGGTCATCCCGCAGTTCCTGCTCCATGGGCGGACTCCACGCCAGGATAATCCCTCCGGCATGGGGTTTCAGGGCATCGTTGGTGGCGTTGATCCGCACTTCCGCCCCGGAGCCCTGCCGGGGAATGCGCTCGGGCCGGGGCAGGGTATCGCCGTACACCGCCATCCAGACCATGGCTTCCACCAGGGATTCCACCACCATGGAGCGCGTGGGCTCGGTCGGATCGGTAAACCGCAGCGCGTACACCATCTCCGTCACGCGGTGTTCCACCTGAATGCGGGTATTGACCTCCATGAAGTAATGATTGGCCCCCTCCACGATGGATTCAAAGGTGGATGCGGAATTCAGGTTCACGGCGGCGCCGAACTTTTCCGCCTGGGCCTCCATGTTCCGCAACACCTCCCGGTCGGCCCGCAGCACCTCGGCCTGCGCGGCCAGTCCGCGCTGCTGATACTCCGCCGCAGCGGCAGCCAGCATTTCATCGGTGATGGAGACCTCCACCAGCTTCTGTTCGTGCATTTGCAGGGAACAATCGCGGCCCCCCAGTGCGATACACCACCGGCCATTGCCCAACAATTGAATCTCGTTGTGCCGGGTGGATTCGATATTCAATTCGATCAAGCAGTTCTTGTTGGAACCGGGCCCGGTGGCCTTGACCTCATTGAGCACCTCGAACACCGCGGCGGGGACCTCGTCCTCCCGGCTGACAATGCGCTGGCCCTTGCCGCCCCCCCCGGCGATGTGTTTGAGCCGAAAACGCCGGCCCGGTTTTTCACGCAGCAGTCGGCCCACCTGACGCTGGGCCTCGGTCTGCATATCGGCCAAACTCACAATTTCCACGCGTTTTTCCCGTGCGGCAGTCAATACGCGCTCCGCCTGAACACTGGGCTCCAACGTGGTGAAATTGGAGGGCAGGATAAAATTCTGCCGCCGTGCCAATCCCACCAGGTAGGAACTGGCCGAGGTTCCCGCGGGCGTCTTGGCCACCAGCGCCAACGCCTCCAGGTTATCCACCCCTGGCGTCACGGAAACCCCCAACTGGCGCGCCAGGGCCTTGGCCGCATCCTTGGCCCCGGCCTTTTCCGCCACGGACGAGGAGGGACCGATGAACCCCAGGCCGGCATTTTCAATGGCTTTTATGAACTCGGCGTCCTCCGCCATGAAGCCGTATCCCGCAAACAGATGGGTATAGCGGCCTTCCCGGGCGATTTCCAAGATACGCTCAATCCGCTGGGTTTTTTCGCCCCCCGAGGCGCTTGTGTAGTCCGGAATGCGATGCACCCGTTCATTCCGCCCAACCCGGCGCAATTCCGGGGATAAGGCGCGCGGGTACAACACGCTGTCCTTTTCTGAAAGCAGGATTCCACACGGCTGGGTGCCCAGACGTTCGAGTATCTCAATGGCTTCCAACCGGATGGGCCCCCGGCAGACGATCAGCACTTTGATGTGATCAAATCGGAAACTGGGCCGCCAATCCTGCGCTACCGGGGCATCGCCGTGGGTCTGAAGAGGGGAGTCCGGTTGGGTTGCGTTCACGGATGATTCCAATGAGCCGGGTTGTTGAGAAGCCCTGCATGCAGGGGAGCCCCCGCACGCCAGACATTTTGTTGTGTCATCTTTTTTTCACAACGACGGCGGTCCCCGGACAGAAGGTGCAGCCGCTTTTCCCTGTGGGAGTTTGACGGCTCAGATGTAACCGAATTTCAGAAAAAAGAAAACCGGACCGGCGTTTCCAAGCAGGGCACAGACTTAATTGGGGTGCGCAATGCTTTCCAATACGCGCAACGCTTGGGTCAACTCCGCTCGAAGGTCCGGCAATAGAGCCAGCGCGGTCTGGGGTTCTGGACCGGACGCCACCCCCGCCAGGCGGCTCGCTTGTCCGGACAGGCGCAGCGCCCCCATACCCGAGGCCGTTTCCGCCAGAGCGGCCGCCCAAATGCTCAACCGGGCCAGATTCGGAGGATGGCCCAGGGCTTCCAGTGTTCGCAGGCGTTCCTGGAGCAACTCAGCCAGGCTGTTAAAGAAAGGATCCCGCAACCCGGACTCCCGTTCCTGAAGCACCCGCTCCAGTTCTTCCAAAAAGCCGGGGGAAAATCCGGTGTCTCCGGGGGGGGGGCTGTGGGCGCGGTCAGGCTGTAGGCTGGGCCCGGAGAAGGTCAGCTTATCCAGCAAGTGGAACAAAGTGTCGGGAACCACGGGTTTATCCAGATGGGCGTTCATGCCCGCTTGCAGGCAGCGCTGATGCTCCCGTTCACTGTTGTCCGCCGTCAGGGCGATGATGGGCAAAACCTCCCCGCCCGGACAGGCTCGTATTTCACGGGCAGCGGCAAACCCATCCAGCACCGGCATTTGCAAATCCATCAATACGGCATCGAATCCTCCGGCGGCGGCGGCCATCACCGCTTCGCGGCCGTTGGCGGCCAGACTCACCCGATACCCCGCCTTAACCAGCAGTGCGCGCATTAACCGTTGATTCACCGGGTTGTCGTCCGCCACCAGAATCTGTCGGGCCCTACGCGCTCCACTTACGAGTTCAGGATTGCCCCCGGGGGAGGGCTGTTGGGGCTGACCCAATAAATCCTGAATGGTCCCCCTCAAGGTGCTGCGGGAAACCGGTTTTTTACAGAACGCCGAAACACCGCCTTGAAGCAATTCATCGAACCCGGAGGTGTCACCCAGGGGGGATAAATATATCAGCAGGGGTTGCGGTCCGCGGGAATCCCGGCGCAATGTGCGGGCAAACCCGGCAAGGGCCTTTATGCCAAAGGAGTGATCCATCAAGACCACCGTGGGCACTCCGTCCCGCAGACGCATTTTTCCCAGGCGCCGCAAAGCGTGTTCCAGAGAGTCCGCCGCCTCGGGAATCAGTTCCATGCTTTGCAAGATTTCCAAAAGCAGCGAACGCACCGGGCCTTCCCGCATGAGTACCAATGCGGGCACATTTTGCAGCAGGGTCCCCGTGTCCAACGCCTCCCCGGGGGTGTCCCCGGCCGGAAGCAACGGCAGCCGCAGGGTGAACGTGGTGCCTTGATCGGGTTGGCTGATCACCTCGATTGTTCCCTCCATGCGCTGCGTCAGATGCCGCACGATGGCCAATCCAAGCCCCACGCCTCCGGTATATCCGGCGGCTCCCTGGCGGCTTTGCACAAAGCTTTCAAAGATCCGCTGGTGATCCTCCGGAGGAATTCCATGACCGGAATCTGATACGGAAATCCGCAGCCGCTCCGCGCCCTCTGTGTGGGTCTCAAGGTCCATCCGCAGCCAGACACTCCCCTTTTCGGTGAACCGGATGGCATTCGTCACCAGGTTGAGCAACACCTGGCGCAAGGCCACGGGTGCGCCTTGAATTCGGGCGGGGACATCCAGCGCGGTGAAACTGGCGATTTCCAAGCCTTTGGCAAAGGCTTGCGGAGCCAACGTTCGCACCACCTCCTCCATCAGATCCTCGGGGTCGAGCGCCACCCGCCCCAGGGGCGGAGCCCCGGCTTCCAGGCGGGCGAGTTCCACCACATTGTTCACCATTTCCAACAACAGCAGGGCGGATTGACGGGCGTCGGCCAGGTGGCTCCCCGTTTCTTTGTCCAGCTTTCCTCCCCGCTCCTCCGCCAGACGGATAAATCCGATAATCGCGTTCAACGGCGTTCGCAATTCGTGCCCCACCCTTCCCATAAACTCGCTGTTCACCCGAGCGGTGCGCAGGGCTTCCTCAGACGATCCATCCGCCGCACCCGAATGGGCTTTTTTTTCCGGCAGCACCTCTATGCTCAGCAGATATCCCTCGTTCCCACCTCCCGAGTTCTGAAGCGGAAACACCATCAGCGCCCTGTCCGGGACCTGGTCAGGGGGCAGCGGAATTACGAGCGGCTCCACCATCACCTCCCTGGGGTTGAGCGCGTCCAGACTGGCCGGGGCCACACCCAACAGGGGGATCCAGTCTTGCACCCGCTGATGCGCATCAAGCGCCACGGCCCCTTTCTGGGCATGGATCAGCCCCTTCATGGCGGCATTGCTGGCCACCACCTTCAATTCCCGATTTAAAACCGCCTGGGGTTTGGGATGCTGATCGAAGACTCTGCGGAATTCGATCTCCCCCTGATTGACCCCCGCCAGTTGCAACAGCATGGGGTCCATGTTGATGAAGCGGCAAACATACCCCTCCCCGGAACCCAGGGTCAGGGGCGAGATACTGACATTGGCGGCGAAGGCGTTTTGATTGGCGGACATCCCCGCCAGCGCATGGGGACGTGCGCCGCTTTTATCCAGAGAATGGAACAGCGATTCGCTCGAAGGATGCACCGCGTTCCAAAGGGTAAAAAGCGAATCGAATTCACGCCCCTTCAAATCGGCAATGGGATACCCCAGCAGACGGGCTGCGGTCAGATCGCACCCCGTCACCACTCCGGCGGGATCCAGAAACAGCAGCGCGGCAGCCGTTTCTTCCAGCAAAGCCTGCAATTCTTCCCGCGGGTTGGGACGCATGGCGCTTCTCATGGGAGGCAACGGCGGTTCGTTTTTAAACCCAAACGGCGAAACGCATCCCTGTTGGATTTAAAAGCGAGGATAAGATACCACACCCAGTACTCACGAGGAATTCTTTCCCTTCCGCGATGCGGTCTATTTCTCCGCCACTTGATAGGGCCGGGTCAGGTATTTCTTTTTGGCCACCAGCAAATACAATCTTCCAGGATTTTTTAAATTGCCAGCCACCCATTCCGCATCCTGTCCCTCGCCCCAGAAGAGGTCACCACGGCCATGGCCGCGAATCGCGCCACCCGTATCCTGTATCAGCATGAAGCGCTTATAGGGCATCAGGGCGCCGGGCACCATGGGATCGGGAACATCCGTGGTCACCAGCGCCAGGGAGCCGGGCGGAAACAGCCGCCGATCCAGCGCCAAGGAACGGCCCGGAGTCAGGGGAACCCCGATATGACCCACGACCCCCTCGGTTAGCGGCCGGAAAAACACATAGCTGGGATTGGTATTCAGCAAAGACCGCACCTGACCCGGATTTTCGGCCAGGTAGTTCTTAATGGTTTGCAAGCTCACCTCCTCCCGCTTGAGGAAGTCCTTGCGGATCATTTCCGCGCCCAGGCTGCGGTATGAGTGCCCATTGCCAGACTCGTAGCCCACCTTAAGCCGTCTGCCATCCGGAAACAGCACCGTACCCGAGCCCTGGATTTGCAAAAAGAACAAGTCTATCTCATCCACATAAGCCAACACTTCCGCCTTGCCATTGAGCACATTGCCCTCCAGTATTTCCGACCGGCTGTAAAAGGGCACGATGCGGGAGCCCTTGAGGCGGCCCACCAATCTCCGCGAGGGAAGCTCACTGTCAAAATCCTGTAAATTCACCTCCACCATATTCTGGGGGCGGCCTAATAACGGGGTTTTCAAATTGTCCTGGGGTTTCTGGCTTCCCGGTATGACCGGCTCATAATACCCGGTGAACAGATTCGAACCGGACTCGGCCACCGATTCAAAGAACATGAACTGCTCGGCGATGGCGCGTGAGAGCGCGGCCTCATCCTCAGCGGTCAGCAGGAGGGCCCGGAACAGCAACAGTGAGCCGATCATCTGGTCCACGCTATAGTCTTCCTCCCCATACCGGTAGCGTGTGGATTCGGGAACGCGGAGAAAATAGCGTATGGATTGATCCACCGCGTCCACCAGACCTTCCCGCGGACCCGTGTCCGCCAATTGGCTCAGGGCGGGGGGCGAAATGGGAAACACTCCCCGCTTGCCGGCGCATCCGGTCGCCAGCAGAGCCCCTAGCAGCACCAAGGCCCACCACTTAAGGTGACCCTGTCCTGACAGCGCAGGCGTTATTTTAATGTGGCGATGAAAATTCACAGTGAGGACCCCTTGGGAATCCGAAACCCATCGTGGTTATTTCCTGCCGTGGAAGAACAACCCGTCACACCCGCAAGGCCGTATTGGTGTGAACTCCTCCTTAGGGTATGATGACCGCAGGCCCCGCATCGGAGGATCCGATATAACCGATGCCCGACGGGGGAGTCCGGGGCTCCCCTTAACCCACGAACCCGCCAGAGCCGGGGGCTTACGCTGGACCCCGGCATTGTCTTCAACCCCCTTCATATATAATCGGGTGAGCCAACAAGCGTCAACCTTTCTCCCGCGAGCCTGTCTTGAGCATCGCGCCAGACTCTGGCCCCGGGCGGCGCTGGCGGGGGTACTCTGGCTTTCGGTAGGACTGTCCCTCCCGATGCCCACGGCGCGGGGCCAAAGCGAATCTCCGCCCCCCCAGGGGTATGATCGGCTCACTCTGACTCTGGACGCAGAGTGGGCCGGGATGTATGCCTCCGATCTGGATGGCGATGGACTTATGGATTTGGTGGTGGTGGAGGCGGATCACTCCACCCGGAATGTGCGCCAATGGGTTCGGGTATTCCGACAGACCTCCAGCGGGTTTCTCCCTTTCGGGCAGGTTCGGGAACTTCCCGCCGGAGTGGCGCTGGCCGGGGTGGGACGCTTCACCTCCGGGGATGCCAGTGTCCCCGGGCTGGCGCTGTTAACGGCGGAGGGGGTCAGCGTGTGGCCCTGGAGTGCTCAGGGCTTCCTGCCCGCCCCCGGGATGACCCTGGTCACGCCCAGTGTGTTCGCGGGCCGGACCCATGGCCTTCAAAAGGGAGTCACCTGGCTGGTGGACCTGGATGGCGATGGGCGCCATGAAATGATCATCCCGAAACTGGATGGCCTGCTGGTGGTGCGCCAGGGCGAGGGCGGAGGGCTGCATGCCCATCGGCTGTTGCGAGTGCCGCTCTTCACCCAGGTGCTGCAATGGTTCCGGCGGCAGATGGCCGCGCTGGAATTGCCGGAAATCCGCGCCCTGCAAATAAATGGCCGCGGCTGGCTGGACCTGGTGACCTATGGGGAGGGCGAATTGAATGTGTTTTTGCTGCATGCCGAAACCGCTCTATCCCCTCAACTCCCGGACCTCCGTATGGATTTTCAGCCCCCCGGTCCCTTTGACCCGCTGGAACCCCGTGATCCCCCCTTGATGCTGGTGGACGCCGCCGACCTCAACCAGGATGGACGGCTGGACCTGGTATTCTCGAAGAACGACGCACAGGACTCGCAATTCAACACCAAAACGCGGGTGTTGATCCATTTTGGACAGCCGGGGCCACCGGGAGTGCCCCTGTCGTTCAGCACCACCCCGGATCATGCCTACGCCACACAGGGATTCACCCTGCCCTTGCTCTCCGATGTCAACCAGGATCACCGGGTGGATCTGGTGATGGTGAATGCGCAGGTGGGATTCTGGAGCGTGGTGCGGGCCCTCACCGCCCGCAGCGTTTACGCTTCCGCCGCGCTATACCCCATGTCCGCCGAGGGGCGGTATCCGGAGCAGGCGCGGGATACGGGCGGATATGTGGTACGGTTTTCCCTGGGGCGGTATTCGCATAGGCCGTTTTCCGCCTTCGGTGATTTTAATGGGGATGGCCTGCCCGACCTGCTGCTGACCCGGGGCAAGGAGGAACTGGAAGTGCGCTGGGGACGCCGGGACGCCTTGTGGGCCTCCGATCCGGATCTGGTGCTCCAGGAGCCCTTGCCCACCCAGGGCACCCGGTTAAACGTACTGGATTTGAACAGCGATGGCCGGGACGATCTGATTCTGACCTATGACCGCGAGGACATTCGAGAATTGCCTAAGATGAACAAACGCCTGCGGGTGTTGCTCAGCCGCGGAAATCCTCTGCAACCTACCGGGCGCGCCACCGCCCTGAAGGCTCCCCGCCCCCCGGAGGTCCGGCCATGAGCCGCGTATGGGATCCCTTGCCCAGCGGAGGGGGTGGGCTGCTGCGACCGTTGCTGGCCCCCACACAATGGCTTTACAGCCTGCTGGTGCGTCTGCGCGCCCAGGCATACCGCCGGGGATGGCTTCCCACGCACCGGGCTGAACGTCCAGTGATCTCCGTG
>Ga0224495_10002620_pt1 | contig 11615 bp, 15 predicted proteins | sample SF_Jul11_sed_USG_FD_168128 | JGI IMG/M metagenome (GOLD analysis project Ga0224495, IMG submission 168128) | Sediment microbial communities from San Francisco Bay, California, United States - SF_Jul11_sed_USGS_4_1 | ecosystem: Environmental > Aquatic > Marine > Sediment | place: USA: California...
CTTATCCCATTGAATTCTAGGGACCCGCAAGATCTATCTATGCATCCCGGAATGAACTACCAGCTGAGATTCCTGTGGTGGAATAATGTAAACCATGGGGAGCCTTCATTCTCTAGTCCATGGAAGAACTTCTGGGTTCCAGTTCAGTTACACTAGAAAAAGTATGATACAAATGGCAACTGATGAAGAGTCAGTTGCCTTCGCTTCTTTTTTTGGAATGGTTGATAAATTTTATACATTAATGCTCGCGCGCTTAGCTTTTCTTCTATACACACCATATTTGTCCTGAGGGCTATATTTCGGGGGTTTGGGATCTGATACAGGACCTCCACACTTTGGACATATTTTCGGATTGAGGGTATAGTTGTCACATTTGGTGCATTTATAGAGATGCGCCATTGGTAATCCCCTATTTCTTTAGATAACTAATAGTACCATTATTCTGTTCAATCTGAGTTTGAATCAGACTGACAACTGCGGAGCGAATTTCTTCTGCTTCCTTATAATCAGGGCTGACAATTCTAAGCTTGTATCTGGGAGAACCAAGAGTGTACACTTCAGTAGTAGATTTCTCATAGGTCTTTCCCTTTGCGAGACCCTCTGTAAGAGCCTTCTTTATCACTTCAACACCATCAGGTCCAGGTACTGTTATGGTCAATTCCCCGTCAATCTCGACAGATGGGATCTCGATTCTTTGTGCAGCAAGGTCAGCTACCTGTTTCTTTAGTTTCTTTGTGGACTGAACGTCTTCAAGTACTTCGACACCACCATCCGAGGCTCGCTCTAGTCCTGTATAGATCTCCCCAAAGACCTCTTCGATTGGCCAGCCTATTTTCTCATAGACTTGCTCGAGTGTCATATCATTCTCTTTGGCAACTAGTTCAAGGAGTTTCTCAGCTTTCTGTGCACGTTTCCACTCATTATTCTTGACTCTTCTTGACTCATTAGAAACACGTCTCAATGAGCAATCTATATGCATCTTTTCGGAATCGACCTTTAGAATCTTAACAACGACGCGCTGATTCTCATGGATGTGATTGCGAATATTCCTGACCCATGTACTGCTGACTTCAGAGATGTGAATGAAACCTTCTTTATCACCGTACTCTGGTAACGTGACGTATGCGCCATAAGCGGCTACCTTAGTGGCGACTGCTATTGCATAATCGTCCACATTTGGCCATTCGACACGTTTCAGTACCATCTTTTCTTCTCCTTATGGAAGGACTTCAACCTCTCTCGCAATCGGTTCGAGCTTTGCTTTCCCTCCACTAGGCTTAGCAAGTAGCTTTCCACACTTAAGACATTTCACTTCTGTTGTGGCGTTCCCGAAAATAATCTGCTCGTTCTCACAATCAAGGCACTTTACTTTGAGGAACCGTGAGTTTGGTTGTTGTACTATCTCGCCCTTGGTCATAATAATCACCTTACGCTCGCTCAACCTCGACCTTCTTCATTCGTATACTCTTGGACAAAATGATGTGACTACATTCCTTACATTTGAATTTCAAAACAGTCTTCTTCGTTGTCTTGGCGAACCGATGTTGGATTGGTTTTGGAAATGATCCATAACCCTTTGTCCTACGCCTCATACGACGCTCACCCTGAGCCTGACTTCGTCTTTTTCCTGCCTTTTCAATGGATACAGCATGTTCCGTATATTTATGACAACGGGGACAGTACTTGTTCAGTTCACCTTTTACTTTCATTGCTAGTCACCAGTCTTGGCTGTGCGATTCGACCTAGAGTCTCTTATAATACTTAGGGCATGTTCCATCTGAATCTTAGGTTCAGACTGACCTGATTAATTTGCGATTTGGTAGAATATGTGTGCGATCACCGTAGCAACCACAAGAATACTTGCGAGTATCACGACTACCGTTGGTCCTACTTTGATGCCTGGAGTCTCGTCTTCGAAGAACCTGATAAGCCCGGCGCCTCCGCTGGGCATTGGTCCATCTCGACGCTTCTTTCTACTCTTTTTAGCGGTCTTGGGCATCTAAAGCAGCACCTCTACTTGAACTTTCGATTACCGTTCCCTTTTAATCATATTGTTATAATTAATCACGAACTAATCTTCATATGTATCATCAGACCTTTTCTTCTTTTTCTCTCTACGAAGAAGCATGTAAACCATTGCGGTAGTACGAGCCAAACCTTGATCGTGCCAGAGTCTTTCTACAATCTCACCTGCTTTGAGCCCATCTCTATGAAGTTCTAAAATCAGTTTCTTCTCATTTTCTGGAGTTTTCTTGAACTCCCGAGTGTCTTCTCATCGTATTTATCAGGAAACTGACATAACCAAGCAAATAATTCGCCGGTCCTTGGATTCCGGCTTCTATCAATATTGACTCAAAAAAGGCGAAAAAAAGTTGTAATCCATCAAGCAAAACTATCGGTCTTCAAATTTTGAAAGCTTCTCTTGATCCTCCTTTTTCCTAAATAGAGCTATTGTCACTTCTTTCGAGGCATAGCCAGTTGAAGGTATTAATAGGAGATAGAATACTATGAAATATGGACCAAAATTCATGTAAAAAGGCGGCCATCGTGGACCGCCCAGAAAGCCAACCACATTGAGCCAGACCACATAGAATAGAAATCCTATGATTAGCATGAAAATACCTTGTAGTAATAGACTTGACCATGAATCATCAATTTTCCGACGGTAGATGTAGCTCACAGAGTACGAATTCACTGCTCCTAGGAGAATCAATACAAGGGGCACTAAAACTACCATGAGTTGCGGGAGGAAAAAGATGTAGTTCCCAGAATGGGGACTAAATGAGTTCATCAAAAAAATGAACAAGTACCCCAATACAATGAGGTATCCGAATAGTAGGATGAGGCTGTGACCTAAGGCTTTGAACATGCTCGTAGTTAATCTAATGATTCTGTGTTGTATACGCTCCTTTTGTTCACTCAAATCCTGATTGCTTGATATCCCCATAGAACGACATGCCTCATTGTGTAACGACTGGAAAACCATACAACTGATGTTCTCTTAAGGTCTTGCTACAATTATCCTCTCTGAGTGATTAGTGAAAAAATGAACTGCTAAATTACTATTTTCTCCTAGTAATTCTCACAAGGAGAAAATCGTAAAAAAGTGAACCTTTTGAAGGCTGCAAGCTCATCTAAGTAGGACTGCTCCTTCTTTCTACTCTTCAATCTTCGCTAGTGTTTTGGCGAGTTTCATCTTCTCTTCAATATTGCTTAAACGACTAATCATGATTCTTTGTGCCTGCGGAGAACCTGCCCCATGCATTGATTCAGTAAGATACCCCACAGCAGCTCTTCCCATCGTAAGGTTCTCAATCAGTCTCAGCATCTTAATCCTATCCAGCGTATCAATCCCATCTGCCCCAACAAGATACTTCTCAATGACAGCTCTTGTTTCAGGATTGCTCAATTCCTTCGCACTCGGACAAGTCACGAATAGTCCACCAGCAATGTCTTGCAAGAGTCGAGCAATCTCATATGGAAATCTCGTTACGTTTTGCTTACACACATTGGCGAGAAGAATGTCAACCAAAAAGTTACCTGCTGGTGTCTTTTGACCTGAAGCTGAACACGCGATGCCACAGGAGTAGAGGGTTTCATTGAGATGCGCCATCTCCGTAATCTTGTCCTGAATGTGTGAAGCTTTCAGCACTCCATTGTATTCTGCAATCGAGGCAGCAGCTCCTATTAACACATCTCCAACACCGACCTTACAGCCTCCATAGCTCTGTCTATGATAAGCTGCAAATGACTCAACAACACGTCCACAAAATTCGTTTTCACCGTTCATGAAGATGCGTTCGTTGGGAACAAAGACATCTTCAAAGATGACAAGACATTCCTGCCCACCATATACAGGATTACCACAATCGATATCTCCTTCTGTGGTTTCATCCATTCGGCGAAGATCACATGACTGTCTTCCATAGTAGTACGTTATCCCATCAGCATCAGCTGGGATGGCACAACAGATTGTAAAATCAGCGTCTTCTTTCCGCATTGCCAATGTCGGCATAATCAGATGTTCATGTGAGTTGACTGCTCCAGTCTGGTGTGCCTTGGCTCCCCGTATCACAACGCCATCATCTCGTCTTTCTGTAACATGAACGTAAACGTCTGGATTGGCCTGCTCAGAGGGTCGTTTGCTGCGGTCCCCTTTAGGGTCTGTCATGCACCCATCAATTACCCAGTCCTTGGTTTCTGCAATCTTAACATAGTTCAAGAACCTTTGATGATATTCTGTTCCGAGCTTCTTGTCAATGTCATACGTTGTCAAATAGACGGCATTGATAGCATCCATTCCGACACATCGTTGAAAACAGGTCCCGCACTTCTGACCAAGAAGTCTTAACATCTTCACCTTATTCTGAAGATCCTCAACACTGTAATGCAGGTGGCAGAAGCGGTTAATTGTTTGTCCAGTTAGAATCGATTTAGCAGTCATGAGTTCATGATACTCGGGATCGTGAACCAAATCATAAGTTAGTGCAATAGAATTTATAGATGCACGGATGATGGGGTGGTCAAGTGGATTTTCAATCTTCTGACCCATCAGGTAGATTGTAAGTGGCTGTCGCTTTCGCAAGCTCTCGATATACTCTTTGCCAGTCATTAACACCATGAGCTCTGCCTCCAATCAATTGGAGTCCTATCGATACTACTCTGCACTTAATAGTTCTAGCTCTCTATGAATTAGTATCATTCGGGGCAAGTACAAGGGTTCTGTTTACACTTGGAACAGGTGTCTGTATATTTCTTATAAAACGCCTCGGACACATCGATATCAAGAAGATTAGCGAGAGAGCATAGCCAGGCAAAGACATCAGCTATCTCCTCTTCCAAGGAGGTTCGGCTTTTTCCTTTGAGGATTGCTTCCCTAAGCTCATTCAGTTCCTCACTGGTTCTTTGAAATGTACCCCTAACACCTCTTGCCCTATCTCTCTCAAAATAGATCTTACGCATCATTTCCTGTGCATCTTCAATCTTCATATAAGACCCCCATGAGGGGGTCCGAAATTACTCGGACCCTTACTTGAACCTAAGGTGCGCGTAAGCTGGAGTATCTGTTTCAAAGGCATAGTGCACCTTCTGATACTCTTTGCGGAACTCTCCAACCTCTTTAGCAATCTTCTTGACATCTACACCCTTCATGACCACGCGTGTCATGAATTCAGCAATTGCATCCATCTCTGACTCTTTCATTCCTAGTCGTGTCATTTCACTTGTACCAAGTCTGATTCCACCTGGAGTCTTATAGTCGCGACCCCGTTTCTTGTCCCATGGTAGGAGATTTCGATTGATGACTATATTAGCATCCTCTAGGTTCTCTTCAACTGTAGCGCCGTCTTTCATTGGTGTTTCAGTTACATCCACAAGAACCACATGGGACTGTGTGAATCCCTTGTGCTCTGCAATGACCTGCCATCCTCGTTCGTGAAGTGCCTGAGCTAGAGCCTTTGCATTCTTCATGATCTGCTTACTGTATTCAACACCAAATTCCATCATCTCAGCAAGCGCCACAGCCAAGCCTGCAACATTGTGCAAGTGGTGATTGCTCAGTAAGCCTGGGAATGAAGCCCGCTTGATGGCATCCGCCCACTTCTCCTTTGCCAACACCATCGCGTGTTGTGGCCCTGGAAGTGTCTTGTGGGTAGATGTTGTCATCATATCGGCCCCTTCTCTCAAAGGATCCTGGAAGAAACCTGATGCAATCAGACCTGAAACATGCGCAGAGTCATAACCAATTGTCATTCCGTATTCGTCAGCAATATCCCTGAACTCCTTTACGGGATGTGGAAATGGGAAAACGCTTCCACCAAATAGGAGAAATTTGATCTCATCACCCTTCTCTTGGAGGTCCTTTATCTGTTTCATACTGGCATCGATATCAATATTGAACTCCTTGTCATCAAATATCCAATTGCGTACCTTGTGTCCTCGTATCTGACCTGCTGTCCCCCCAAGATCCTTTCTTGCATGAGATATATGTCCTCCATGCGCAATGGACAAAGCCATCATTCTGTCCAGTGGTTCCATAGCTGCAGTGTACATTGCGAGGTTGGCAACAACTCCCGAAATAGGACGTACATCTGCAAATTCAGCCTTGTATAGCTTCTTTGCAAGATCAATAGTGATTAGTTCTACTTGGTCTATGTACTTACATCCCGCATAGACTCGTTCCCCTGGCCATCCTTCAGCATAGCGGTCTCGGAAGTCACAGACTATTGCTGACCTGACAGCTGGTGATGATACATTCTCAGAAGCGATAAGATTAATCGTCTTGCTCATCCAATCATCATGTTTCTCTATGAGTCCAAATACTTCATCATACAGTTTCTTGTGCTCGCTCATACCTAGATACTCCATGTCCTAAAGACGATTCGGGCTAGGTTTAGCTTCGTTATATGACTTACGACCTGACAAGAGAAACAAATCGCTGTGTTAAGATTTGGCAAACTCGCTTTGAAAGGAATCTACATATTCCATGATTCGCCTTGAACATGATGTGATATTATGGGCAAATCTGGAAATCATAGCATCTTGCTGATCACTGTTTTCATGTTTCTGGTGGCACTGTTGGGGCCTTTTGCATATCATCTAGACCTGAATCCATTCGGATGGAACTCGTACGAGGCGGTATTGTGGCATTATGTTGAATCCATTTCGAGTTTTCTCTTTTTCAATAACACCGTGAACCTATTACCATACTATTTCTTTGGATTTGTATTCATCATTCAGTTGTATAGATACTATCAAGGTAAGGCTGGGAAGACCTCTACTCTGATTTTAGGTCTTTATGCACAGATACATCCTCTCTTGCTCTCGCTTCCAGTTCTTCTGCGATTACCATTCACCATAGCCTCCGGTGGCGAGATCTTGTATCCTGTCATCATTCCAATTTCGATTTTGCTACTAGTAGGAGTTGCTCTGGTCTAACTCAGACCGCCAGCGCATATCACTGAAACTGATTGAATCCTAATTCTGACAAACAAGAACCCTGCTCTCTCAACACTTCAGCGAGTTCTACGGTCTTTTATCATGAACGCCACAGCCATTATTATGAGTGTGACGCCAACTATGAAGAAATAATATCGCAGGCTACCCACCCAGGGTACATGAACTGAAACCGGATTAGCGCCTCCAAGTATTACTAACGAGATTCCCAGAACAAGCAGATTGCGCGTTGAAGTAGAGTCCCCTCTCGTTGAAATAGAATCCCGCTCCACTGTCACCACCTGTGCCAAGTATCTGCTACAGTCTTAATAAATTCAAACATCCGAGAAGAAAAACAGAACTGTTATTGTGTCAGGTTCACCAGCTAGCAGTTTGATTTTGATATCAGTAACACCGCAATCTCTATAAACGCAAAACAGGCAAAGAGCGTTTTGTGGGCCAGTGGCTAAGCCAGGTATAGCGACAGGCTCTTACTCTCGCTAGCTTTTGTTAGCGAGATGAGAAACTTGTTGGTCGCGGGTGGCATGGCCAATCCGACCAAGCCAGCGAATTCAAATCCCGTCTGGCCCGCCATTCGATCTTGATTTTCCCCTCAAGTGAATAGAGGATTGCCATGCGAAGATATCGAGAGTGTACTACTTTTTCTGGAGTCTAATACTCTCTCGAAGATTAATTCACTTCACGATTCATTGATTCCCCGTTCTTTAGCAAGATACGTAAGGAATGCAATCAAGAATGAGATAATCGTTGAGTAGAGTGTTTCAATAGTCGGTGGAAATCCATAACCTGCGGCAGTTGACAATCCAGCTATTCCAGCGATTATTAAGGCATTAACAATTGCATTTTGTGCTTTTTTCGGCATCCCAGCTGCTGCGATAGTCATTGCAGGTTTCGATGGCAAGAACCATAGCACAACTATTCCGACCAGGAATATCACAAGGGCAATGACAACTCCAATATAGAACTCTAATGCAATCCCAAACAAGTATGTAATGACAATGAAGCCTAGAGTAAGAAGAACAAACAGTATGCTTCCTAGTTGGTTTTTCATATTCTTTCCCTCCATGAATACGGTTTCAACATCTATTTGAAACCCAGAATACTATTAGACGATTCTGTATAAGAATAGTTTCAAAACAATAATCACACGACATTCAAATCCCGTCTGGCCCGCCATCCTGCTTAAACAATCTTGTTTCAACAATCAGGACATTCTACCAATATTTACTAAAATGACTATATAATTGATAAGAAAATATTTATATTAAATCGATATCTAATATATAATAAGGAGGTTTTGGATTTCGATGAAGGGACGAAAAAGAGCACAATATATATTCTTGGTAGTTATTCTTTTATCACCACTAGTTATAATGCCACTATCTGTTCCAGTCTTGTCAAATGTAGTAGTTGTCATGCATGACGATGCCGCAACGTCTGCAGCAGTCAAGACTATTACTGAGAGCACATCAAATGTAAAGGTCGTACAGTATAAATCTCTTGATTATATATTGACTATTCAAAGAGTATCTGGACAAGTAGCTTGGGTCTCACATGGCTCAGAAGATGGAATACTCGCGGAGAACAATCTAATCTCTTGGAGAGATTTCAGCCGCCAAATCAAATTGACACCGTGCCGAGATATTGTTCTTGCCTGCTATTCTAATTGCTTAGAGGATTATGTTTCTCCTGAATCTATAATAGGTGTTGATGGTTCAATAGATGCGGTTCTGGGTGGACTAATCGCATCATACATACTACAACCTCAAGACGCGATAATACATCAGGTTGAAAAACACGTTAACGATCTCTTATTCGGAAGAGCAGACATAGACCCACTTGGTCTGTCGCTTACTGAAATAACCTACTGGACTGCTATTTTCTTACTCTCTATCCTAGCGTATTATTCGGGGAATGTACTAGCTGTCACAAATCCGACTTGGATACAAATGACGGTTCACTTCCTACAGCAAAATGTGATTACAAACTCACCAGCAATAGTATTGACTTTGACATATCTGGTTCTGGGACAAATCGATATTTGGGCTGCAGTCTGGCAAATTATTGGTTTTGTTATCTTTGATGTTCCAGCCGCACTCGGGCAGATGCTTTTTGATCCTCTGATAATGACGGATCCTTTATTCATCGCCACAATTGGGCTATCAATAACAATGATTGCTATCAGTGTTTTTTGGGGCAAATTCACTTTTGACCTTGCTGCATTGATTATTGGTTCCATGTTCATACTTGGTGGAGTTGTTATTGATTTCTATGACAATAATAATTGGGTTGGATAGGAGAAATGAATTAGCAGAAGGATGTCAATATCTCAAGATGATAAAGCAAAACGCTGAAGTTAATCACGATTTCAAGAAGATTCTATAATAGGATGAGAATTATAATGAACATAAAACGTCATTTTGAACCGGCAATCCATGTATTGAGTTCAACGCCAGAGAGCAAATCTTTCTTACTTTTCTCATTGGTGATATTTATTTTTCTAAGGCTTCTCCTTCTTTGGGGATATCATAATCTGTTCCACATGACATACCTACTAGTCGCCTTTTCCTTCTTTCAAGTAACAATCCTATCCATTTTTGTTATGCAGAAAATCAAAGACGCCTTGACTCCGGAAGAGCATTTCGCTATGAGGAAATCTGCACTTCTGCTTGGATACATTTGGTTAATTCTATTGTATATCCCAGTAGTTGCAATATGGGTTGTAGACCTCTGGCAAATCCAAATCGGTGTAGCTTGGCCTATGAGTAACTACACTCCTGATGCAGTTTTACTACTGCTCGTTTTACTCGTGTGCATGCTTCATTTTCCACTAACACTCTACGCTCTCTATTGGCAGTGGGATTGTTTCACAACCAGAGAAGATGATATGAAACTGGTTTTGAACAAAGGTTTGTTCAAGACGCGAAGCACTACTACATTCTTCACATTAGCATTTGTTTTTGTTTTATTTTTTGGCTTAAAATCTGCAATGGAGAGAGAGTTTCTTTTACCACTGTGGCTGAATCCGTTAACATTGGCTTTATTCATCCTTCTCTTGATGATTACATTCACCCTGGGGTTATGGTACAGATATCGAAGGAACCACACCTAAAAGAGAGAAAAGACAAATCAACCGCTTCAACTAAGATGATTCGCTCTTAGGAGCGTTTGAACACTACATAACTGACAAGTGCAATCATGAACTGAAATACCATACAAAATATGAACGAGTATCTTTGAATCCCTTTTCTAACCTTTTAATCCCAAAAATTTTAGAGAATTGACTTCGTTTCACATTCGAGGTGGGCAATAAAGCTATAAGTCTACATCTCTTGCATTAATTTTTCATAGTGGCATTTGAAAGATCATCTGAAAATTTCTAAATTGCATGTTCATCCAAGCTCGTTGATTTCCAACTGGCTGCCTAAAAATCCCGTCTGGCCCGCCACTCTTTTGCTCCTCAGAGAGAGCACCTAGACTATTATCAAAAACACCATCTCACTTTAATAGGCGTTTATCTCCACAGATTATACGAGTTATCACTCAGAAGGGGCATGGTGAAATCTATGTCTGATATTATTGACACATATAGTGAAAATACGAGCACTGGCCCTGCTCCGACGCAAAAGCGATCTGGTGGAGGGATCAGTGGATATCTTTCGGAAGTCATGTGTGGCATTGGGCTGATAATCATAGCTCTTTTCATTATGTCACTCACAGGTATAGGCGGTGTGCATCTGGACACCAGCAATCCTTTGATGGTTGTTTTGGTCTTCGGTGTCGCTATACTATTGATTATCGGCGGATGCTTGTTAAACCGCCGCAAATCCTAGTTTCTGCTCTCTATCATATCTCTCAAGACAGCATCACGATTTCGCGCGACTCAAGTATGAGGACTGCAATACAAGTTCCAGTAAGACGGAAAACTGTCAATAAAAACCAAGACAAACAGTTATAGTGTAAAATCTGAATGATCTTCTAGATAGAATCACAAGAATCTTCATGGTACTGAAGATTCTGTGCAAGACGAATTGGTTGTATGTTCAAATCCCGTCTGGCCCGCCATGCATTTTACTACTTTGCTTTCTTAATTAGATGAATTCCCGCAAGTAACAGAATAGGCGTCGGAATAAATAGTCGAACATCGACGACTGGTGCTGCGATTGAGAAAAGGACTCCAGGTGGAGTGCCAAAGATTGAGTTTACAGTCATCATTACAAAGCAAATAACAATCAAAATTCCTGCAAGTAGCAATCCAAGGATGCGAACAAGATTCAGGTCAGCATTATCTCTATTGAATCTAATTAGAGTGAAAACAAACAACAATCTTGGTATTAACACAAAGATGTTTGGAAGGAGAATGATCAACCAGTCGTTGAGATACCAATCCGAATATGAAATCATCCATGTTGATCCAGTGATTCCAACAAAAAGATGATTTGAATCATACCATTCTAGATATTGAAACCCTATGACTGCAGGAGAAACTAATGCTAATACCAATAATAGAAGGAGGTTCCTATTTCCTATAGAAGAATTGAGTTTCACTTTCCCTAGCTCACATCACGCAAATAGCAAAAACCAGACTCTTTTGATTTATGCGTTTATTCATTACTAAAAATATGTACTAAATCCATCTACTTTGATAAAATCCCGTCTGG
>Ga0224495_10002621_pt1 | contig 11612 bp, 9 predicted proteins | sample SF_Jul11_sed_USG_FD_168128 | JGI IMG/M metagenome (GOLD analysis project Ga0224495, IMG submission 168128) | Sediment microbial communities from San Francisco Bay, California, United States - SF_Jul11_sed_USGS_4_1 | ecosystem: Environmental > Aquatic > Marine > Sediment | place: USA: California...
CCGCCATATACTCATCCCTTAAGTTGGGGTTCCACTTGTGAAGCGGAGTATGGGCGCAAGGATGATCAGTAGCGCCACCATCAACAGCTAGGGCCTTAATTTCATGTTCAACAAACCAGTCTGCCGCTTCAGTATAGTTGCCAGGGAAATGATTGAAGAAAATATAACCATAGGTGGGGAAATATTTATGCCAACCTGTGTTGATGACGACGAAATCGCCTTTCTTAATCTTGGGTTTGGCATTATCCAGGTCTTTCTTGCCAATGACATCCCACTTTTTAAGGTATCTCATGTCGACGACAACGCCTTCTCCATAGCAGCTTGACAGGGGTATTTTATCAACGCTCAAACCGCCCTCGAGAACGTGCAATGGGGCATCCATGTGGGTGGAAGCATGCATTTTGGTCTTGATAACAGTGGTCATCTTGTTAACGCGTCCTCTTTTTGGATCGCCGGGGAAGGTGGCGTACTCGGGGAAGGTGACTCTGGTGACCTCAGTATCATACATTACAGGCCAAGGCCAGAGCGGGACGCCAGAATAGAAGGGTTGAGTCAGATCATAGAACTTTTGAGCCATTTATTTCCTCCTTTGTTGCTTATTTCCTCAACAAAATACAACACTCAGTATGAAACAATAATTCTACGGGCCTTAAAGCCTCCTCCTTGCTTCATTTAGTCACGAAGCAATCAAGCTCATAGACTGAATGAGATAGAAATTAAAGCTTGCAAATTCCTTGTTCCAAAATGGCTATAAAAAATATTGCTCTTCTTTAATCAACAAGTAAAGTGCTATTTATTTTTTACCGCTATTTTGCCTAGTAATATCTCACCTAAATAGGTATCGATGTTGGTCTTAACCTTTACCTTCTTAGCACTGTAGCCACTATGTTCAATCGAGACCGTATAATCTTTATCCGCATCCAATCCCTCAAACTCAAAATCCCCATAATTATCTGTCTTTGTTACTTTGTCTGCATTACCTTTGCTGGACAACGTCACCTTCACACCCGCAGCACATTCATCTTTCTTATCTCGGAAAACAACTTCTCCAGCAACAAACCTCTTGGGTATTCCAATATATTGAACTTTTGGCATCAGTCCGTATTCAGGATGCAAAACCTCCAGCTTGCCTTTCGCAGTGGCTATTATTCTCGATATCTCGCTATCAGGATCATTGAGGTCACCAAAAACGAGCGCCTTTGTAGGGCAGGATTCTACACATCTCGGCTCCTTCCAGCCTTGATCCAGCAGGTGGGCGCAAAAGGTACACTTCTGGGGAATGTTTTTCTCCTCATTCCAGTATATGACCCGGTAGGGACAGGCATTCACTATCTGCTTCTGCCCTTTTGCTTTTTCTGGGTCTATAATCACTATGCCGTCCAGCCTCTGATAAACTGCTTTATTCGACGACACATCAACGCAACTGGGCTTCTCGCACTGCATACAGGGTATAACGGTATAGGCGACTTTAACCTTTGGATACTGTCCACGCTCTTTCTCAATCACTTTCACCCAGAACTGTCCACTAAACGGTTGTGCAACAGAATACCCTGGATAGTCATTACCGCAAAATTCGTCCCGGCATGCTAGAAAACAGTTATAGCAGCCGTTACATCTGGTGATATCCACTATCATTCCATATTTCTTGACCATTTTATACTACGCCTCCCACTTGTTAATTTCTATCAAGCAAGAGTTAGGTGCCATTCCCGGAGCATTCTTAGACAGCATACGCGCCGAAGTAAGTAAGTTAACACAGCCACCCTTATCAATAGAATAAGCTTTTCCCGGTTCCATGGGATCATATTTAATTGATGAACAGTAGCTGTGGACAACACCTGGCTTACAGCGCTCGGTTACCTGAGCTATGCACAGTACGGCTCCACGATCATTATACAACTTGACAATATCACCCTGCTTTATACCTCGAGGTTCAGCATCGCGCGGATGTATTCTGGCTACCCAATAACTGTAACCATCTTTTTCAATTCGATGCCCGGGTATTTCTCCTAACCACGGGCTATGGGTATCATAATGGGTATGGAAGGAGTACCTGGGATGTGGTGACAATAGCTGCAATGGATATTTCCTGGCAAGCGGGGAATTTGGTCCTTCCCAGCTCGGAATATATCTGGGCATTGGAGGCCGTTCCTTATCATCAGGCAAATGCTGTGTCAAGCTCTGGGAAACAAACTCTATCTTACCGCTATAGGTACCCAGCTCCTTGCCCTTTTCCGTATTCCTCTTGGGATTCAGATAGTCAGGTGTATCACAGGTTCTGCCCTCGTAGAACCAGCGCAATGACGGAGTGGATTTATAATTGTCAGGCACCGGTACCACATAATAGCCCTTACTATTGAATGCTTCCCATGAGATATGCTTGGGCAGGTCGGATATTTCGAAATACCTCTTGACCCAGTCCAGCGTCGTCTTGCCTCCATCGGTAAAATCATCTTTGAAACCAAGCCTCTCTGCAAGGAGAGTGAATATATCGTAGTCGGACTTAGATTCAAAAAGCGGCTCAATGCATTTCTTCTGACGGACTATGATTCTATGATTGCAGCCGCTACTGCCATGCGCTGAGTAGCCACCGGGGTTGCCAAATTCAGCAATATCGTCCCGCTCCAGATTTGTGCACGCCGGCAGGATAATATCAGCAAACCTGGTCTCACTTCCCCACCAGCAATCCTGGTTAACAACAAATTCTAATTTGGGGCTCTGGTATGCCATCACCCATCTATTAGTTTCGGTCATGGTACCGATAAATGAACCTCCATAGCGATAGAACATTTTTACTTCTGATTTTCCTGGCAACGGATATTTATACGACTTGAACTGTTGCTCAATCGAATTGCCACAGAAACCCTCACCCCTCCACTCTATAGGCGGGTTCAAAATTGCTTCAGGGAACAACAAACGATAAAGGCGTTGCTGCACAGGATTATGAATCTTCTTATCGGCAGCTGCGGTCGTGGATAATTTGCCATCAGTATCTGCATAACCCGGGAAGAAGAAATTGGCATTGAAAGGTGCTCCCATGCCACTCCCCCACATGCTGACCCCCGGCTTGCCTAAACCCTGCATAGCCTGGAGAAATACCGCGAGGCGCGCCCATTCATGACCGTATGCGAGGCGGATTGCACCACCGAACCCAGCCCGCACTCCGCAGGAAAGTACTGTCCTCTTTGATGCCCATTCCCTGGCTAATGCCGTAATATGCCGTGCCGGAACACCACAGATTTTCTCAGCCCACTTCGGTGTCTTGGGTTTGTTATCCTCTTTGCCCAACACATAATCCCTGAAGTGTTCAAAGCCTATAGTATGTGTTTCCAGATACTCCTTATCATATGTGTTGTCATTCAACCAAACATAAGCAATAGCCAGAGCCAACGCTGAATCAGTCCCAACTTTGGGAGCAATCCATCGATCTCCAATAGTTGCCGCAGTGTGATTGCAGAATGGATCTATAAACACCTGCTTGATACCTGCTTCCCTTGTCCAGAGCCTCCATATCTGTGACTCGCCACCGCAATATGTTCCCCAGCTCGCATATGGATCACTTGACCAATACACTACCATCTCAGCATTTTTCAATGTATCTTCAAGCAGATCATATGGCTCAGCGCAGCCCAGTCTCCAGTAGAAGCCATAGGCATGCACTGCACCCCAGTGAAAACCCTCCCAGCTATCTGGATTATCAAATATGAAGGTAAAACCAAGTCTGTTCATAAAACGAGAAAAGGGACCCATCTTGTAATTCACCGTCCCCCAGTTATGATGGGATGAAACAATGCCGGTAATGGCCTCAGGGCCATAATCCTGTACTATGCGTTTCATTTCGGCAGCAACAATATCCAGAGCCTCATCCCAACTAATGCGCACATAAGCTGACTTGCCCCTATTCTCGGTATTTCTATTACCACTTCTGGGATCAAAGTCAACTCTCTTCATCGGGTATTTGGCCCGCTCATCGGAATACACCCTGGTTCTTTCAGTATTAACATAAGATGCCAGTTTCACCTGCCTCGGTGGCGAAAATTTCTTGCCTTTCGCTTCGATAGTCCAGGGTTTGAAATCCTCTTCGTCTATTACGATAGGACGGACTCTGACAATTCTGCCATCTTTAACATAAACAGAGATTGGCCCACCGACGGTGCAGTTTGTGAAGACTTGCTCCGACATGAATTATCCTCCTCTCTTGTATTGTTCAAAAATGCCCGGCTGGATCGGCATCAACATACGCCACATCTGCAGCCATGCCTGTGGCATAAGGACTCCGTCACGACAATAGCTCCCAAGATCATTCACTGATAATTCCTTCTTCCCGAGGGATGACAGCCACCACATCTACCTCCACTAGCACCCTTGGTCTGGCGAGAGAGACAACCTGAACTACGGTACTGGCAGGCGGCTCTTCCACCAAGAGAGGACAATGTTTTCCATAGTACTCAAACTCCGCATCGCGCACGGACTGATAGTCCTTTATTTCCTTCAGGTAGATAACCGTCTTGACGATATTCTCCATGGAACTACCTGTCTGCTCCAGAGCCTTCCTAACTCGGTCCAGAGCCACCACCGTTTGCTCCGCTACATTATCTGATGAGACGTCGCCTGTTTCTGGAGTCCGGCCAGTCATACCGGAGCAGAAAACTAGGTCACCCACAACAACGCAAGTTGCGTATTTTTGCTTCACACCGGCATATTCCAACGGATAGGTTTTCTTCTTCATTGATCTGTTACCCCTTACCAAACAGAAAACCCTTTAGGGCTTTCCTTAACTCGACCACAATTATTCAGTTTCCTCCTCATCAATACACTTCGAGCGAAGCACCTCCATGCTCATCTAGGGGCAAATAGGACAGTCTTTGGCTTATTCTCCATGACCTTGGATAGCTCTGCAATGGTGCCGTACATCATGCAGTTAGCCTGGCAGTGCTTCACACAAGCGGGTAGAAGCCCCTGGCTAGTTCTGTGGCCGCAGAGGTCACAACACTCCGTCGGAAACGGAATATAGTCAATGGTAACCTTCTGGGATCTCACCACTATGTTCTCATTGACCTTGATACCCCATTCCCCCGCAGGGTGGTTGTGCTCCTGCTTGCAAGCTACTTCACAGGTGTGGCAGCCTGTGCAGTACTCATAGTCAATAAGTAATCCCATTCGAGGCATCCTTACTCCCTCCCCTCTTTGATCTTGGTTATCCTGCATAGCATTGTCTTGTAAGCACCACCTCCGTACCCGGATTGGCTCTGGCATCCGGTGGGAATCAACTGATTGATGTTGTAATCCCAGATGCCGAAGAGATAAGGCTCCGTTCCTTGAGTCTCCGGTAACCACCAGCCGTGAGGAGCCATAACCAGCCAGGGAGGGACGATGGGAGTAACCTTGGCTTTTCTTTTCACTTGCCCCCGCTTGCTCTCGATATACACCCATTCACCATCCTCAATGTTTAGCTCCCGGGCAGTCTGTGGGTTGATCTCCACGACCGGGTGGGGGTCAAGCTCGCGCAGCCAGGGAATCATGCGGTGCTCGCTGTGGAAAAAGACCGACGAGCGGGCGCCACTGACCAGGATAAGAGGATACTCCTCCCAGAGCTCGGGGGTTCTGACCGGGCTCTCCGGCGGTTCCTCAAAGTAGGGAAGAGGGTCAAGTCCCCATCCCTCGTAGCACTTGGACCAGAGCTCGAGCTTGCCGGTGGATGTGCTGAAGCCTGGCTTTCCATCCGGCCGCAGAAGCCCTTTTTCATAGCGGCGGTAAGGTTTACTGGGGTGTCCCTCGCGAGCCATTTCCCAGCTACCCTTCTCGGCCAGTTGGTCGAAGGTGAGACCAGAAACTTCCAGTCGAGAATCGAACAGTTCTTTCACGTCTTTCCATGGCACACCCTTGGGGTTGAAACGCCTCGCCAGCTCCAAATTAATCTCCCAGTCGGATTTGCACTCCCCCACCTGCACCGCTTTGACTAGCGCGCTCAGGGGTGTCCACCAGGACCGGAGACTATTCTTCTCTGCGAAGGTGGCCGCAGGCAGGAAAATATCAGCTACGGCCATGCTGGTGGGGTTGTGGAATAGGTCAACCACCACAATGAACTCAAGCTGCTTCAGGGCTTCATAGTGTTTCCGCGTATCGGCAGCTTGCCCTCCTAATATATTGGTGGTCTGAATCCAGGCTGCCTTGATCGGATAAGGGTCGCCGGATAGCACCTGATCAACAGCCAAATCTGGCTGGGCCCAGTGCCGGAAGTCCCTGACCATCGGATAGCGCGAGGCGCCAATCTTCCTTGACAAGATATTCTTTATGAACTCTTGCCCGTAAAGGCGCTCCAGTTCAGCCGTGCTGTAGGGATAGGCGGTAACCCCGTGTGAGGGACGGGCGATGACATTCCCGCCAGGGATGTCAACATTTCCAGTGATGCACCAGAGATGGGAGATAGCTTGAGCAACGACAGTCGCCTGCGGGTTCATGTCAATGGGCATTCCCCAGTGAATAGCTGCCGGTTTGCTGGTGGCATAAAATCGAGCAGCCGCTATGAAATCCTCTTTGGGAATCCAGGTAATCTCCGCCACATTATCCGGCGTGTATTCCTGAACCCGTTCTTTCAGCTGGTCAAAGCCATATGTCCATTTATCTACGAAGTCTTTGTCGTAGAGCCCCTCATTGATGATGACGTTCATCATGCCCAGGGCCAGGGCGCCGTCGGTCCCCGGCCGAATCTGCAGGTGATATTTACCCCGCGAGGCTAACCAGGTCACCCGGGGGTCAACCACGATCAGTTGAGACCCTCTTTTCATGCAATCTACTATCCAGTGGCCAAAGAATGCGTCCGGGCAGGTAGGAGGCGGGTTCTGCCCCCACACGATGATGCACCTGGGTGGTGTCCACTGCGGGTCATTGTAGCGTTTCTCCAAAAATTGGCTGGCATCCGCCACCGCATAATCACCCATGGTGGCAAACATTGCCACCAGCCTCGGTGTATAGCAAGATTGTCCAGACAGCCCAAATTGCACCCAGTTAGGGCTTCCATAAGAATAGGCTAACAGCGAGATAGGCCCACCAATATCCCTTCCCGTCCCCTGGCAAAAAAGGACCGATTCCCGACCATACTTATCACCAATTTCCGTTAACCTTTGCACGATAGTGTCAAAAGCTTCCTCCCAGGAGATGCGGACCCATTTCCCTTCACCTCGCTCCCCTGCTCGCTTCAAAGGATAAGTGACGCGATCGGGGTGATACATATACTGAGTCAGGGACAGGAGACGAGGGCAGCTTCTGCCCTGGTTCCACGGATGGTCTTCATCCCCCTCCACCTTCATTACCTTACCGTCTTTTACGAAGAGTTTTGCCCCACATCCACCATGACAGCCAGCCCCCGCCGACCACACAGTCGTCCGAACGACTTTATCCCATTTCTGCTCACCTGCCATATGAACCCTCCTGCAAATTTATCATCTCATCTTATGCAGCTTCTACGGCATTCAGCCAACCGCACTTGACAACCTGCCTCTCAAGAAGTCCCGTTTTGCCGACCCGGAATTGCCAGCAGAGGAGAGGATGGGAATCCTTGCCTTAAGCTTACCAGCGAGCCCTAATCTTCGCAACTGTTTTCCCGGACCTTTTAGTCCGGGGCATAACCAAAACAACCTGTCTAAAACATATGAGTAGGCAGGAATAGCGCCAGTTGGGGAACAGCTATCAGAAGGCTTACATGACATAGATCAGCTATCAGGAAGGGTACTATGCCACGAAATATGGTGAACATGGAAGTATCCTCACCGGCTATTCCCTTGATGATATACACATTCAGACCCACAGGAGGGGTGATCAACCCTATCTCACACACCCTCACTATTATTATGCCAAACCATATCGGGTCGAAACCCAGAGCCATGATCACAGGGAAGAAAACGGGCACGGTAATCAGGATCATTGCCATCGAGTCCATCAGACAGCCCAGAACCAGATAAAAGACCAGAATAAGCGCCAGAACAAGATTGGGGTGAATACCTAGACCGACAATGTAGCCTGCCATCTCAAAGGGAAGCCTGCTCACTGCCAGGAAGTAGCCAAATATCATAGCGCCCATCATGATGAGAAAGATCATGGCTGTAGTTTTCCCGGTATCGAAAAGACTGTCTTTGAGAACTTGCCAGGTAAGCCGCCTTCTGCCGACGAGAAAGACAAAAGCCCCGAGGGCTCCAATTCCCGCCGCTTCAGTAGGGCTGAAAATTCCAAAGTAAATACCACCCATGACCACTATAAACAGGACCAGTATCATCCAGACACCCTTGAGCGCTACCACTTTCTCCCTGAAATTCGTGGCAGGTCCCGCAGGGCCCATTTGCGGATTGCGTTTACAGACAATATAGATGGTAATAAAGTAGAAGACAGCTTCGAGCACGCCGGGGATGAAGCCAGCCAGGAGTAGCCTGCCTATCGACTGCTCGGTGAGGATGGCATAAATGACAAGAATCACGCTGGGTGGTATCAGGATGCCGATGGTACCACCGGCGGCGACAGATCCAGCAGCCAGCCCCTTATCGTATCCATACCTTTTCATCTCCGGCAGAGCCACCTTGCCCATGGTCGCTGCTGTGGCCAGGCTGGAGCCGCTGACGGCAGCAAAACCGGCACAGGCGGCGACGGTGGCCATGGCCAGACCACCACGAAAACGCGACAGCCAGGCGTAGGCAGCAGCATAAAGGTCTTCACTTATTCCGGCAAAGAAACAAAATGTCCCCATAAGTATAAAAAGGGGAATAATACTCAGCCCGTAACTGGCGAAAGTAGTGTAGGGTGTTGTCCTTAAGACGCCCAGGGTAGGGTCAAGGCCTCTTATCCAGAAAAAGCCACCAGCGCCCACCAATGCCATGACCAGACCGACAGGCATTTTCAGGAACAAGAGCACAAAAAGGACGCCTATACCGATGAGTCCTATGGTGAGGGGACTCATTTCCGCACCGCCCGGGAAAGGAATTCAAAAAAATCCTTCAGCAATACTAAACAGAACAACGCCATGCCAAAAACGAGCACGCCCGTGAAAGGATAGCGAGGTATCTTAAGTGTCGCCGATACCAACCCCGAAACAAGCATCCTCTGTACATACATCACAGCCTGCCAGGTTATCACGGAGCATAGACATAGACCGACAAGCGTGGTGATAGCGCCGATGGTGGCCTGGGCCCTTTGCGGAAACCGGGAGACCAGTATATCTACCACGACATGGCCCTTTTCGACGGCACAATAGGCCAGGGTCAGGGAGACGACGCAAACCATCAGGTACTCTTGAAGCTCATAAGCCCCCACTATGGGTCGCTTAAGAAAATAGCGTCCAAACACATCGGCCGCGGTGAGAAACATCATTGCCAGCAGGATGCTTATCCCTACACGGTGACTCACCGTGCTCGCGAATTGAATCACACGGGCAAACGCCTTAGCCACCCTCTTCATTTTGCCACATCCTTGCCGACCCAGTATTGGAAATGTCGTATTGGTTCAGTCGTTCTCGGACAGATCAATGGTGCTGAAACGATACAACTGTGTCTGGGCTCCTGTCAAATGCCCCCACTTGTTCACCTGCTTCCACCGAGCACCGGCTTCTGTCAGCTCTCTCTTCTTCTCAGCCACCAATGCCTCCAGATTACCGCCGTGGTAATCCAGCAGCCGGAGATACTTCAGGGCAGAATGCAGCCACTGTTCATTGCAGTACCTCACCCACTCTCCCACCGAATCCCTGGCGTGATACACGTTTTCGGCCCGGTGCCACCGCTCCATTCTCCCACTGGATTCGGGGCGTCTCACCCTGGCAGGAATCTATTTCAGCGCAAAGTGGCGCATGAACTCCCGCCACTCTTTGGCAACAAACTGAGAGCCGTTATCCCTGACAATCCTGGGGCTCTTTGCCGGCGCTTCTTCCAGGGCTACGGCAATTGTCTCGGCTATCTCTTGGGCCCGCATAGGCAAAGCCAGCTCCCAGCAGACGATGCAACGATAGCAAGAGCCAATGACAGTCACCAGAAAATACGAGCGCCCATTCACCCGCAAATACATCAGGTCAACATGCCACACATCGTCCGGCTAAGTTCCCTCGTGAACTTGCCTGCCTTGACGCGGCTCGGGCCTCTTCCAGCAACAGACTAGGCCACATCTCTTGAGCTCTGCACACGGTCGCCGAGAAGACCTTTTCTTCCTCCTCCGTAGAGCGCCGGTGTGCCCTCACACCAAGACCCCCTTTTCAGGGTCGGGTTTTCAGCGGTAAGCTCAGCAACCACAAGCTGCAGCCGGTTGAGTTCGTTCACGAGCCATTCCTCGCGCTCACCGTTCCTGGTATTCCTCGTCCCGTTGCGCAGTGCTTCTAAAGCTCCTGCCTGGCAAGCCTCTTCCAGCGATAGACCCGGCTATGATGAATCTGGTGGCGCCGACATACCTCGCTTATCGCAGGCCCTGATTGCGTGCCCTCCTCCATCACCCGCAACTTCTCGTCTGCAGTCGTACGTCTGCCCTGATTTCCTTCCATATTGATACCCCTTGCTTGGTTATTGCAGCTTCTCCAAGCGGGTCGTAGCATTTTTGCCCGAAAGGTAGTTGTCCGACTTCCAGTGAAGCACAACGGCGCCTGTTAGCGCTCAGTGTGGCCGGCAACCTGGCGGGGAGCACCCTCACCGTGGTTAACAGCCCCACCAGGTTGTCAAATTAAGCTGACTCTTGCCTCTTAACGGTCTACATTATTCCAGTGGCGAGGGCAAGGTTTTCGTTGCTGGAACCTCGTCAATCAGCTCCAGTACCCTGTCCAGGATTTCCTGTGCCTCGTCAAATCCCTTGCCTTCCATCTCCGTTACCCACTGCTCCCAGATAGGTTGACCAGCTATTTCTACCCACCGGTCTAACTCTTCTTGAGGAAGGACATACTCCTGTATCTCTGCAGCAAGCTCTGCGTCGGCCAGAATAACGTCACGGCATGCGGCCTGGGAAGTATCGAACATGTTCCTGCCCCAGAACCTAGAGCCATTCTCGCCACCGACAGTCATGAATTGGTCCTGGACCTCGCTAGGCAAGCTATTCCACGTGTCCCAATTCATTGCCTGGGTGAAGTACACGGCATGAGCCGGCAGAATAGTCCAGGATTTTGCCTGCTCGTACTGTTTGAAGCTGTAAAGCGCTTCCCACGGTACCCACATGCCATCTATCTCCCCCTTCTGGAGAGCCTCGTAGGTGCCAGGCATGCCTACCGTTTGTGGAACAGCGCCCAACAACTGCGTCTGAGTGGTCGGGGGTCCCCCGGTCGCTCTTATCTTTAGCCCGCTCAGGTCCTCCAGAGTTTTGACGGGCTCCGCTGTCGTTGTGATCAGGATATACGGGCTGGAACACCACGTCAACAGTATTTTGTTGTCACCGTCAAAGTCCCCTGCCAAATTGGGATACTCTTCGTATATCGTCCAAAATATGGCGGCAGCTTGTTCGGCACTCTTGAAGGGCATAAATGGAAGGGCCATAACATCGGCCAGTGGAGTCATGCCTGCCCAATAGCCGTGAAAACACCAGGCGAAATCGGCGGTACCGGCTTCTACGGCTTCCCACAAGTCCGGCCCGGCGGCTAAGGTCTGGGCCCAGTATGGTTC
>Ga0224495_10002622_pt1 | contig 11609 bp, 12 predicted proteins | sample SF_Jul11_sed_USG_FD_168128 | JGI IMG/M metagenome (GOLD analysis project Ga0224495, IMG submission 168128) | Sediment microbial communities from San Francisco Bay, California, United States - SF_Jul11_sed_USGS_4_1 | ecosystem: Environmental > Aquatic > Marine > Sediment | place: USA: California...
ACCCGGCACTTAACAATCTCCATCGTAAGCGGGCCTTTTTCACCATCTCTGACATCAATTTTCGTCCAATCAGTATCACGCAATGCCTCTCGCCATTTGCTGACCTGCTGAAAAGGTTGTTTGGGGGAAAAATAAAGGGGTACGGTACTTTTATTCTTGATATCAGTGTTTGCGGTCTTATATAATTGGCGATTATGCCCAGACCCAAAAGAGTAACGAAAGGAAACATCGTCTATCACGCCTTGAACCGTGCGAACGGTCGGCTTCGTATTTTTAAGAAAGCGGGTGATTTTGAGGCGTTTGAAGCGATTCTTGGCGAAGGTCTTGATCGCTTCGATATGCGACTGTGCGGCTACTGCATCATGGGCAACCATTGGCACCTGGTCCTTTGGCCGAAAGCCGATGGCGATTTGTCAGCATTTATGCGATGGATCACGCAGACGCACTCACAGCGCTGGCACGCCGCACACGACACCGTCGGTATCGGGCACCTTTACCAGGGCCGGTACAAGAGCTTTCCGGTGCAGGACGGGTTGTACTACCAGACGCTGATGCGGTATGTCGAGAGCAACCCGCTGCGGGCGGGACTGGTCACACGCAGCGCCGACTGGCCATGGAGCAGCTTAGCCATCCGCTGCGGCGAAGAAAAACCGCTGACGCTGGCCGACGGCCCATTTTCGCTGCCGCGGTTGTGGAAGTCGCAGGCGGATAAGATCGCTGATATACCGCTGGATACAATCGAAACCTGCATCCAGCGCGGCCGCCCCTTTGGCGAGGACGAATGGATTTTGAAAACAGCCAAAGAGTTGGCTTTGGAATCGGCCCTGCGACCCCGCGGCAGGCCGAAAAAGACGGAACAATAAAAAATCCCCCTTCGAAGTGACAGTTAAATTTATGCCGTTTACGCCGTATCATTTTGGACCGAATGGGTTTGTGGGCCTGCTGTTTCGCCGATGGTTCGATGTGCCGGTGTTCATCGCGGCTAACGTCCTGGTGGATATCGAGGTCATCGCAGACCATTTTCTACAACCCGGCTGGCCGGTGCATCAGATCTGGCATTTTCATACATTACTCGTCGGTGGGTTTGCCGGAGCGATATTTGGAGCGATTGTCTATTATATCAAGCCGTTTCGTTGGCTCAGCGAGAAATCTATGGCTCTTATCGGACTTCCGGCCAAAACGACCCTGCTTTCGATGGTGCTGGCAGGGGTGCTGGGGGTCTGGCTGCATGTTTTGATTGACAGTTTCTATCATTATGATATCCAGATTTTTTGGCCGCACAAGGACAACACCATTTTCCGCTGGATCAACAGCGGTAAAATGTCCAATATGGAAAAAACCCAACAGTGGGTGGTTTTTTACTGCAAACTTTTCTGGGGGCTAATGCTCGGATTGTACGGGGTATTACTGGCATTAAGAGCCTATCCGAATAACCGGGATGTGATGAGGCAGAGCGAAAAGTCCGAGGCCAAGGCGGCAGGGACAAAATCGCCGCAGGCGTAGCCAAAGCTACGTTGAGGACGATTTGGGCCCGACAACGCCGGCATCGGGCTTTGCAGCCGGCCGCAATAGGGTCGGTTATTAGGATAGGTTCTAAGACTCAGGAAAACAGAAAATCGCCCCTGAAATGAAACAAATATCGCCTCAAAATCTCGAAGTTTTGCCGATGATTAAGTCTTGACAAGCTATTGACTTATTCTATAATAGCGTTTTCTTTGCCGTAGTCAAAGAAGCAGAAAGGAACGTGATGATGGTACAGATAGGAAAAGTAAGTCGTGCATTCGCATAGTGTTACAATGCATGGTACGGGTCTTTGCGGCCTGTACAGCCGGCTTCTTTTGAATAGATGCTCTTCAGGAACTTTGCAGAATCGCTGTTTTTGGGAGGGTGCCATGGCCAAACGGTAGAACAGTTTTGTTCAGTCCGGCTTAGGCGTGGTTTTCCTGAGCCAGTGTATTCTGCATCCGTCGAAGTGGTGGCCTGAAGGTTTCCACTTTTTTTATTTGGCAAGAGGGAAAAGGACAAAATGAATCAAGAATTGATCAGGATCGTTGAGAACATTGCAAAGGACAAGAACATCGACAAAGAGTCGATCTTTCAGGACCTTGAAGCCGCGATGGTGTCTGCTTCGCGAAAGCACTTTGGTGTGCTGCCGACGTCCGGCGTGGAAATCGTTGTTCACATCGACCGTGTTACCGGGGCCATGAGTGCCTTTAAGGACGATGTTGAGATCGATATTCAACGTTTGGGCCGCATCCCGGCGCAAACAGCCAAGCAGGTCATGATCCAGAAGATCAAGGCCGATGAACGTGACAGTATTTATGCCCAATATGTTCAGCGCAAAGGGGAGATCGTCAACGGTATTGTGGCGCGTTTTGAAGGCGGTTCCCTGGTTGTTAGTCTTGAAAACCGGGTCGAAGCGATTATGCCCAAATCCGAACAGATTACGGGTGAGTCCCATCATCCTTCAGAACGTATCCGTGCGATGATCCTCGATGTTCGGGAGTCGACGAGCCAGATTAAGATTCTTCTCTCCCGGACGCATCCGGAATTTATCCGACGTCTGTTTGAGCTGGAAGTACCTGAAGTGGCCGAGGGCATCATTGAAATCAAGTCGCTGGCGCGTGAGGCCGGCTATCGTACCAAGATTGCGGTGGATACCATTGACGACAAAGTTGATCCGGTGGGCGCGTGCGTCGGTGTTCGCGGCAGTCGGATTCGTAATATTGTGGATGAACTGGGCGGCGAGAAAATTGATATTGTTCGCTGGAGCGACTCCTCGCAGGTGCTGATTGCCAATGCATTGATGCCTGCGAAGGTCAGTGAAATTGCCATTTGCTTTGAACTGGGTCGAGCAACGGTGGTGGTGACCGAGGATCAGTTGTCGCTGGCCATTGGCAAACACGGTCAGAATGTTCGCCTGGCGGCTCGCCTGACCGGCTGGGATATCGATATTCTCACGCCAACCGAATATAACAAGGAAGTGGATCGGGTATCCGCCTGCATCAAGGGTGTCGAAGGTGTGGATGACAGTTTCGTCGATAAATTGCTGGCGCTGGGGATTATTTCGGTCCTTGACCTTGAAGAAGTCGGAACGGAACCGCTTGTTGAGGAATTGGATGTCGAGCAGGAATTGGCCGAGCGAATTATCGCTGCGGCAGAAGAATCCGCCAAGAAGGCGGCTGCTGAGAATAGCGCCACTCAGGCCGAAGACATCTTGAAACAGGAAAAGGATAAATTAAAATAGTCAACGGTTGGTAGTCGTGCGGACCCAAGCGGCGACGCGAATGTTATTTTAGGGAGACGGTTTTGGCTAAAACGAGTACACGAGTGCATTTATTGGCCAAAGAGCTGAATGTAAAAAGCAAGGCCATTGTCGAAAAATGCCAGGCCGAAGGTCTCGACCAGATCACAAATCACATGTCGACGATCTCGGTGGGTTTGGCGGCGACGATTCGTGAATGGTTTAGCGAAGGCGAACATTCCACAACAGTGGAAGTCGCAAAGCCGGTGGACCTGAAGAAAGTTCGGATCAAACGCAAGAAAGTGAAAACGCCCGAACCGGCCGAAGTTCAACCGGTAGAAGCCCCCGCAGAAGAAGTCCCCGCTCAAGCCGTGTCCGAACCGGAACCTCCGGCAGAAGTCGCCGTTCAGGAGGCGCCCTCCGTTCAACCTGTCACGGAAGAACCTCCGGCCGCCGGACAGGTTCAGGAGGAAGCTAAAAAGCCGGGGCCCAAGAAAAAGGTTAAAAAAGCAAAAAAGGCAAAAAAAGCCGAGAAGCCTAAAGAACCGGAAAAGATTGTTCCTGCCGGCCCGATGCTGGGGAAACCGAAACCGGCGTCACTTTCAGGACCGACGGTCATTCGTGTCGAAAAAATCGAAAAAGAAACACACTTCCCCCGGCGACGGGCGCCTCGCCCTCGTCATGACCAACCCATCACCGAACCGCTTTTGGCCAGTCATGGTACATTAGGCAAGGGTAAGAAGGCCGGTAGAGCCAAAACCCACGGCCGCAAAAAAGACCGGACTGCCGGTGACAGCGATGCTCCTTTGCTGCGAGGCGATATCAAACGGATGCGCGCTCGCGACATGGAAGAGCGCAATGCCCGTTTGGCTGCTGCTCGCGGCGAAACAATGCGGGCCAAACCGTCCCGGCGGATTGAGGCCAGAAAAGCAGCGGATGTGGTTTCGCACGTAGAGCGGCCGGAGAAAGCATTTGTTTCTGAGCCGATTGTAGTAAAGGATTTGTCGGCTGCTTTAGCGGTTAAAGTCGGTGAGATCATTGCCAAGTTAATGTCCGAGGGTGTGATGGCGACTGCGAATCAGGCGATCTCCACGGAAGTGGCCGAACTCATCGCACTGGAATATGGTACAGAACTGATTGTTGAGCGTAAAAAAAGCGTTCTTGAAGAAATCGAAGAAACCTTCGAGACCCGTGTCCGCAATAAATTGCAAAAACGCCCACCCATCGTGACGATGCTGGGCCACGTTGACCATGGTAAAACCAGTCTGCTTGATAAGATCCGAAGCACGAGCGTGGCGTCCGGCGAAGCCGGCGGAATTACACAGCATATCGGCGCCTATCAGGTGGAATTAAACGGCAAGAAAGTGACATTTCTTGATACACCGGGGCACGAAGCATTTACTACGATGCGTGCCCGCGGGGCCAATATCACCGATATCGTCGTTTTGGTGATCGCCGCTGACGACGGTGTGATGCCGCAGACGGTGGAAGCGATCCACCACGCCAAGGCGGCAGGGGTTACGATTATCGTTGCGCTCAACAAGTGTGATCTGCCCGGCGTGGATTACAATCGAATCTATGGTGAACTGGCGGAACATGAACTGACCCCAACCGAGTGGAGCGGCAACACAGAGATCGTCAAAACCAGTGCGGTTACGGGCCAGGGGATCGAAGAGTTGATCGAGCATCTGGATTATCAGGCCGAGTTGAATGATTACCAGGCCGATCCGGACGTGCCTGCGCAGGGGTGGATTGTCGAGGCGAAAATGTCTCAAACCAAGGGTCCGGTTGCCACGGTACTGGTCAAAGAAGGCGTGCTCGAAAAGGGGTCTATTGTTCTGGCCGGAGGGGCCTCCGGCCGCATTCGAACCATGACGGACAGTCGCGGCAAAAGCGTCAAGAAGGCCATGCCGTCGATGCCCGTGGAAATCACCGGTTTGGACAATGTACCGACAGCAGGCGACAAGTTCTTCTGCCTGGCCGATCTTAACCAGGCCAAGGCCGCCGCCGAACAGATACAACACGCTACTCGCGAAGAAGGACTGGCCCGCCGGTCTATTGTGACACTGGACAACCTGTTCTCGCACATTGAGGCCGGCAATGTCAAAGAGCTGAACCTGATTGTCAAGGCGGATGTGCAGGGGTCTGTGGATGTATTGATTAAATATCTGACCGAGCTGAGCACCGAAGAAGTTAAGGTGAAAGTTCTTCACGCGGCGGTCGGGGGCATCAGCGAAGGCGATGTCGTGCTGGCTGAAGCGTCCAATGCCATTATCATCGGTTTCAATGTTGTGCCGGATGAGCGGGTTCGCCAGACGGCCGACAGCAAAAAGGTCGACATCCGTCTTTACAGTATCATCTATCGCATCACGGAGGATCTCAAAGCGGCGATGCTCGGCATGCTGGAACCGGAATTCGAGGAACAAACGCGGGGCCGGCTCATTGTTCGCAATACGTTTAAGGTTTCCAGTCTCGGAACGATTGCCGGGTGTTATGTCACCAATGGGCTGGTGAATAAACACAACAAGCTCAAACTGATTCGAGATAATATCGTCATCAAAGATAACTGTGTGATCGAATCGCTCAAGCACTTCAAGGATGATGTCCGGGAAGTCAAAGCCGGGCTTGAATGCGGAATCAAAATCGCCAAATTTGATGACATTAAAGTGGATGATGAATTTGAAGCTTATGAGATTGTGGAAGTTGCCAGAACGCTTTAACCCGATTCGAATGACAAAGATATTCAGATGATCTCCAGAAGACAACACAAGGTTGCACGGGCGATTCGGGAATCGGTCAGCAAGACGATTCTGAATGGCTTGAGTGACCCCCGAATTAGCGGTTTGGTAACCGTGACGGAGGTGGATGTCTCTCCGGATATGAAAAACGCGACCGTTTTCCTGAGTATTCTGGCGCCGGATGACCGAAAAGCCAATGTTACATTTGGCGCCATCTGTCACGCGATTGGTCATTTCCAGCAGCAATTGGGGGATGATCTGACCGGGAGACTGTGTCCGCATCTGCGATTTGAAAAAGACCGGAAAGTCAGCAAAACCCTGGAAACCCTGCGATTGATCGAACAGGCCCGGCATGAGTATTCAGAGCATCCCGTGCAGGAACTCGGGGATGATTCAGAAAATCCGAAAGAATGAGGATAGGATTCGTTTATGAAGGACAGCAGAAAATACAGCCCGAAAATAAAAAAACTGTTTGGTTCGTTAAAGCGTAAATCAAAGACTCACCAGATGCCGCAGTACACGGATCCGGTCGATGCGGTGGTTTATGCATTGGTCAGTGAGCACGTGACGGAACCGGTTTCAGATCGCATCTACAAGCGTATGATGAAGCACTTTGTGAATTTAAATGACCTGCGTGTTTCCCGCAGAGAAGAGATATTGGATGTCTTTGGGGATTCGTTTGAAGCCGCAGATAACCTTGCTGCCTCTATCTCACGGGTGCTCAATATTATTTTTGAGAAGAAAAACACGGTGAGTTTGGCAGTCCTGGGCCAGGAGGGCAAGCGTCAGGCCCATAAGGAATTATCGGAGATCGAGGGGATCACGCCGTTTGCGGTCAGTTACTGTTTTTTGACAGCGATGGGCGGTCACGCGATTCCGCTGAATGCGGCGATGCTTCAGTATCTGCGTCACGGTCAGATGGTGCACCCCGGCGCAACCGATGCTGAGATCGCCGGGTTTTTGGAACGGCAGATCGCCGCCGCCGATGCGTATAATTTTTATATGCTTCTGCGGCAGGAAACCGAACAGACCAAACCGCGCTCCAGGACAAAATCACCTGCGGCAAAGAAGAAAACGGTGACGAAGAAAACAGCCGCTGCTAAAAAGAAAACGGCTGTAAAAAAGAAGACGACTGTGAAAAAGAAAACGGTTAGAAAAAAATAGGAATCAGGAAAATGTATTTTTGTAGGGAAGGGTAACGTGTTGTCAGAGAAAGTACTAAAATTAGGAATCCCGAAAGGGAGTTTACAAAATGCCACCTTTGATCTGTTTGAGCGGGCCGGATTCAATGTGTCCGGTTTTGAGCGCAGTTATTTTCCCCGCATTGACGATCCCGAGATTCAATTGATTCTGCTGCGGGCCCAGGAAATGAGCCGGTATGTTGAAGACGGTGTTCTGGATGCGGGCTTTACGGGGTATGACTGGATACAGGAAAACAATTCGGATGTGCATGAGGTCTGCGAGTTGATGTACAGCAAGGCCACGGCGAATCCGACGCGATGGGTGCTGGCGGTACCGAATGAATCCCCGGTTGAAAAGGCCGAGGACTTGGAAGGCGGGATCATTGCGACCGAACTGGTTAATGCCACAAAACGGTTCTTCGAGCAAAAAAACGTTAATGTCAAGGTGGAATTCAGTTGGGGGGCGACGGAAGTCAAAGCCCGCCTGGTGAACGGTATCGTGGAACTGACCGAGACGGGCTCGTCGCTGAAGGCCAATAACCTCAAGATTATTGACACGCTAATGACATCAACGACACGGTTTATTGCTAATAAGGAGGCGTGGCGCGATGACTTCAAGAAGCAGAAAATTGAAAGCATGGCGATTCTGCTGAATGCCGCCATTGACGCCAAGACGCGCGTGGGCTTGAAGATGAATGTGAAAAAGAAGGATTTGGATACGATTATCAGTCTGCTGCCGGCCGAAAAAAGCCCGACGGTTTCGCCGCTGGCCGATAAGGGCTATGTGGCGCTGGAGATTATTGTCGAGGAAAAAGTGGAACGCGAACTGATTCCGCAGCTCAAACGCGGTGGCGCTTCCGGTATTTTTACGTATCCCCTCAATAAAGTGATTCATTGAAAACAGGGTGTTGATCAGATATTTTCTTAAAGGATAAACAAGTATGTCAGGACATTCTCATTGGGCCGGCATTAAACATAAAAAGGCCGCCAACGATGCAAAACGCGGTAAAGTATGGAGCAAGATCGCTCGTATGATTATCGTCGCTGCCAAGGCCGGCGGCGGGGATCCCGGGCAGAACCTGACGTTGCGATATGCGATCGATAAGGCCAAGGCCGCGAACATGCCCAAGGATACGATCGAAAAAGCGATCAAGAAGGGCACCGGTGAACTGGGTGCGGTTGAGTATGTTGATGTGCTGTATGAAGGATACGCTCCGGGCGGCGTGGCGATTATGGTCGAAGGATTGACGGATAATCGAAACCGAACGGCACCCGAGATTAAGAAGATCTTCGAAAAACGCGGCGGGTCGATGGGGGCCAGCGGATGCGTTAGCTATATGTTCAAGAAAAAGGGTCTGGTGACGGTTAAGACCGATGCCGCCGATGAAGAGACGCTGATGGACATAGCATTGACCGCCGGAGCCGAGGATTTTGAGAATACCGGCGAGATTTACGAGATTACTTGTGAGCCGGAAAGCTACGATGACCTGAAGGCGGCATTGGAAGAAAACCAGATTCCGCTGGAAAGCGCCGAACTTTCCCGGATTCCCGACAGCACGATCCCGGTCGCCGATGCCGACACCGCTCGGAAGATCCTGAACCTGATGGATGATTTCGAGGACCACGATGATGTGCAGGAAGTCTATGCTAACTTCGATATCCCGGACGACATTCTGAGCCAGATCTAATAAAAATTCGAAGCACTAAATCCTAAATTCGAAACAAATACAAAATTTAAATTTTCAAAACGACCTTTCGCAGAGTTTTGAACATTGATCTTTTGGTCATTCGAATTTGTTTAGGATTTCGATGTTAGAATTTCGGATTTTCCAGTTAGGACAGTAGCGATGAATCAAATCGCCAAACAGGTTGTTTTTAAGGGCCGGGTGCAGGGAGTCGGCTTTCGCTATATGACGCACCGTGCAGCAAATCGCTATGATCTGACCGGCTTTGTACGGAACCTGCCGGATGGGACTGTCGAGGCACTCTTGCAAGGGACAGAATCTAATATCCAAGCCTGTCTGGGCGATCTGCAAGATACGTTCGGCGGTTACTTGAGAGAAATGAACACAACCGACTGTCCGGTCAATCCCCGGTACCACGATTTCCGGATTACTTATTGAATTTTGTGGTGAAATTCCGTTTAATAGAAGGCAGAGCCGGTTAATTATAGAAAAACAGGGACTTTATGATTTCTCGTGATACATCCAGAGAATGCGATGCGTTGGTAACCCAGCTTTATCGTAATATGGCAACCGCAAAAAAGGCACGGTTGCTTTTTGATGCCATGTGCAAGGGGCAGCAACTGGCCATGGCAGGACTTCGCCAACTGCATCCGGAGGCGGATGAACAACAGATTTGGCATCTTTGGGCCAAACAGCATTTAGGCGACGAACTGTACGAAGAGGTTTATGGAGATAGGATTAAATAACCATGCCTGACAACAAGACGTTTCAAAAAGCGGTTGATCTGATAAATAATGCTAACAATGTGCTGATTACGACGCATATTCGCCCGGATGGGGATGCCTGCGGGTGTGTCCGGGCACTGAAAGAGGTCCTTAAAAACCAAGGCAAAATAGCTGCGGCCTTGTTTATGTCTCCTCTGGCGGCGTGGTACGAGTCATTGTTTGCCGAAAAACCTTCAGTACTGGGAAATGACGTCCCTGTTGATCAATTATCCGATACGTATGCGGATGTGGATCTCATTATCCTTGTGGATACCGACAGCCGTGTTCAACTTCCCGGCTTTGCCGACTGGCTGGACGATTGCGGCAAAAAAATCCTCGTCATCGACCACCATATCAGCGGCGATAATCTCGGGTTTGTTGCGTTGGTCGATACTGTTGCGGCAGCGGCAGGCGAGGTTGTGTTCGATCTGATCAAATTTGCCGGCTGGGAGATTACCGAACGCATCGCCGAATCGATCTTTATTGCCCTGTCCACCGATACCGGCTGGTTCAAGTTCGGCAATACCGACAGCCGGATTTTTCACACCGCCGCAGAACTCATCGACGCCGGGGCACGGCCCAATGTGATCTACCGGCTCCTGTACCAGTCCTTTACGCCGTCGCGGCTGTACCTGATGACGCGGATGCTTGATCATTTGCAGCTTCACGCCGAAGGCCGCATCGCCACCCAGTATGTTCTGCGGAAGGATTTCGACGAAACCGGCGCCACTGGCCCCGATACGGAAAACCTGATCGACGAATGCCAGCGGATTGAATCCGTTGAAGCGGCGGCGTTATTTGTAGAACTGGCCGACGGCGGTTTTCGCTGTTCACTCCGCAGCAAGGGCAATGTTGACGTTCGAAAAATTGCCCAAAAGTACGGTGGTGGGGGCCATACACTCGCTTCCGGCGTGAATTTAAAAGGAACACTTGAAACGTGCGTTCAAAACATTGTGGATGAAATTACGGTGCAGTTTTAAGCTTGTATTTCCACAAGGGGGACACGAAAAAATGTGGTTACGTGTGTAAATGATGCGGGCGAGACGCCCGCGTTCCCAGTATTTATGTCGTGATAACAAATTCTTTCTTGCGGGTGTCCATCTGGGCCTTGAGCCGGGCGACGATGGAGGAGTGCATCTGAGACACGCGTGATTCGGACAGGTCCAGCGTCGCCCCGATTTCCTTCATGGTCATCTCTTCGTAATAGTACAGGATGACGATCAGCTTTTCAGCACGGGTCAGCCCTTTGGAAATAAGGTTTTTCAGATCGCGCTTCTGAGCTTCCGTGACGGGGTTCTTGCTTTTCTGGTCCTCGATGATGTCAATCTCGCGAACATCCTTTTCGCCTTCACTTTCATTGAATGAATTATTCAGTGAAATCAGTCCGATGGCGTTGGCATCTCGCTGCAGCCGGTGAAATTCGACTTTATCCAGTTCCAGTTCTTCGGCCAGCTCCTGTTCGGTTGGGATTCGTCCCAGTTCTGCTTCCAGTGTCTGCATGGCACGGCCGAGCTGATGAGCACGGGCACGCACAAGGCGGGGGACCCAGTCCATGCTGCGGAGTTCATCGAGGATGCTGCCGCGGATACGGGGGGCGCAATACGTTTCGAATTTGACGCCGCGTTCAGGGTCATACGCTTCGAGGGCGTCTTTGAGTCCAAAGATACCCGCCTGAATCAGGTCATCCAGCTCGACTTTATCCGGAAGCTTGACGCAGATGCGTTCCGCACTGTATTTCACTAAGTGCAGATAATTTTCCATGAGGATATTGCGGCAACGTTCGGATCGAGTCTGAAAGAACTCGGTCCAAACCTGTTGGATGTCGTTTTTTTCTAACTGAAGGGCTTTCATACCTAAAACCTCCGTGTTTTATAGTTTTACTGTCCAATTTCATTTTCGTTCTTTAACCCTTAGTGGAGCCAATAGCTTATGTCGCTTGTAATGATAAAACCGAGCAAGCTCTCTGCGTTTGCTTTTTCGTTTGATACAGCGTCTGG
>Ga0224495_10002623_pt1 | contig 11609 bp, 7 predicted proteins | sample SF_Jul11_sed_USG_FD_168128 | JGI IMG/M metagenome (GOLD analysis project Ga0224495, IMG submission 168128) | Sediment microbial communities from San Francisco Bay, California, United States - SF_Jul11_sed_USGS_4_1 | ecosystem: Environmental > Aquatic > Marine > Sediment | place: USA: California...
CATAGACCTCATCTACAGCGGCAAACCAAAAAGCATGCGAGACCGACTACAAATCATACTGAGCACAATAGTAGAAATGGAAAAAGAAACAGGCATGGTAGACAAAGCAGCGCTGCTGGACAAACTAACCAAAGAACGCGACGTAACACAACAAGAAGCAGAAAGGCTATTGCAGCAACTGGAAAAAGACGGAACCATATACCGACCCAGAGAAGGATACATAAAGAAGACTTAGCCGATCCAGCATCCCAAACTTCACGCTTAGCAACATTGAAGCGCACCACAAACTATGTTGAACCGCACCACAAAACACGAGCAAACAGCGCCTGAAACAGCATACAGAGCCAAGAACAGAACCTGAAACCCAAACAGAAAAGTAGAGCTTTCACCGCAAAAAAATTTTTCTGCACTCATACTAATACCCTACCTAAAGGCGCAAACAACCAATGAAAATCACCGACCTGCAAGTACCAGAAGAAGCAAAACAAATCATCATAGACTCAGGCATCACTGAGCTATATCCACCACAAGAAGAAGCCATAAGAGCCGGAGCCCTAGATGGCAAAAACCTAGTACTAGCCTCACCTACAGCTAGCGGCAAAACCCTAATTGCCGAACTATGTGCCTTGAAACACGTACTAGAAAAAGGAGGCAAAACCCTCTACCTAACACCACTACGAGCCCTAGCCAACGAAAAATACCACGAATTCCAAAAATACACCAAAATCAAAAAACCCAACGGAAAACCCATACGAATCGGCATAGCCACAGGTGACTACGACAGCAGCAACCCATGGCTCGAACGCTACGACATCATAATCACAACAAACGAAAAAGCAGACAGCCTACTACGCCACAGAACTAAATGGATGGACGAAACCACCCTAGTCATAGCAGACGAAATCCACCTAATCAACGACAGCGAACGCGGACCCACCCTAGAAGTCGTCCTAGCACGACTAATGCAAATCAACCCAGACGCCCAACTCCTAGCCCTCAGCGCCACAGTCAAGAACGCACAAGAAGCCGCAGAATGGCTCAAAGCCAACCAAATCACAACCGAGTGGCGACCCGTCACACTACGCGAAGGCGTCCTACACCAAAACGAAATCCAATTCAAAGACGGAGGCGCCCTCAAAATTGAAAAATACACAGCAAACCCAGCCATCAACCTAGCCATCCACACGATAAAAACCGGCGGACAAGCCCTCATATTCGCCTCGACCAGAAAAACCTCAGTCAGCCTAGCCGCCAAAGCATCAACCGACATAGACAAACTCATATCCAAACCAATGAAACGAAGCCTAAACCGACTCGCAGACGAAATCCTAACCGCAGGCGAACACACACGCATAAGCGAACTATTAGCCCACCTCGTTCAGAAAGGTACAGCATATCACCACGCTGGATTAGGAGGAGCACACAGAAGACTAATCGAAAACGCCTTCAGAGAAGGAAAAATCAAAGTCGTAACAGCCACACCCACACTAGCCTTCGGAGTTAACCTGCCAGCCCGCATGGTCATAATCCAAGACTACAGAAGATATGAACCAGGCTACGGTTGGTACCCAATAGCCGTACTCGACTACAAGCAGATGGCGGGGAGAGCAGGCAGACCGAAGTACGACAAAACCGGAGAAGCCATACTCATAGCGAAAACCGAAGACGAACGCGAATACCTCATGGAAAGCTACGTCCTGGCTCAACCAGAACGCATATGGTCCAAACTGGCCGTAGAACGCATACTACGAGGACACGTGCTAGCAACAATAGCCTCAGAGTTCGCCCACACAGAACAGGGCATATACGACTTCTTCGGCAAAACCTTCTACGCCTATCAATACGACCCTAAAGCAATAAGAAGCGTCATCATAAAGATTCTCAAGTTTCTCTACAACGAAAAAATGATCGAAACAGACGGCGACAACATAATCGCCACACGATTTGGACGCCGCATCAGCGAACTGTACATAGACCCGGTCTCAGGCGTAATCATAAGAGACGCCTTAAGGGAACTCCCCCCCATTCTAACTGACCTAAGCTACTTCCAAATGATCGCACACACACCAGACATATTCCCAAAGCTACGACCATCCCAAAGCGAAGAAAACGAACTAGCAGTGTTCGCGGATCAGCACAAAGACGAATGGATAACTCCTATACCAGAAGAATGGGAAGATAGCATAGCGTACCAGGAATTCCTATCCGAAGTGAACACGGCATTGGTGCTACATTCATGGATCGAAGAAACAACCGAAGACAACCTAATCGAGCAGTTCAGAGTACAACCAGGCGACCTGTACAGAGCCATCGAATCTGCCAGATGGCTAATCTACGCATCACACGAACTAGCCCAACTATTCGGAGTCCCAAAAAACGTACTATCAGACCTAGACACCATAAATGAACGAGTTGAAAAAGGCGTAAAAACCGAACTCTTACAGCTAGCAAAACTGGAAGGCATAGGAAGAGTCAGAGCACGCACACTACACAACGCAGGATTGAAAACACTGGACGACCTGAAGAAGGCTCCACTCGAGAAACTCACAAGCTTACCATTGATCGGACCAAAAGTGGCAAAGAAAATCAAAGACCAAGTAGGCGGCTTCATCAAAACTGAAGACTTAAAGAGACTGAAAAAAGGGGAAGAATGGGAACAGAGAGCCATAACAGAGTACTGATTCAGTTTACGCCAAAGTCAGCCAACTAGCCCTCTTGCTTTTCTCTCTAACTGAGTCTTCTTGACCACATGATCGACCTGCGTCAATGCCGTGCCAAGATAGTGATGCGGGTCTAGAGCTCTTGCTATTCCATCCTTTGTTAGCTTTTCCCGGATCGTACTGTCCTCAATCAGAGTATTCTTGAAGAGCTGCTTCGCGGTTTCACTCCTTATGGCCAGAACTCGTAAGAGTTCATGTGCTTGTTGTCGGCTCATTCCCTCTTTTGCCAACGCTATCATCACTGCTTCGGACATGGCTCGTCCTTGCGTCAAGTCAAGGTTTTCTCTCATTCTTTCTTCGTTCACTTGGAGTCCGTTCAGGATCTTACTCATCAGATTGACCATGTAGTCTACGAGAATGCATGATTCAGGAACTATGAACCGTTCAGCCGAAGTCTGGGTCAAGTCTCTTTCGTGCCAAGTCGGAATGTCCTCTAGAGCAGGTATTACCAGACTGCGCACAATCTTAGCCAAGCCAGAGATTCGCTCGCACAATTCTGGGTTGCGCTTGTGAGGCATAGTTGAACTGCCGACTTGCTTCGCTTTCTCGAAAGGCTCAGCTAACTCTCCAATTTCGGGGCGCTGCAACTCCCGAATCTCGATCGCAATCTTGTCCAAGGTGGATGCAACCATGGACAATAGTAAAATGAATTCTGCATGTATGTCTCTTTGAATGATCTGGTTCGAGATGTCAGCGGGCTTCAGATCCAGTTTCTGCATGACCAGTTCTTGGATTCTGGGTGCTCTTGGTCCCAGCCCTGCCTGAGTTCCAACCGCGCCGCTCATTTTTCCAACGAGGAGGCGTTCCTTGCATTGACGCAGCCTTTGTATGTGACGGGCGTTCTCGCGCAACCATACCGCGAATTTGAAGCCAAGAGTGATTGGCAGCGCGTGTTGACCGTGGGTTCTGCCTATCATTATGGTTTTCTTGTACTGCTGAGCTTTCTCTAGCAGAGTCTTCTCAAGATTGTTCAGCTTTGCTTCAAGCAGTTCTGAGGCTTCTTTTAACTGCAGTGCTGTGGCTGTGTCGCTGATGTCCTGACTAGTGGCACCCAAATGAACGTAGGCACCACTTGATCCAGCCACTTCAGAAAATGCTCGTACAATCGATGTCACATCATGCTTTATCTGATCCTCGATCTCTTTGACGCGACTCAATTTGACATGCGTAGTAGTGGCTACTTCAATGATCCTTTGAGCATCTTTCTTCGGTATGGTGCCGACTTCGGCATGCGCCCAAGCCAAAGCGGCTTCAACATCCAGCATTTTTTGGAGGCGATTTTCCTCCTCAAAGATCTCTTTCATTTCTGGCGTGCCATAGCGACCTGTGTCTATTGGCAGGATGGGCAAGTCTTAATCCTCCAGCATTGATCTAAAACGCGATTTGCAGAGATAACATTTTCACTAGAGTGTTTTGGATATCACTTTGAGCAAATCTGATCGGGCTATTATGCCTACGATTTCGCCTCGCCTGACAATGAGAACGGCTGGATGATCTTGCAACAAGGGCTGTATCGTGCTCACGCTAGTGTCTTCCGGAACGCTAGGCAAAGGCGCCTGCATAATTCGCTCAATTCTCTCATCTGCAAGCGTCGTGCTCAAGTTCCTCACTATGCTATCTTCAGTTATTGTGCCAACGATTTTTCCGCCTTCAAGCACTGGAAGTTGACTGATCGCGTGCTTCATCATGAGCTGACTAGCTTTGGACACTTTGTCCGCTGGTTTGATCGAAATGACGTGGCGTGTCATGATTTCGCCGCATTTCTTTCCCTCGCGTTCAGTTAGCACTTGCAGAATTTTGTTGACTGTCGATAATCGCGGGTCAACTCTTTCCTTCTCGATCTTTGCGATATGCGCTTGAGAGATGCCTACTAACTCGGCTAGTTGCCTTTGGGTTAGCCCGGCTTCGAGGCGTAACCTCTTTAGAGTTGAGCCTTTAATGACCATGCTTTGATAACCACTGGTTATTTTTGATGTTCTTGAACATATCGTAAAGTATATATCCATTTCTATTCATACAACTGCGCCAAAAATTCGGTGAACTTCAACATGACTGCAAGAAACATTCTGGTCGACGCTTTGAAGCAGACTCCGCTTGAGCAGCAGAAATTGGAAATAGTTGAGCGAAAGGGGTTGGGACATCCGGATTTCATATGTGACAACATCATGGACAGAATCTCGGTGAAGCTAAGCCAAGAATACATCAGGAAAGCTGGTCGCATCCTCCACCACAACATTGACAAGTCGTTGCTAGCCGCTGGGGAGGCTGAGCCTCGCTTTGGTGGAGGCATAGTCAAACAGCCTATGCTGTTGATTATTGGAGACAGAGCCACCTTCGATGTGAACGGGGACAAGATCCCAGTCAAAGACATAGCAATAAAGACGGCGAAAGAGTGGTTTAAGGAGCGCCTGCGTTTCGTTGACCCTGAAAAGCACGTGAGGTATCAAGTGGAGCTCAAGCCCGGCCATTCAGAACTGATGGACATCTTTGAGCGGAAGGGAAAGGTGCTCGGCGCCAACGACACGTCGGCAGCTGTGGGCTACGCGCCTATGACTCGAACCGAGAAGATCGTCTTGGAGACTGAGAAGTACGTGAACTCGCCGGAGTTTAAGAAGAGGTTCCCGGAGTCGGGTGAAGACGTTAAGGTCATGGCATGTAGGATGGGCAACGATCTGCGTCTGACGATGTGCATGTCCTTTGTGGACCGCTTTGTCGAAAGCGAAAACGACTACTTCAGGAAAAAAGAAACAATCCACGGAGAGATAACAAGCTTCGTGAAAAGCAGGAATGATTTTGACCGCGTCATGATTGGTCTGAACACATTGGACAAGAAAGGACGCGGGTTGGATGGCGCGTATGTCACTGTCTTGGGCACAAGCGCGGAGGGAGGCGACTCAGGACAGGTGGGCAGAGGCAACAGAACCAACGGGGTCATTCCGCTGAACAGACCGTACTGTTCGGAGGCGGCTGCTGGCAAGAATCCTGTAAGCCATGTGGGCAAAATCTACAACACGTTGACTCACAAGATGGCAAGTGAAGTGTACAAGCAGGTTTCAGGTCTTGAAGAAGTCTACATTTGGCTGTTGAGCGAAATCGGAAAACCCATAGACGATCCAGCTGTTGCAGGAGTACAAGTCGTGATGAAGGGCAACAACTCGTTTGAAAGCGTTAAGAAAGATATTCGTGACGTGGTCAACCAAGAACTGGAAAACATTGACAAATTCACAGAGCAGTTGGCAAAAGGGAAAATTCCTATTTCCTAGATTCGTGAACATAATCCTCTTCTTGATCTTGCAAAGCCTGACCGATCACTGAAAAGCCTAGACTAGAACTCACTCTGGGTAATGTGCTCTAACCTTCTTGCTATCCACACATTGTTGTAGCTGAAGTCACGATTCATAAGTCTTAAAGACGAATTCCGTTTGAACATGTGCTTTGCCGCAAATCTGAATATATCAGATGAAAAAACCAATAAAAGGAGACCACGCTTTTGCCTTTGCTCAAAACGTTTCAAGCTCCGAAAGCATCGCTCTCAATAAACATAGCCAAAGACAACTATGCCCTAGGCGAAACCATAACAGGCGAGCTAGCGTTCACGTCAAATGAAGAGTTCGAAGCCAAAGAAATCCGGGTTGAACTTCAGGGAACTGAAAGACTGAGAACCGGCGGAGAACCAATTCGAGGCGCCTCTGAGACTCTTGAAACCCGCGTATACAGCCCAAGAACCACGACGGTTCAGAAGGGAACAACAGTTGAGTACAACATGTACAATGGCCAGAGTAAGGTTAACGAAAGGTTCATGGTTCCAAGAGGCTTCAGCCAACGGTATCCCTTCCGGATAACGATTCCCTCACATCTTGGACCTACATTCCAAGGCGTACGCATGGACGGCCAATGGCTTGAAAGAACCTGGATTCTAAAATGCATCGTGTCTATTGGTGGACGGCCTGATGTTGAAGCGCGAAGAGCTCTGCAGGTTTCCCTACAATCTGCTGCTCCGCAACCTGCAATGCCAGCGCAATCTGTCCAGCCTCAATCGATTCCCGCTCCAATGCCAGCGATGCCTGCACCAACCGCACAGCCTCAGCCAAAGCCTGTGGCACAAAGACAGGTCATAACAAGCTGCGCCAAGTGCGGTGCACCTGTCAACCCCAGTCAAGAGGATCTAATCGTCACGTGTCGCTACTGCGGTTACACGATCTCTGTGGCAACTCAAGACGAGATCAAGCAGCACAGCATGCTTGAAAATCACTTCCTCACCCAGCAAGCTGTTGAAGCCGCGCAGAAGTACATGGACAAGGGCTTATTCAGGTCAGGAGTATCCAAGAACGCTCAGATAGGCAATGCGAAGCTGCGTTACATTCCGTTCTGGGTTTTCCCAGCTAGCACTACAACGCAGTTGAGCGGTGTAACTGGTCGGGGCATCTCGGGCGAATTGCATCAAGCGCAGGAGGCGCTATCAGACAAGAAGGCTAGCAAGCTGTCGAAGTTTGGCAAATTGGTAATAGCTGGTGCCAGTGCGTATGCGGAGATGCAGCAGAAAGATCAAAAGCCTCGCAATGTTGTGTTGTCTTTCTCGAATTACTATGTTTGGCCTATGTTGGCTAGGAAGACCATGATCAGCGAAATCAATTTCTATGATGTGCCTGCTGCCAAGAAAATTCCATTTGATGTTGGCAGAATTCCTAGCGACGCCGAGTTCTTGAACACTGAATTCAACGAAGAAGAGGCTAAGGGTCGGGTAAAACCTGAAGTTGAAGCGAAGGAGAAACTCATTGCCAGTGGTAAAGTTGACACTCTGCAGTCTTGCTCTACTAACATAACCATAGGCGACGGCGAACTCGTGCACGCGCCTGTGTGGTTCATTCAGTATTCGTTGAGTGGCGATAACTATGTTATTCTTGTTGATGGTTGCGAGGGCAAGGTGTTGGGTGGCGGCAGACCGTTGTTCAAGTTTTCATAGGAGGAAGTTGAGAAAAATGTCTACAGCAGAGACAATTGAAAGAGTGAAAGAGCGGCAGGGAATCTTTGGAAAAATCCAAGACGTATTCACGTTCGGCTATGCTACGAAAGAAGACTTACGCGAACTGGACAAGAAGCTTCGAGACAATTACTACGCTGATTTCAAAAGCTTGCGCCACAGGTGGGAAGAGATCTATCTTGCAGCATTGAATGGTGGACAGATGGCTTTGGGCGACGATTTCAAGAAAGTGATTCAGGTTGTGGACAGGGTTGCGGAGAAGGTCAATCGGGCTGATTATGGCTATGCTGGCTTGTTTGATCGCAAGGGGCACATCCGCGAGAATGAACTGGCTAAGGTGTTCAATTACGATAAGGCTTTGGGCGACGAGGTTCAGGGCATCATAAAGGCTGTTGGCGAGTTATACAATGATATGGAAGCTGACAATTGGACTGATGCACGAGCCAAAGTGAGGAGCGTGAAGCTTTCGATCCTAGATCTTGAGTCAAAGTGGGATAATCGTGAGAAGGAGTTTCGACCTCTGGAGGTGTAATTGAGAAATGCCATTGATTGAGAAAGTTGCGTGGGACTACGCTGGTGCGGAAGACATTGCATATCGGTTTCCGAATCTATCGCTGAAAGCAGGAAGCCAAGTTACGGTTAAAGAAAATCAGTGGGCTGTATTCTTCAGAGACGGGAAAGCCTATGATGTTCTTGGGCCTGGAAGGCATACTATAACAAGCAACAATATTCCGTTGTTAACCAATGCTTTGCGAAAAATCGGCTTGATTGGCGACATCTACGAGTGTGAAGTCGTTTTCGTGAGCAACAGTCAGTTCAGAGGTAATTTTGGCGGCAATGCCTACTCAGCGCCGAGCGGAGACATAAAGTATCAGGCTGAGCTAGGATTCTTTGGTTATCTACTCTACAAGGTTGAAGAGCCAAAGCTCTTTGTTGTTGAGTTCTTTGGCAACCGTTCAGCTAGCACTTCAAAGGACATTGAGAATTACATTAGAGGTTTCGTGAATGAACGTATCATCAATGAAATTGGCAACTACGACATCTTCACAGTCGTCAAGAATGTGGACGTGACCACGGATAAGGTAGCTTTGAAGATTAGCGATGAAGGCGCCAGAGTCGGATTGAAGATCATTGACTGCGTGTTTGAGGGCGTTAAGATTCCAGAGGAAGCTAGAAGGTTCGCCTCTGGTATGGGTGCTCAGGCGATGACTATGCAGTACATGAAGGAGACTGCTGCGGAATTGAAGGATGGTCAAGGTGGAGGTGCAGCTGCTGCTGGTGTGGGTGCTGGTATCGGTTTGACTATGCCGTTTATGATGGCTCAGCAGATGCAGCAGGGTCAAGGGGCTCAGCAACTGGTCGTGTGTCCAAGTTGTGGCGCTAAGAATCCTGTGAACGTCAAGTTCTGCGGTGGCTGTGGGGGTAGCTTGGCGCCGCCTGCGAAGGCTACGTGCCCGCACTGCAAGGCTGAGGTTCCGGCGAACTTGAAGTTCTGTGGCAACTGTGGTAAGCCAATGGTCGCCAGCGATGTCAACTGTCCAAAGTGCAATACGAAGAATGCTGCTGGAACGAAGTTCTGCGGGAATTGTGGCGAGAAACTAGCTTAGCCGCGAATATCTTCCCTCTTTTCTCTTTGTTTCTATTTCTTGAGTTGAGAGCCGCAGTTTCCACAATATTTCAGCGAAGGCACGGTGGCTTTGCACTTACTGCATTGAGTTGCGGGTTCTGGGTATAGAACTGAACCGCATTCCCAGCAGAATTTGTTCTCTAAGGGGTTTCTGCCTTGGCACTTGAGGCATACAATTAGCAGTCTAGCTGTTCTTTTAGACTGTTTCAAAGTTCGGAACATGTAGTTTGCTAGAGCAAGTCCTAAGCCTAAGCCGAGTCCTGTTGAGACCGCTTCGCCAGCTTTCATGTTTGCCATATTTCATGAGCCTTTGGAGTTACGTGTTCAAGATTAATGAGTCGTGAGCACGCGTATAGGTGTTTTCGAAGGACCCTTGGGCTTTCTTTGTGAGTTATTGTTGACCGCTGTGGTCAGCTTTGGTAACGGTGTGTTGCTTTTGAATAGCTCGATGATTTTGGGTTTCATGGTTGTTTTCATTGTTTAGCTGTATTGTAGTGTAGCGAATCCTGTTTTTTCTAGGTCTTGGATGAATCTCAGTGCGTGTTCCATGTTGGTTTCGCCGTATTCTGCTGATACGGCTTCGACTATGTCATAGAGAGTTCGTTTGCCGTTCATGAAGTTGAGGATTTCGAATCGTTTCAAAGCGAACTTGCTGTCTCTCTCGCCGGTTTCTTCGTACCATTTGTATTGTTCTTCGCCTATGAGCTGTTTGAAGGTGTCCATGTCGAGTGTGCATTTGAGTTGTCTGGTTGGAACGATGGTTTTGGCGTGTTTCTCTGCGTCTGTTTCTTCGAGTTGGATTGGCAACGTGATGCCGAGTGATTTGCTGATGAATGCTACGGTTTCGTGGATTCTTGCGATTGCATAGCTGCCGGTTTCGTCGATGTGTTTGGCGAATTTCTCGATTAAGGCGTCGAGGTCTGAGTTTGTTGCGAGTTTCTTGACTGAGTGTAGTGCTTGTTTTTCGCGCTGTGTGATATGTTCGATTTTGTTTCTGTGATGGTAGGCTGTTTTTGTCAATGCTTTTGCGTGTTCTTGTGGGTTTGCTTTGATTTTTGGATCGTCTTTCTTTTCGTATAGTGCCTGGATTGCTTCGTGTTGGGCTGTTTGTATTCGTGTTTGTCCTCGTGAGCAGGTTTGGTTTAGTAGGTAGATGGCTGTGTCTGTGTCTGCGTTGGCTAATGTGAGTGCTGCGACTGTGGTTATCCAGCCTACGCGTTTGAGGCTTTCTGGGCTGACTTTGTCTATTGTGTCCATGCTGGTGTGGTAGAACATGTCTGGCCATTGTAGTAGCATGATGCATGGTACGGCTATTGTGGAGTCTACGAATACGTGGTGGTCGCTTCCGCCGCTGTGCACGCTTTCAGCGTATCTGAAGGTTGAGGATGTGCCGAATGCGGTTTCGTGGTCGAATTCTTTGATTGTGTCCTCTGTCAGGTTGAGGATTAGGTCGTTGAGGTATGATGGGTGGGAGTCGGGTGTGCGGTCGATGTTTAGTGTGGATTTGCAGAGTTCTTGGTTTTGGCCTACCATGTCTAGGTTGATTCCTGCGATCAGACGGTTTGCCGTGTCAGGATGATCGTGAAGGTAGGCTATGGTTCCGCTGAATTCTGGGACCCACATGAAGCGTATGGTTCTCTTCGGTGCGGGTATTCTGGCTGAGGCGATTAACGTTTGTATTGTGCGGGCGATTTCTATTAGTAGTCCGCTGCCTGAGGCGTTGTCGTTGGCGCTGGGTTTGGGGTGGCAGAGATGTGCTATTATGAAGACTTCCTCGTTGGGTTTCTCGGAGCCTTGGATTGTGGCTGTGACTACGTCTAGGTTTCCGGGGAATAGCCGTGCGTCGACTTTGGCGTGGAGTTTGACGGTTTTTTTGTCGCGTAGGAAGTTTCTTAGGTGGTTTCCTTGGCGTTTTGATAGGCTGAAGCCAAATTGCACTTTGGGTAGGTTTTCTGCTGTGGGCCATATGCCTTGGTATCCGTGGGCGTCGGGTATGTCTATGCTTTCGCGTACGTTTCGGAATTCCTGTGCTAGTGTGTCTGTGATGACGCCTGCGGCTCCGCGTTTGAATACTGCTTCCTCGTGTACGAGTCTGGCGCGTCCGGTTGCGAGTACGAGTTTGTTTTTGACGTCTATGCCTTGGTAGTGTTCTGGTTTGGTGCCTTTGCCGACGTCTATGAGTTCGGCTGTTGTGCCCTCTGGTGGTGTGGCGTTGCTGCATGTGTGAAGTGATGTAGGAATATCAGCGTAACGTGTTATGAGATGTTGTCCTGGTTCGATT
>Ga0224495_10002624_pt1 | contig 11606 bp, 10 predicted proteins | sample SF_Jul11_sed_USG_FD_168128 | JGI IMG/M metagenome (GOLD analysis project Ga0224495, IMG submission 168128) | Sediment microbial communities from San Francisco Bay, California, United States - SF_Jul11_sed_USGS_4_1 | ecosystem: Environmental > Aquatic > Marine > Sediment | place: USA: California...
TTGCCTGATACGCCTGTATTTGACACTTTAAAGGTATCGCGCGAGGCGTAACCCATCCTCACGCCCAGATTTTTGCCAAACTTGTCGGATGCCTCTACCACGCGTGCCTCTATCATCACCTGGCGGATCGGCACGTCAATTTGACGGATCAGATTGCGTGCTTCGTCAAGATGGGAAGGCGTATCCTGTACAAATACTGTGTTAGTGCGCTCATCCACTACCGCGCTACCCCGTTTGGAAAGGATACGCTGTTCCTTGCTCGACAGAAGCGCAGCCACTGCACTTCCTTTCTGATAACTCAACTGAAAACTTTCGGTGTGCATCTCTTCCAGTTCGGCAATCTCCTGCCGAGCAGTCATATCGATTTTTTCCTTGGCGGCAATCTCTTCACGGGGTGCCACCTGAATCACATTGCCGTTCTTGCGCATATCCAGTCCACGACTCTGAAGAATGATGTCAAGCGCCTGATCCCACGGCACATCTTTCAGGCGCAAGGTTAGATTACCGGAAACCGTATCACTAATAACCATGTTCAGCTCGGTAAAATCCGCAATCACATTCAGCGCCTCCCGTACATCAATCTTCTGAAAATTTAGCGTCAGTTTTTCACCGTTGTATCCGGGCTTACCACCCTTAACCAGCTTGTTGGGATCTTCAATGATTTTTTTCACCTCAATGATAAATTTATTGTCCGTCTGGTAGGCCGCATGCTCCCAAACGCCATGCGGCTCTATCACCATCCGCACATTTTCTCCCTGCACAAAGGTGTCTACACCCTGTACTGGTGTTCCAAAATCAACCACATCCAGTTTTCGCTGCAAATTCTTTGGCAGACCCGTCTTAAGGAAATCCACAATAAGCGAAGCACCTTGCTGTCGCATATCAATACCGATCCCTGAATCGGAAAGGTCTACCTGAATACGACCCTCACCGTTTTTGCCGCGGCGAAAATCAATGTCATGCAACTGATGCATTTGGATATCTTGTCTTGCTTCGGCAAAACGCGTGACACCGCCAATTTCCCTGCCTTTCGGTTTTGCGAACAATGTAATCAGCAGATTGCTGCCGTCGATTTTCGTATCGTATGTCAGCATCTGATTGAGATTAACCACCAGACGAGTGCGTTGGCCCACCTGAACAATATTGGCGCTGCGTAAGTCTCCCTCTGTAAAATCCTGAACCGATTTTCCCAAATTGTTGGTTGTTGCGGGAAAATCAAACGCTATGCGCGGAGGCGTGTTGATCGTAAAACCAGCCGGGGGGTCAGCCAAGGGATTACTTAATTCAACTTTAATGATTATTTTACCATCACCAACATTGTTGGCATTCAACCCAACTATGCTGTTCGGCGTGTCCGCATGAACATGTATACTCAATAGGCTGAAAGCAAGGAATAAACCCAGCAATCGAGTTTTGCCGATAATTTCATTACTAAGCTGTCTCATTGTCTGCTCCCTGACTCATTCAAGTAATTGCAAGCTGCTAACACGTTCAGTCCAAGCGCCCGTACTATCCTGCACCATTTCTTTTATTATGATATCAGTCTCATTAACTTCGGTTATCAAACCAAAATTCATGCCGATATAGTTGCCGGCTTGAACCCTGTGCAATTTGCCGTCAGCAGCCCGTATCACCGCGTAACCAACCTTGCCACGGTAAAGATAACCTACCATCTTAAGGGTCTCTAGAGAAAACTCCTCAAGCGCTTCCTTGGGACGATCCATATCCGGCTGATTTTCCACCGATCCCCCGCCAGACCTTGACTCCTGCTTGCGGGGCTTGAATGGATCAGGCAAATTATCTTCATTGTTGTAGGTGAAAGATTCGTAGGGTGTCACTTCTGGCGGCGGTTCTATCTTACCGCGCATATCGGCACCTGAGTTTTTGACGAAATCACGCAAATCCTGAAATTCGTCTCCACCGCATCCGGCCACCAAGAGCACAACCAACGTAAGATATATCAGCTTCATTATTCATTTCCCCCATGGCCACCGGATTTGGCTGGGGCAGGTTGAGCACCTGGTGCACCTGGTTTGCTTTTCTTCTTCTGCTCGGCAAGTTCCGCCTCGTCCAGATAGCGATAAGTCTTCGCCACGGCATCCATGGACAACCCTGCGGAGACAGGTGTTATTGCTATATTATTGAGGGTGACTATGCGTGGCAACATCGCTATGTCGCTAGAAAATTTTCCTATGTCGTCATAATTTCCCATAACCTTAATAATGATCGGCTGCTCTGCAAAGGAACCGTTCACCGTTTCCGCTCCAGGCCGAAATAGCTCAAACTGCAAACCTCGTCCTAAGCCTGCTTGATTGATATCGGTCAGCAATGCATCCATTTCCGACTTATTGGGCAATTGTTTAAGCAATGCGCCAAGTGATTCCTTGGTTTCATTCAATTGCTTTTTAATCAAATCAAGGTTGATAGCTTGTCGTTTCTTAATCAAAAAAGTATCTTTTAGCCTTCCCTCTTCTTCCTTAATATTATCCAGATAATCCCATTGGTCTTGCCAGAGCAGCACAGCACCCGCGGCGACCACCGCGACAAACATTGCTACAAAAGCAATAATTTTTGCGGGCCAAGGCCAAGTGCCGGGCTTTTTTGGATTAAGATTTTTTAGTTCGGATAAATTCATATCGCCACCTAACCTTTTACTTCCGCAGGTTTATTGCCTGGCTTTTTTGAATTGGATTCTTTTTCGGTCTGCATTTGAGTCAAGTTAAAATTCAGTGAAAACTCATTTACACGACCGCCAGCAATTGTGACTGCATGTATCTCTATCAGCATGGGAGTGTCGAGCCACTTCGAGTCCTCAATTGCGCGCATCAATGTTGATACGCGCGCATTGGACTGCGCGTAGCCAATCAAATTGATCCTATTGCTCGTCTGTTTAAGCGACTTTAGGTAAATGCCTTCGGGTAAAATTCGCAGCATTTGATCCAACAGGTGCACCACATCCGAACGGGTGCTTTGCAGACCTTCAACCACGCTTTTGCGCGCCAACAAGGATCTGGTCTGTTCACGGAGCTGGTTAATTTCCTCGATTTGCTTGTCCAAAATGAGTGTCTCAGCTTTCAGGTATTCGTTGCGCCTTTCCTGATAATCAATCTGAGTATTTATCGCTAGTAATACGCTTCCCACCAACAATCCACCCAGCACTACGGAAATCACACTAAGAGCAACGAACTGGATATATCGCGCTCGCCGCTTTTCTGCACGATGCGGTAACAGGTTAATGCGTATCATGGATCGAACCTCCGCATCGCCAGACCACAGGCAATAATTAGCGATGGCGCATCTGCCTGCAATTGCCGAGGCTTGATGCGGCTAGACAACTTCATCAACGCAAATGGATTTGCTACCATAGTACTCACTTGCGTCTTGGTCGCCACCGCATCATCCATTCCCGCCAATGTCGCACATCCGCCTGAAAGCACTATATAATCAACCTCATGATATTGCGTTGAGGTGAAGAAGAATTGCAAAGCACGCGAAATTTCTGCCACCACGTTTTCAATGAAGGGAGCTAATACATCGCTCTCATAGTTATCCGGTAGTCCGCCGCCGCGTTTGGCCGACTCTGCCTCTTCGGCACTCAAACCAAACGTACTTTGAATCTGCTCGGTCAATTGATTCCCCCCAACTTGCTGATCCCTTGTGTAAACTGACTGGCCGTTGCGTAGCACATTAACGTTCATCACGCCCGCACCTATATCGATTAACGCAACACACTTATCTTCAGCGCCATCAGGCAATTGCGCCCTGATTTGCTCAAACGCCATCTCGGCCGCATAGGGTTCCACATCCACAACCAAGGTTTTCAAGCCTGCCAACAGAGCCGCAGCCGTACGATCTTCGACATTCGCTTTGCGTGAAGCAGCCAGCAATACTTCCAACTCCTCTTCATTTTCGGGTGCCGGCCCTATTACCTGAAAATCGAGATTAACCTCCTCCAGCGCGAAAGGAATATATTGATTTGCTTCAGACTCGACCTGGAACTCAAGGTCTTCCTCACTCATCCCGGTAGGTAGAAGAATTTTTTTTGTTATTACTGCGGCTGCTGGTAGCGCCAAGCTCACATTCTTTATACGTGTCCCCATCCGCTTCCAAGCACGCTGCATAGTTTCAGCAACGGCATCAAGATTATTGATGTTGCCGTCAGTGATCGCATCCTTGGGCAGCAGCTCGATCGCATAGCGCTCCAACGTATAGCTTCCCAGTTTTGGATCCATGCTCAACTCAACTATTTTAACTGACGACGAACTGACATCCACCCCAATCAGGGGTGGTGTTCTTGCCCACAAAAAGTCGAGCGGGATATCAAAATTTACCTTAGCCATATGCTGGTTAGAGCTTTATCTATACAAAGTGGTTTAAATCCTAGCAATAACTATAGCCCGTGTAAAGTTATTTTTATATTCCCCCATAAACAGCGGCATAGTTTTCTCTGAGAACCGATATAATTCCAACAATACCATCGTTACTTACTTCTGGACAACTTTACATGCCCTCCCGCCGCTGGATCCGCATCACCTTTATTTCTTCATTCTTGTTGTTACTTCCTGTCATTTTGCTCGGTCTGGCCGTCATATTGGCATATCCCACCCTTCCTTCTCTTGAGATTCTCACGGATTACCGCCCCAAGATTCCATTACGCATCTATAGCTCAGAAGGAATATTGCTTGCTGAGTTCGGCGAGGAGCGCCGCGCTCTCATTTCGATTTCTGAAGTGCCCGAAATTATGAAACAAGCCATACTTGCTGCAGAAGATGATCGTTTCTATGAACATGGCGGAGTCGACTATATGGGCGTGCTTCGCGCGGCGGTTTCCAACATTTCCTCTGGCGGCGCAAAACAGGGAGCTAGTACCATCACCATGCAATTAGCACGAAATTTTTTTCTTACCAAGGAAAAAACCCTGTCTCGAAAATTTAATGAAGTGTTGCTCGCTTTCAAAATCGAGCATTATTTGACTAAGGACGAAATTCTGCAGCTTTACATCAATCAAATTTATCTCGGTCAACGTTCTTTCGGATTCGCTGCTGCATCGCAGATATATTTTGGCAAACCTCTTAGTCAGGTTACTGTTGCCGAAGCAGCTATGCTGGCGGGTTTACCCAAAGCGCCGTCTCTTTATAACCCCGCTATTAACCCAAAGCGGGCAAAACTTCGCCAGCAATATGTTCTGCGACGCATGCATGAGTTGCAATTGATTGATGATAATCAGCTCTCGTTAGCACAGCAGCAACCAATTGTGGCTAAAAAAGACAGTTTGAATTTTGGTATGATCAAGGCTGATTATATTTCCGAAATGGTTCGACAGGTCATTTTTGAAAAATTTCAGGATGACACCTACTCACAGGGATTAAAGGTCTACACCACGATTCGCCAGCAAGATCAACTTACCGCATATCAGGCCGTTCGCTCTGGCATTCTTGAATACGACCGCCGTCACGGATACCGTGGGCCCGAGGGATTTATCAAGGTACCCAAAGATGTTGCCAGCACTAGTTACAGTGCCGAGCAACTGGATGAAGCGTTGCAGGATGTTGCCGACAGTGATGATTTAATTCCCGCTGTTGTTCTTGAGGCCACACCGAAATTGATTCGCGCCTATTGCAAAGGTGGCGAGATTGTCGATGTTAAAGATGATGCTCTTCTCTTCGTAAAGCAAGCGTTAAGTAATAAAGTTCCACTTAAACAAAGAATAAGCGTGGGCTCGCTGATTCGTTTGCAAAAAGATGTAAATGATATTTGGCAGGTAAGTCAGCTTCCTGAAGTTGAAGCCGCATTTGTTTCTGGAAATCCGCACAACGGAGCTATTTATTCTTTAGTTGGCGGTTTTGATTTCAACCATAGCCAGTTTAACCATATTACCCATGCTTGGCGTCAGCCAGGATCCAGTTTCAAACCGTTTGTATATTCTGCTGCGCTGGAGAAAGGGTTTACTCCAGCTACTGTAATCAACGATGCTCCTCTGCTTTTCGATGCAGAGGAAACCGGCAACGAACCTTGGCAACCAAAAAACTATGATGGAAAGTTCGAGGGGCCTATGCGTATGAGGCAAGCATTACTAAAATCAAAGAACCTTGTTTCCATCCGCATTTTGCAGTCCATTACTCCGCAATATGCAAAGGATTACATAGCAAAATTCGGTTTTGACACAACAAAATATCCGGCATACCTGACTATGGCGCTTGGTGCCGGGTCAGTTACACCATTACAGATGTTTACTGCTTACTCTGTATTCGCCAATGGAGGTTTTATGATTTCACCTTATTTCATTGACCGCATAGAGGATGCGAATGGTAATGTGCTTACCAAAGCTGAGCCGATTGAACCCGGCAACGGCGCAGAGCAGGTTATAGATGTTCGCAATGCCTTCACTATGGTCAGTATGCTGCAAGATGTGGTAAAGCATGGAACCGCCTACCGTGCTATGCAGTTGGGGCGGTATGATTTGGCTGGCAAAACCGGCACTACCAATGAATCTATGGATGCATGGTTTTGCGGTTTTCATCCAACTTTGGTCGGCATCTCATGGATGGGATACGATCAGCCGCGTAGCTTGGGTGACAGGGAAACTGGAGGGGGAGCAGCCTTGCCAATCTGGATGAGTTACATGGAAAGGATGCTTAAGGATGTTCCTCAGGCTGAATATACAATGCCTGACAACATGATTGCTGTGCCCATTAATGAAGAAGGAGCACGAGATTCGAGTGCTGATCGTATCGAATACTTCTATCAAGAGAATGCGCCTTCCGATCAGCCCCTGCCAATACCCGACGACGAAATCAAGCCAACTGACGTCATAAAAGATCAATTGCTCTGATTCAAATGGCTAGGGAACATCAAACCAGACGTGATTTGATGCGCGAACAATTGGCGCAGCAGGCTGCAAAACTTATGGCCGAAAACGGCATAACCGATTACGCTTTTGCCAAACGCAAAGCCGCTCGACAACTTGGTGCTAGCGGTACGCAACATTTACCCAGTAATCATGAGGTAGATGTAGCATTACAAAGTTACCGTGCGCTCTTTCAGCGTGACAGCCACCCTAACATTCTTCACCAATTGCGCCAAGAGGCGTTAGGAAAAATGAGGGTACTTGCGAAATTCCATCCTTATCTGACAGGTTCGGTATTAACCGGCATGGCTGGCAAGGAATCCGATATCAACATTATGGTGTTCAGCGATGATGCAAAAGCCGTTTTGCTATTCCTGCTAAAGAACAACCTGGAATTTGATGATGGCGAATGGAGCGTTCGAATCAATGGACATGACGAACTTGTACCAAGCTACACCCTTACCGGTGAATCCGGTATCCAGACTCACATTATCGTCCTACCCGAAAGCGCTCGTCACAGTGGTAGCCGTCACTCGGACACTCACGCGGATATCCAGGCAGTGGAAACTCTGTTAGCTTTCTGATTTCAACCAGCGTGCAGCGTCTAGGGCAAAATAGGTCAATATGCCGTCCGCTCCAGCGCGCTTGAATGACAGAAGAGCCTCTAACACACAGGCCTCCTCCTTCAACCAACCATTCTGTGCTGCTGCTTTAAGCATCGCGTATTCTCCGCTTACCTGATAAGCAAATGTCGGCGCCCTGAACTCTTCTTTTATGCGACGAACTATATCCAAATATGGCATGCCAGGCTTAACCATGACCATGTCCGCACCTTCTTGCAAATCAAGGCCTACTTCCCACAGTGCTTCGTCGGAATTAGCTGGATCCATCTGGTAAGTGTATTTATTGCCTGAGCCAAGATTGCCACTGGAACCGACTGCATCGCGGAACGGGCCATAGAAACTGGAAGCATATTTGGCCGAATATGCCATGATGCGGGTATAAATGTGCTTATGCGCATCTAGTGCTGCACGAACTGCACCAATACGCCCATCCATCATATCGGATGGTGCCACAATGTCTGCTCCTGCCGCTGCATGTGTCTGTGCTTGTTGCGTCAGCACAGCAATAGTCTCGTCGTTAAGGACGTATCCACTGTCATCCAGCAGTCCGTCCTGGCCGTGACTGGTATAAGGATCAAGTGCAATGTCGGTCATTACACCCAGTTCTGGAAAATTCCTTTTTAGTTCAGCCACAACGCGTGGCACTAAACCGTTGGGATTATAAGCTTCGCGCGCATCCAGACTTTTCAGCGGTGTATCAATCACAGGGAATATCGCCATCACGGGAATACCTAACTTCATACATTGCTCAGCATCTGCAAGCAACAAGTCAGAAGTTTTGCGTTGCACGCCGGGCATTGACTTTACTTCTTCAACTTTATTTCTGCCTTCCAGTACAAATACTGGATAGATGAAATCTGCCGAAGTAAGCGCGTACTCTCGCATCAGGTCACGCGAAAAGGCATTCCGACGCATTCGGCGCATTCTTATATTTGGGAAAGAACCTAATATTTGCATAATCTCTTCCTAATTATTGAACTTTGTGGAACTAATTAAGGATTTACTTATCTTATGTTACGAATGATGCGAATCATTCCACGTTTCTCCTCCCTGAGCGTGTGTCTTAACTCTAGTTAAGACTTTGCGCCCCCGGCCTGCCTCCCCTTGGTCGGGGGCACTTTTTTGCCTATTGAATCTTTAACCAACCAGCTATCACCGCCTCAGCTTCTTCACTACCAAGTTTTTTCAAACTGGAAAACAACTGAACTGAATATTGCGGAAAATATTCAGCCAAGTGGGATTTTACGCGATTTAAAGTCACTGTAGCTTGTTGCCGACTCAATTTATCAGACTTCGTCAATAGTATATGCACTGGCTTTCCAGTCGGGGCAAACCAGTCCAACATTTTCTCGTCCAGCTCGGTCAGTGGGTGCCGAGAATCCATGATGACCACTAAGCCACACAATTCAACACGAGTCTGCAAATATTCACTCAGCAAACCCTCCCAATGCCGCTTGCTTTCGGATGGCACTTTAGCGTAGCCATAGCCGGGCAAATCCACTAAGAACTTATCGTTCCCAAGCGAAAAATAATTCAGGTGCTGGGTGCGACCCGGTGTCTTACTGGTATAGGCAAGACGCACGTGATTTGCCAGCGTGTTGATCGCGCTCGACTTGCCCGCATTGGAGCGGCCCACAAACGCAACTTCCTTACCACTATGCAGCGGTAAATCCCTGATGTGATTGACCGTAGTAAAAAATTCAGCCTGAGAAAAAACCCCCATTACTACCAGGAAACGAAAATCTTGTCTGCCGCAGCGATTGTCTTAGCGACATCGGCTTCGGTGTGCGCGGCTGAAACAAAACCGGCTTCGAATGCCGAAGGAGCAAGATACACTCCTTCGTGCAGCATCGCATGGAAAAAGCGGTTGAATGCCGCCTTGTCGCTGGCCATAACCTCTGCGTAGGAAGTGGGTACTTTGCTGCTGAAATACAAGCCGAACATACTTCCAATCGATTGCGCGCTGAACGGAATGCCATGTTTTTTGGCACTGGAACTGATGCCCTCAGTCATCTGTTTTGCCAGCTTGGCAAGGTTCTCGTAAAAGCCTTTCTGTTGAATCAACTTGAGTGTGGCCATACCAGCCGCCACCGCTACCGGATTGCCGGATAGCGTACCTGCCTGATACACCGCGCCCAGCGGAGCGAGGCATTGCATGATGTCGCGCCGACCACCGAATGCGGCAGCAGGCAAACCGCCGCCCATCACCTTGCCTAATGTGATCAAGTCCGGCTTGATGCCAAAATGACCGTGCGCACCTTGCAAACCGACGCGGAAGCCGGACATCACCTCATCAAGAATTAGTACCGCGCCATGTTTCGTACACAAGTTGCGCATTGCGTCGAGGAACTCACGCTTGGGCAGGATCAGATTCATGTTGCCCGCGACTGGTTCGACAATCACGGCAGCGACTTCATTGCCGTATTCGGTAAAGGCTTTTTCCAGCCCGACAGGGTCATTGTAATCCAGCACGGTGGTCAGCGCGGCAATCTCGGCTGGCACGCCTGAAGAACTAGGCTGACCAAAGGTCAGCGCACCTGAACCTGCCTTGACCAATAAACCGTCGGAGTGGCCATGGTAACAACCTTCAAACTTGATGATACGCGAACGCCCGGTAAAACCGCGTGCCAGACGGATTGCAGTCATGGTTGCTTCTGTGCCCGAACTAACCAACCGCACCATCTCCAAACTCGGCAAAATTTTGCATAACAGTTCGGCGATCTCCAGTTCAGCTGCAGTCGGAGCACCGAAACCGAGACCCTCGGCGGCGGCGGCCTGAACCGCTTTCACCACTTCAGGGTGGCAGTGGCCGACAATCATCGGACCCCATGAGTTCACATAATCGATATATTGTTTGTCATCCGCGTCCCACACATATGCGCCTTTGCCGCGCTTAAAGAACAACGGTGTGCCACCAACCGACTTGAACGCGCGCACAGGCGAATTCACGCCGCCAGGGATGATTTTCTGGGATTGGTCAAAAAGCTTCTGATTATGTGAAGTCATGATGTTTCTTTCCAAATTCAAAATTATTAATGAGATTTAATTCCGCAAATTCCCGTGCCGCAGCCCGAATATCATCTGTGCCAAATACAGCCGAGATCACCGCCAGAGCACTGGCACCTGCTTCCAGCAGCCGCATCCCGTTCTGCGCCGTAATGCCGCCTATCGCAACCAGCGGAACCGTTATCTCGAGTCGCGCCTCGCGCAACAGATCAGTGGTTACCGCAACAGCTTCCGGCTTGACCATAGATGTAAAAAAGCTGCCAAATGCCACGTAATTTGCCCCCTGCCTGACCGCTGCACGAGCCAGCTCAATGCGATTATAACAAGATATACCGATGAATTTTCCGTTGCCCAGCATTCTCCGAGCGCGTATCGCACTTTCATCCTCGGCGCCCAAATGTACACCCTCGGCATCCAAACGTTGAGCCAGTGCCACATCGTCGTTGATGATCAGGGGTACAGAAAATTCCCGGGTCAGCCCCTTCAGGGCTTGGGCTTGCTCCAAACGCAACCGTGGTTCTGCAGCTTTGTTACGATATTGCAAAACCCTTGCTCCACCCTGCAACACCAGCCTTACTTTACGCAGCAATTCTGCTGTATCAGGCTCGTCGGGCGTAATCGCATACAGTCCGCTAATTCGGGAATGTTGGTTTGGACTCATCTTCCTCCCCGCGAGCCCAGAAGAGGCGATCAGGAATGTGCTGCCCCATGCCTGGACGGAAACCCGCATTCAAGGATTGCCAAGTATATTCCTGCGCCTCCTTCACCGCCTCCGCCACCTCGACCCCCTGCGCCAGCAACGCGGCAATCGCCGAAGCCAACGTACAACCCGAGCCATGATAAATACCCGGCAGGCGCGCCCAGCTACTGGTGCTAAGCACACCGCGCTCACCATATAACGTGTTGATCACCTTGGGTGTCTGCTCATGCGTACCAGTGATCAGTACATATTCACAACCCAGATTCAGGATGCGTTGTGAACACTCCTCTAACGTAGGGTCGTCTTCCTCGTTGTTTTCGTCCAATGTCAGGCGTCTCGCCTCCATGCTGTTTGGCGTAATAATCGTCGACTGTGGAATCAGCAACTCGCGCATCGCATCAAGCATATCCTCATTCGCCAACTCGTCGCC
>Ga0224495_10002626_pt1 | contig 11593 bp, 8 predicted proteins | sample SF_Jul11_sed_USG_FD_168128 | JGI IMG/M metagenome (GOLD analysis project Ga0224495, IMG submission 168128) | Sediment microbial communities from San Francisco Bay, California, United States - SF_Jul11_sed_USGS_4_1 | ecosystem: Environmental > Aquatic > Marine > Sediment | place: USA: California...
AACTTCCTCCGAGAGAAAGCGATCAGCGAGTTTTTGTTTCAGAACTGTCCAAGGCCAAAAGAATTCTGGGTTGGGAGCCGGCGGTGCGTTCACGGGAAGGTGTGGGGCGAATGTTGGAATGGATAGACGCCCAATAGGTTCTGCATGAATGGTGAAATTATAAAAGTACATCTATTTTCTCAGATTCCCAAGCACTTGATTGTGGCCGGGAGCGCCTGGATAAGTCGAATTATTGTCGCGTTAATTCAGTTGGCTAGCATACGATTGCTGATGGATAGCATAGGCTTGGAGAAGTATGCGGTATTTGCACTTCTGACGGGGCTTATGGGCTGGTTCATATTGGCAGAAATGGGCATCGGTGTGAGCACGCAAAATTATATTTCAGAATCACGCGCGGAGAACAAATCTTGTGACGCCATTATTGCGGCGAGTGGCGCGGTGGCGCTCCTGTTATTGTGTATAACAATCATAGCGTTATATTTTATAAGCCCATATCTGGCTCCGGTATTGCTTAAACAATTTTTGTTTCTGAGCGAACTAGAAAAAATAAAATTATTTTTTATTACCGGATCACTATTCATCGGTTTTGGTATTGGCGGAGTTGCATATAAGGTGTGGTATGCCGAACAAAGAGGATATCGTGCCAACATAATTTTTGCGCTCTCACACGTTATAGGGTTTATTGGCCTGCTATTTGTGAGGGGCGCGCCTGTCGAAGACAGGTTGTTATTAAGCCTAGTCGCTTTTGTAGCACCCACGGCGTTGTTGCCGCTAACAGTGCTTATAGGGCAGCAAATGAGAAAAGCATCCTGGAATGGAAGAACAAATATTGCTAATCAACATGTAGAGATAATAAAAAGGGGTTTTTACTTTTGGCTCTTTTCAGTGATGGCTGCGGGTGTATTGCAAATTGACTATATTGTAATGTCGCAATTTCTGACCCCGCATGATATCGCCGCATATTTGATTGCTACCAGAATATTCGGATTGGCGTTGTTTATTTATACGTCAGTACTTATGGCTCTTTGGCCGCTTTTCGCAGAACTTTTAGTCAAAAGGGAATGGCTGACCGTAACACAATACCTCAAAAAATATTTGATTGTAGGGTTGGTTTACATGGCTGTATGTACTGTCCTGTTAACATGGCTTATGCCTGAAGTATTAAAAATACTGGCAACAAAGGAAATTATCATTCTTCCTCTAAGCTTTATACTTTTGTTGGGTATTTACCATATGCTTCGCGTTTGGACAGATACCTTTTCAATGACCCTTCAAAGCATGAATGATTTGAAGCCATTTTGGATATATGTACCCGTACAAGCAGCACTGAGCATTGGCTTGCAATGGACATTAGCGCCTGTTTTCGGCCTGAATGGGATTGTAATGGGATTAATTGCTTCTTACATATTCACGGTAATGTGGGCTTTGCCGCTGTCCGTTAAGAAGCACTACAAATTTCATCATAGGGTTCGATAATGACGATAAAGCTATCTGTTTGCATTCCAACCTATAACCGCGCCAATTTCATTGGCGAAACCCTGAAAAGTATTATTGATCAGTCAACCGACGATATAGAAATAGTGGTTAGTGACAACGGTTCAACAGATGACACGGAGGATGTTGTACAAGGTTTCAGGGCAGGGTTTCCGAGGCTAGTCTACATTCGACAGCCTGAAAATCTGGGAGCTGATGCTAACTATATGAACGTAGTAGCTGGCGCGAGCGGGGAGTATTGCTGGCTATTTGGCAGCGATGATGTGATGCGAGAAGGTGCACTTAGCAATGTTATTAACGCATTGCGCTCAGAGCCAGCCGTATTGCTCAGCAACAGAATGGATTGCGATTATTTTCTACGTCCAATGCAAATCAGAAAATGGCTGACAGATACAAAGCAACAATATTATTTCGACCTTTCTACAGAAAAAGACTTCAACAGGTATTTTGAATCAGCGACATCATTGGGTGCTGCATTTAGCTACCTGAGCAATATTGTTGTTAAACGGAGTTTGTGGAATGTCACGCAAATGGATTCGCGTTTTATGGGAACCGCTTACTCACATGTTTATAAAATCATGTCCATTCTAAATCGTGGAAACGGTTTACTTTATTTTCCAGAGTGGACAGTTTATGGCCGAACAGGGAATGATAGCTTTATGGAGCATGGTTATGTTCGACGTGTATTGCTTGATATTAATGGATATTCCGCATTAGCCGATGAATTGTTAAAAGATCGAATTTCAGAAAGGAAAGCATTTTTAAATGTTCTTCAGCGTGAGTATCCAATGCTGCGGCTAGTGCGCTTTATTGCCGCAGCCTCAGATGAGGGAGTTTGGACGAATTTTAGGACAAAATTTCTAAACGTAGGCTTCAGTCAAGATGTATTGGATCGGGCAGAACAAATGGGTACGGCATGGTGGTTTAGACCAAATATTGTTCGCAAGTTGTTGCTGAATTTTCGTCGATTTATACTGGTAGCCACCGGGCATATCAGGTATGGAGGGTATGCTCACCGTATGGGTGAATATACCCGGATAAGCAAAAGGAGATAACAGGAAGGCACGCGTGAAATTATTATGGCTACAGAAATCTAGCATACTGGCCCGTTTTTGCCAGAAGGCGAAGTGAAGAGACTAATAAAACGCCTAATACGAAAATTGCCCCCGCGAATTCTCCACTGTACCTTGCCGTGGGGAATCTATTTAATTGGCGGAAGGGGGCGCGGCTGTAAAATCTCCCCAGGACAAAATTGTCCGGAATTCAGGGCAAGTCAATGAGCAAAGTTTTGATTGTTAGCAGCGTATTACCATTTCCAGCAGACAATGGAAAAAAGATAGTGCTCGGCGGATTCCTGAAATATTTTAAATACCGCTATGGCGAGCATAGTGTCGTGTGGCTTTACGTGGGAAACAAACAACCGGAGGCAACTCAGTCAAATGTTCATTTTCATACTATTAAGCTGCCAAATTCTATTCTGCGTTTATTGAGTGTACTTCGTTACGCGCTTGTGGATGGCGGAAAAAGCATTCAGGAGGCCATTCTTTATACAAATAAAATAGCGATAGAGGTACGCTCGCAAATTCAGGCCGAACAACCGGACTTAATCATGCTGGATACTGTTCGTGCTGCTCAATATGGCGTACCAGATGAATATATGAATCGAACGGTTTTATACATGGAAGATTTATTTTCCGTACGCTACCAGCGAATGATTGATATTTTGAACCAAGCTGGAATTCAGAAACTCAATGTATTGGGAAATTTCATTTCCTTTATCCCTGCATTTCTGCGCATATTTATACAAAATTCCCGCGCTATTCAGCGTGGGCTTCTTAGGTTGGAAAAAAAGTTGATCGAGAAGAGTGAGCTTAGATGTGCCAAGCAGTTCAGACTAAATATCCTGCTGAACCAGGATGAAGCGACGCTATTACGCAAACGTTCATTTCAATCACAAATAGCTGTGACAAAGCCATTATTACCAAGATCCTTACCCAACTCGCTTGAGCGCAGATATGACGGAAACTTCAACTTCGTATTTATTGGTGGGCTAAATTATGCTCCCAATGAAGTTGCGATGCTAACCTTTATCGAAAAAGCGATGCCATTGATTATTTTCCGGGCGCCAGATTTTAATCTGAAAATCATTGGTAAAAATGCAAGTGACAAATTGATCGCTGAAGTAGGGAAGTTTTCAGATAACATTCAGCTAATGGGTTTCGTCCCGGATTTGACGGATTTATTGTCAAAATGTTGCGGGATGATCGTCCCGATGACATTCGGGACTGGCATAAAGCTAAAGACTCTGGAAGCGCTATCTTATGGTGTGCCAATAGTTAGTACGTCAATTGGCGTAGAGGGCATATCAGTGGTGAACGGAACGCAATGCATCATAGAGGATGATTTAACAAGATTTCCGGAGCTCATGCTTTCACTGCGGGATATTAAACGGAACGAATATTTTTCACGGGAGGCGGGGGCATTTTATGCTTTGCATTACTCCCAGAAGCAGGTGTTCATGGAATATGACTTGATGTTCAAGAATATTTTGAATGAAGAATAATTAAATGTTGCTCGCTGTGAGCAGGCCAATTGTAAGGATGAGTTTTTTATGAGAGGCCCGATGAATTCCAATATCAGATGAGCTATCAACAATGTTCAAGGGGTGTCAGACAGTTGTATTCACATCGTTCCACTAGCACCCTTTGGCAGGGATAGTTAAAGTTAATAATTGTTGTTTCATTTAGCTCTGAAAGCACGTTAATTGGTAACTGTGCTGGCGGGAGAAAGTTATTTTGAGTGGAATGGATTTGCTGTAGATATTTTAGTTGCGTAATTTCTAGAATAATTTTCGATGGTCCACTGCGATGCCTGACCATTCTGTTAAATGGGTGAAGGTTTTATGGAAGCTTGAGCCGGCTAAAGCAAAATATCTGACATCAGTTTGGAATCGAAACGGGTGGAAATTCAGAGCGAATCTTACATGATAACTTTATTGAAACCGGATCAAACTGGGCTAGACTGTAACAATTTAGGGCGGTATGTGGCAACCCAATGAAGGATCACAACTATAGTGATAATCAATACAAACAAACACTACCTTAATTTAAGGCACAACGTGCTCGGCTAATAGCTTGGGAGGAATGTCTTTTGATTTATCGTGGATTGCTTAAAGAGCACTCCAGTGCGCTGAATATAATTTTTCACATATTCGATTGGGTGGGAATTATCTTTGCTGGCTGGCTCGCGCATCGAATATATTTGGCGGGTTGGTTTATGCCGGGCTCATACTCCATTGTGATTGGTGTTGTAGTGTTGTTGTCCGCATTATTATTTCCTCGCTTCAACCTTTACAAACCATGGCGTGGGGCTTCGATTATTGAGGAAATGAAGGCGATGACACTAGCTTGGATTTTGGTATTACTTTTGTTGTTTACTTTTGCTTTTGCCACGAAAATGGGCGTTCAGTTTTCTAGAGGCTGGATCGGAATCTGGTCTTTGTTGGGTTGGACTATTTTGATTGGCAGCAGAGTATTATTGCGTACAGTTTTGAGGTGGCTGCGCAGACATGGCTATAACCAGAGGCGTGTAGTGATTGTTGGCTCGAATACTCTGGGTGGTGAAGTGCTTGGTCGCTTGGTTAATAGTCCATGGATGGGGTTGAAAATTGTGCGCTTCTTCTGCACGGAGTCCCCCACGCTTGGTTCCACATACCAAGTGTCGGTCGTGGAAGGGACAGCAGGAATTGCGGAATATGTGGAAAAAGAGATGATCGACCAAGTGTGGATTGCGATGCCATTCAAAGAGGAGGATAAAGTCAAGAGCATACTTCATGAGCTACGACACAGAACGGTAGATATTCGTTATGTACCTGATTTTTTTGGATTTAGGATGTTGAATCATTCTATCTCTGAAATAGCGGGGCTTCCTGTGTTGGATCTTTCCGTAAGCCCAATGGAGGGTACAAATCGTATAATCAAAGCGCTGGAGGATCGAGTGCTCGCTGCGCTGATTCTTTCGCTGATTAGCCCACTTTTGGTGGTGATTGCCATAGGAGTAAAACTAAGCTCACCGGGACCAGTATTTTACCGTCAGGAGCGGGTAGGTTGGAATGGCAAGATATTCATGATGCTCAAGTTTCGTTCCATGCCCATAAATATAGAGAGTGCCGGGATTCTCTGGGGCGGAGCCAAAAACAAGAGCGTTACACCCTTCGGAGCATTTCTGCGAAAGACCAGCTTGGATGAATTGCCTCAATTTATCAATGTATTGAAGGGCGATATGTCTATTGTTGGCCCACGCCCTGAGCGGCCAATATTCGTTGAGAAATTCAAGGCAGAAATTCCTGATTACATGAAAAAGCATCTGGTGAAAGCAGGTATCACGGGCTGGGCTCAAATCAACGGATGGCGCGGTGATACGGATTTGGCTAAACGTATTGAGCATGATCTCTATTACATAGAAAACTGGTCTTTGTGGTTTGATTTACAGATTATTCTGCTGACCATTTATAAAGGCTTTATCAACGAGAACGCATATTGAAATGAATATTTTAGTTGTTGGGGGTGCGGGCTATATTGGTTCTCACATGGTGAAGTGGCTAGCCAGACAAAAATGCCAAACTACAACTTTGGATGATCTGTCGACCGGATTTGCCGAAGCGGTGTTGCATGGAGAGTTAATCATCGCGAGCATTGAAAATGCGGTTGCGCTCGATCAATTGTTTTCATCTCATAAATTTGATGCAGTAATGCATTTTGCTTCATTTATCCAGGTGGGAGAATCGGTCAACGAGCCGGCTAAATATTATCGAAATAACTTCTCCAACACGCAAAATTTGCTGGATATTATGGTGCGCCATGGTGTGAAACGATTTATCTTCTCATCAACTGCCGCAGTTTTTGGAGAGCCGACATATATTCCGATTGACGAGAAACATATGCTTAACCCTCTCAACCCCTACGGTCGCAGTAAACTGATGGTGGAACAAATGCTGGAAGATTACGACTATGCCTATGGCATAAAAAGTATATCACTTCGCTATTTCAATGCTGCTGGCGCTGACCCGGAAGGTGAATTGGGAGAGCGGCATGATCCGGAGACACATTTGATCCCTCTTGTTCTGCAAGCCGCGAGTGGACGACGGGGTGCCATCACGGTATTTGGCAATGACTATGACACGCCTGATGGTACCTGTATTCGTGACTACATTCATATTCAGGATTTGTGCGCCGCCCATTGGCTGGGATTGAAGCAACTTTTAAGCGGAGCAAGCAGTGCACGTTACAACCTTGGAAATGGAAATGGATTCTCTGTTCGGGAAGTCATTGAAACTGCTGAGCGCACTACTCGTCGAAAAATTCCGGTAAGTTCGGGAGTGCGTCGCCCAGGTGACCCGGCACGACTGGTTGCAGACTCAAGTTTGGCCAGAAAAATACTAGGATGGATACCTCAGTACGCTGATCTCGAAACTATAATTCGGCATGCGTGGGAATGGGAGCAGAAGCGAGGATGATAGATGGGCGATAAATATAGAGGCGCAGCAGGCAAACCATTCGCAGGCACATTTGTTTGACGGTGTTCTTGCGGGGTGTGAAAGCAACAGCGACTAAATTTCTGGCTTGCACTAATCAAAGCAAACATCACATGGCGGCTCTCCTGATTTGCATTATTGCGCAAGCGGGCTAAATATAACTTAGAAAGACACATTGGCACTATATGAATCATTATTCGCCGCTGATTTCAGCTTTGGTTACACTTTTTCTTGCATTGATTCTTTCATTGAGCAAGGACGGAACGTTAAAAGATATTCCCAACGAGAGGTCGTTGCATACGGAGCCGGTTCCTCGCATTGGCGGCATCGCATTAATGGCGGGAATATTTTCCGGATGGGTAAAATTGTTTGAATTCTGGGAATGGTGGATTGTATTGCCAACGTTGGGTTTGTTTGTATTGTCGCTTGTGGATGACGTAACCAACCTAAGCGCAAAGACAAGGCTAGTGGGACATTTTTCTGCGGCAACGATAGTACTTGGCGGTGCAGGTATTGATTGGCTGTGGTTGATTCCGGTGTTGTTGTACATCGTGTGGATGGTCAACTTGTATAACTTCATGGATGGTTCTGACGGCCTCGCAGGCGGCATGGCGCTATTCGGGTTCAGTTTTTACGGAATTGCAGGGTTGATGAACGGCAACGAAGCTTTTGCAATGATGAATTTCTCCATCGGAGCTGCCGCACTGGGGTTTTTGTATCATAACTTTCATCCGGCAAGGGTATTCATGGGAGATTCTGGATCCATTCCACTAGGTTTTCTTGCCGCTGCATTAGGGGTGTTGGGATGGAAACAAGAATATTGGCCATTCTGGTTTCCAGTTTTAGTATTTTCGCCATTTGTGGCCGATGCGACTTTTACGCTATTAAAGCGCATGCGGCAAGGCGAGAATCTTACGCGAGCCCACCGAAGTCACTATTACCAAAGGCTTGTGCAAATGGGCTTGGGGCACCGCAATACTGCACTGGCTGAATATGTATTAATGCTACTGGTCGGTGTGTCTGCGCTGTGGGGTATCGGGCTAGATACATCTGGACAAGGAAATTTGCTGGTTTTGTGGGGGGCAATTTATCTCGGCTTGGCCACGTGGGTAGATTATTGTTGGCAACGACATGTAGAGATTCAGGAGAAACAGAGTCATGTTTAAATTCAGTATGCGCACGGTCTTGGCTGTATTGCATGACTTGGTCGCAGCAACTCTGGCATGGAGTCTATCCTATATGCTCCGCTTTAATTTTGAATTACCGGACAGCTTTGTAGTGGAATTGAGGCAAACTTTGTACTTAGTAGTGCCGCTACAACTGGTGATATTTTGGCGTTTCCATCTGTATCGCGGCATATGGCGATACGCAAGCACTACAGACTTGCGCCGAATTTTTTTGGCGGTAATGTTGTCATCGGCAATGATTTCATTGGTATTTTGGATGCTGCGGCTTGATTTTGTGATTCCTCGATCCGTGCTGGTGATAAACCCGTTGTTGCTGATCTTGATGATGGGCGGAGGGAGATTTGCTTATCGTTTATGGAAAGAACAACGGCTATACGGTGACTTCACATTACGCGGAGAGCCAGTGTTAGTGCTTGGAGCTGGCGATGCAGCGGCAAGCTTGGCCAAGGACTTATTTAAAAACAGCGAGTGGCGGCTGGTGGGCTTTCTGGATGACGATAAGACCAAGCATGGACGCATGCTTAATGGTATTCGCGTGCTTGGAGGAATGGATAGCTTGCCGCAATGGGCGGGCAAGCTTTGTGTGTCGCAAGTGATTATCGCCATGCCATCCAGTTCGCATCAACAACGCAAGCACGTCATTCAGTTATGCAATCAAGCCGGACTGAAGACTCTTACGGTCCCTTCATTTGATGACTTGATGAGTGGCAAGGTAGCAGTATCGCAGTTGCGTGCCATTGAATTGGACGATTTGCTGGGTCGAGATCCAGTAGTGCTGGATGATGATGGCTTGAGTGGCCTCCTGGGGGGAAAAACCGTCTTGGTGACAGGTGCAGGAGGTTCGATAGGGGCCGAATTGTGCCGTCAGATTGCGCGTTTTTTACCGCAAAGGTTGGTGTTGTTTGAGTCCAGCGAGTTTGCACTATACTCAATTGAGCAGGAGCTAAAGCAGACCTTCCCGGAATTGGATGTAATTTGTTTAATAGGTGATGTGCGCGATGTTTCACGCGTGAATGAAGTTATGAAACAGCATCAGCCCAAAGTGTTGTTCCATGCTGCGGCATACAAACATGTGCCATTAATGGAAAATCATAATACCTGGCAGGCAATTCGCAATAATGTATTGGGCACTTGGACAGTGGCACAAGCCGCACAGCGGCATGGTATTAGCAAATTTGTGATGATTTCAACCGACAAGGCTGTTAATCCAACCAATGTAATGGGAGCAAGCAAACGTTTGGCGGAGATGGTTTGTCAAATGTTGCAGCGCGACACGTTACCCGGAACCGATCAAAAAGAAAATACTCATTTTGTGATAGTGCGCTTCGGCAATGTACTGGGCAGCACAGGTAGTGTAATTCCAACATTTCGAGCCCAAATTTCGCGCGGCGGGCCAGTTACTGTAACCCATCCGGATATTACGCGTTATTTCATGTCTATCCCCGAAGCGGCGCAGCTTGTGCTGCAAGCCGGACTGATGGGGAAATGTGGAGAAATTTTCGTGCTGGATATGGGAGAGCCTGTGAAGATCGTTGATCTGGCAAAAGATTTGATACGTTTGTCTGGATTTACGGAGAACGAAATCAAGATTGAATTTACCGGCTTGCGGCCTGGAGAAAAACTCTACGAAGAACTATTGGCGGATAGTGAGCGGACTTTGCCGACGCCGCACCCAAAATTGCGTATTGCTCAAGCGCAGCGAGCAGATGAAAAATGGTTGAACGGACTAATGGAGTGGGTATCCTCAAAGGGTATGGAAGATACGGAAGTCCGCTCAGCGCTTATGCAATGGGTTCCTGAATATAAGCCTACGGGACTAGATGAATAATAAAATCAGGGCATGCGATGTATAAGACCACGAGATTCATTTCATCCTTCTGTGTTTTTATTGCGTGTGGATTGCTAGCGAGCGCCGGGAGCGTCCTTTTAACGCCTTTGGCGGCAGCTCCTTCTGTGTTGTTTGCATTCATCGCTTTCATTCTAATGCTGGTAATCGGGAGGGGAACATTACAGGGGCTGGAGCCATCGACTTTGCAAGCGCGTAATGTGCTCTTAATCGCCTTCGGAGGATGGTTTGCCGCCGAGTTTATTTCAACAGCAGCAAATAATCAACACTGGCAAAACTTGGATTACCCGATGAGGTTTGTGATGGGCTTTGCAACCTTCTGGATCATCAGACACATAAAATTGATTCGGTTTGAAATCTTCTTTTATGCTATTGCCGCCAGTGCGCCGGTTGCGGCAGCCAGAGCGTCATACCAGTATTTTTCGCTAGATGCTAGTCGCGCTACCGGATGGACAAATTATCCGATTTATTTTGGAAATTTTTGTGTGTTAATGGGCCTTTATATGGCCATAATCGTGGTTACTATGCGCGATAAAATAACATCACCCATGCGCGTGGCGTTTTCGCTTGGGATTCCTTTATTGATTTACTCCGCATTTTTATCAGGATCCAGATCCTCTTGGCTTGGGTTGCTTGGATTATTAGTAGTCATTGATTGGCGCAATGTGAAGCAATCACGTTTAATGGCCAGTGTGCTGGCCACTGTTATAAGCGTGGTGATCATTTTTATGATAATTCCGGAGCTGCACTCTAAATTAAGAATCACAGAGGCTATTCATGATGTCCATGAAATATTGGAGGGTAATTTTAGGTCGTCAATAGGCGACAGGCTACAAATGTGGAAAGCCTCACTTCTCATGTTCTGGAGCTCTCCGGTTCTGGGAATAGGGTCAGGTAATTTTCAGGTTGAAATTGCCAATCTAACATTGTCTGGAGCAGTTGATATTGAGTTGCATCAGGGAAGCACGGTTTACAATCAGGCTCATTCGGAGATATTGGATATATTGGCTAGCAAGGGGCTGCTCGGTTTTGTAGCGTATTTTGTTTTGTTAATACTGCCATTCAAGAATTTTGGAACCTATTTAGAGTCAACCTCGGTTTCAGTGAAAACGTTCGCATTGATGGGGCGGGCGACAATCGTTGCATTTTTCATGTTCGGCTTGACTCTTGCAACTTTCAAAGTTCAAATTTACTGCGCAATTTATCCGTTAACAATTTCCATCTTTATGGCTCTTGCGTTAAATCTGTTGGAGGGTGAAAAAAACAAATCAAAAGAGAGTATGCGAGAGACAGCAAATGAAGACGGCTAAAATTTCTGTCATTATAATCACTAAAAACGAGGCAATAAATATCCGTGCTTGTCTGGAGTCGGTTTCATGGGCCGATGAAATCATCGTGGTGGATTCCGGCAGCGACGATGCAACAGCAGACATCTGTAAGGAATTCGGCGCGAAAGTCTATGTACATGACTGGCCTGGGTTCGGAGCTCAAAAAAATCGCGCGCTTGGTTATGCTAGCAATGAATGGATTTTT
>Ga0224495_10002627_pt1 | contig 11590 bp, 9 predicted proteins | sample SF_Jul11_sed_USG_FD_168128 | JGI IMG/M metagenome (GOLD analysis project Ga0224495, IMG submission 168128) | Sediment microbial communities from San Francisco Bay, California, United States - SF_Jul11_sed_USGS_4_1 | ecosystem: Environmental > Aquatic > Marine > Sediment | place: USA: California...
AGGATAAAAGCCAGAAGCAATTCCGATTCAAGACGGGGACTTTCAATATCATTGAATCTTAATACCTTTTCGCCTTCGATCAGCGCATTTTTTATTGAAATTAACATTTCTTTTTCTTTTTTCATGGCAGCGGTTCATTCAAGTTGCCCATAACGGAAAATCAACCTGTGGTATAAAAAGGGAAAAAAACGGTGAATTTGCAAGGCAAGTTTTTCCCGAAACCCTGCCGGAGTAATTTCTCTTTTTCTTTTGATCATTGCATCAATCATCATTTGTGCAGCGCGGACAGAGTCCATGCCCTTGATTTGACCTTTAGAGTTTTTTCCATATTTTCCGCCCCGCCCATCAAGCGCATTAAACGAAAAATTTGTCCGGATGTATCCAAAATTAACGCAAAGAAAATGAATATTTTTGTCTTCGGCGCGAATGCAGTTGACATACGCATTTAAGGCATGTTTGGATGCGCTATAAGCAGCGCGGTACGGCACGGCAATCAAGCCCTGTATACTGGAAACAGCGACAAAATGACCGTGTTTTTTTTCAATTTCGGCGCGGGCTGCCTTGTATAAATACACAAGGGAAAAAAAATTGGTTCGCATGATCCGCTCAAAAACTTCATTGTCTAAATCTTTCGCATAACTCCTCAGACCAACTCCTGCGCAGTGAATTATACCATGAATATGTTTATATTTTTTAAGAGCAGTCTGAACATATTTTTCACAGTCTTTTTGTCTGGAAACGTCTCCCTGAAACAGGTAAAGGGATTTTTCATAGTCAGCCCTCAAAGATTTCATAGAAGAAGGATCTCTAATCATTGCAAATACGATAGCATTTCCCTGAAGTAAAATTTTTGATGTCTCGTAGCCAAGCCCCGACCCGGCTCCAGTCACCAGAAATATTTTTTTCTCAAAATAATTTTCTTCCATTTTTACACGATCCAGTTGTTTCTTGGTATATTACAACCGTTCAATTACTCCAACATGAAATTCAAATAATTTCATCCAAAAAGGGCGAAAGAATTATTGTCGGGATCTGAAATAGAATGATCTTAAATTTGACCAGTTTCAAACCAAACCATATGCTTTATTATTCTATGCCCGGATTCTATTTTTCAATATCTTGCATGAGGAGCTTAAGAACATGGGCATGAACCTCAATATTCATCCAGAACGATTTAAATTAGCGTGGCTCCTGCCCAAGCTCTTAAGAATGAACCTCAATATTCAGAACATAAAAATGATTTGCGCTGTATATGAACTTTTATTTGTATAGTCTATGGCATCAACAAAGGGAAAATATTTCAAAGAAAGCGATTGCCTAAAAGGCTTTATTTTTAATAAAAAACTTTTGGATGAGATTTCAGGATTTATTCAAAAACATGAAAATTTTGTTTTAACTACCCACATTGGATCTGACCCGGATGGTTTGGCAAGCGAGATCAGCCTGTATTTTTTTCTAAAAAAATTGAAAAAAAATGTAATTATTATTAATAATGAACCGGTTCCCGAAAACTACGAATTCATGGCGCCAAACCAGATAGTAAAAAATACAGAAACCGGTTTGCACGAAATTGAAAAAATGGATTTCACCGGATATGTACTGATCAGTCTTGACAACTCGGAAACAAACCGCCTTGGCAAAATAAAGGAATTCTGCGACCGGTTTAAATGCAGCCTCGCCACAATTGACCATCACATAGTAAAAAAACAAAAATATTTTTTTGTGGATGATTCATATGCAGCAACAAGCGAGATAATCTGGGAATTGTATAAATATACAAACACACCGCTAAACAGACAAATTGCAATAAGTCTTTATGCGGGAATTATTGCAGATACCGGAAATTTCCGATTCTCTAAAACATCTGTGCGAACCCATCTTGCCGGTGGAGATCTTCTTGACTATGGATTTTCCCCTGACGATGTATATCGAAAAATTTTTGAATCATCTCCCCCTGACAGACTAAAGCTTTTTAAGAAAATCCTGGACAAGGCTATTATTAATACTGAAAAAAAATATATTGCCGCTTTTGTAAAAAAGAGCATGTTTCGTAAATTAAAACTGGGGGATACCCCCACAGAAGGAATCGTAAATCAATTACTGGCGGTTAAGGATATTAAAATTTCAGCCCTGATGACGGAAACACCCGACGGCCACCTCAAATGTTCTTTAAGATCCATAGATGATGTAAACGTGGCAGCCCTTGCCGGAAAATTCGGAGGGGGCGGCCACCGGAATGCCGCCGGCCTTTTTGTAAAAGGCCCATTTGACGATGCCGCCCGAAAAATAATCATTGAAATTGAAAAAGCAGTATCCGTATAAAATGCGCCCTCAAACCGGCATGCAATTTTAATCTTTTTTTATGAGAGACAATGTTTTTTTTCCGGTCATAAGTACCGCAGGAATCAATGACGAAATTCCTGAAAATAATATAGAGCCGGAAATCAGATACCATTTCTCGGCAAGAGTAATGTTAAAGTCAAAAACCATATCTGTCTTGTTCATTTCATTAATATACGGAATAACCCGCAGCGAGGATTGCAACACCTGATAAAAATTTTCGGCAATCCAGTATGCAAGGGAAGAATGGAATGCGCCCCAAAATGCGCCCTCAAAGAAAATCAGCATCCACAGGAACATGGGCGATGCTCCAAATACCAGATACAGACCAAATTCATATTTTTTTTGCGTTGTTAATATCATAAAAGAATTGGATAATGAAATGGCGCTTATAAAAAGTAAAATAAAAACAAATGTCCATAAAAGAATATCAAGATTATTGAGCCATTTGGTTACTTTAATATAAGAATTATTACTTCCTGAAATTACAGTCAGACCATTTAGCGCGAGACGATTTGATATTGTTTCCATATCCTTTATATTTTTTAATTGAATAAATATTTTATCATAGGAATTTGCCGCCTTGTACTGACGGCCATTTAAATGAATCCCGCGAACCCATTTTAACGGTACCCCCAGAATAGAGACTATATTCTGTGGCGCAAAACCGCAAACCACCCCGATCACTTCATTGCTGGAGCCTGTGATTCCCGAAATAACGCTTTGACCAATATTTAACTTTAACCTAAGACCAATCATGTTGCTTTTGCTGACGGCGGGCAATCCATTCATCATTGTATAGGCATAGGCCATTTCGGCAAAAGATTCGGGCAATATCAATGGAACAACTTCCATGCGATTTCCATCCTGCTTGACATCTACCGAGGGTTTAAAGTCCTTCATACATTTCAGATTTTGTGAAACCAGATCAGAACTAACGCCCTGGATGAGCAGGTCAAAAGCAATTCCCATTTTACTCAAAACCGGATGATCAAATTGACCCATAGCGGGTTTTTGAAGAATTTGTGTCTGGCTTATTTTTTTTACCTCGCTCCATTTTCGAATCATTTCGACTTTTTCAGAGGTTATGCCAAGCGTAATGTCCTTTTTGGTGCGAAGCAGGCTTATCAAGCTGGCAGTTTTATGATTATCCTGAATTTGTCTGACCACAAGAGTGTCCGGGGCAATATTTTTTTCAAATTGATCGACAATAAATTTTTTTACCGGTCGCAAAATTCCAAGAATGGAAAAAATAAAAACCAGAGATACCAATAAACCGACTGAAGAAAAAAGCATACGAAAAAAATGTTTTCTCAAAAGGTAAAAAAACAGATAAATTCTGCGAGATACAAATAAAAATATATATTCTATATTCATATATTTAACTTCATACAGGTTTTTTTTTCTTCCCGGAATTTTGACTGATGAGCATTTTTCCGTTTTCCAGATGCCAGACAATATCGGCGCACTCCCTGATCCGGGGGCTATGCGTTACGCATATCAATGTAAATCCGCGTTTTTTTAATTTAATGAGTTCGTGAATAATTTCCGATTCAGTATCGAGATCGAGATTTCCGGTTGGTTCATCCAGAAGAAGAAGTTTCGGCTCCAGCATGAGCGCTCGCGCCAGAGCAGTTCTCTGGGCTTCTCCTCCGGAAATACTTCCCGGATACGCCTTGCTTCGATGTTCAAGGCCGAATAAATCTAAAAGAAACCTGACCCTCTCTTTATGAAGTTTTTCTCCTGAAAAATAAATGGGAAATTGAATATTTTGTTCAATGGTCAAAAAAGGAAGCAAGCGAAAATCCTGGAAAAGATACCCGATATTTTTTCTTCGAAACGTGCCCAATCCAATTTCGGCGATACCCCGGTATACCCGTTTATTTTCAAATAAATACAAACCGGTCGACGGCCTGAGAAACCCTCCAAGAACATACAGAAGGGTGCTTTTGCCGCTGCCAGACTTACCGGTTACGGCAATAAAATCCCCCTTTTTTACATTGCAATTTACTTTCTCGATAATGTTACTCTTCCGGTATGAAGCAGATACATCCCGGAGTACAAGAATATCATTCATATTCCTGGATTCATCGCGAAAAGGCTCAATTACTTTCAGGGAAGATTTTTTTTCTCCAAAAGACAATCTTTTGCCTTTGGTTGTCTTGTGCGAAGTTTCAGTCTTTTTCATAAATGGATATATTCTTGTACGGAATATCCTGTTCTGTATGATAAAGGCCGATCACCTCTGTTTTCCGGTCTTTATGAATATTGAAAATTAAATTTGTAAGATGCTCTCTCAAAAGAAAAATACCTCTGCCATGAGAGTCTGATATTCCCTGGGGCAGCGAGTTTTCAGGATCGATAGAAATATGACGGTGCAATCTATATAAAATTTCATTCTTGCGCAATGTGCCGTGCGGATCCTGACAGGTAAAAATTACCCATTCGCCATAAAATCCGTACTGAAAAATAACATAATCTTCCGGCTCCAAAACGATATCGTCATATGGAATGAGCATAAATGTATGCTCATTGCGTTTTTGATATTTGAATGAGCCGTCCTCAAATCGGGGAGCCCTGACTATGGCATTGGCCAATAATTCATCCATTACGAGGCGCGATGTGGCCATGGGCATTTTATTTTTTTTGCAAAGAATCTCGGCAACTTTATTAATCCAGAAAATTTTCTCTTTGGTGGATTTAATGGTTATGCTGAACACTTCCTTGTCTCCCGGAATGGTTGCATCTCCCATTTCCAGGGGATAATAAACCCGAATATCTGGAAAATATTTTTCAATTCCAAAGATATCATCCGATAAAATTTTCCGGGCCATGATAGAAATGTCCTGTAAACTCATTCGCGATTGTTTGGTGATTACCTGGTCTATACATTCTTTGTATATTGTTTCAATATAATCATTGATTTCATAGGAAGTGATTAACGCAACTTTTGTATTCTTGCTGTATTCTCTTGCAAAACGAATTAAATCAAAGCCTGTATTATCGGACAAATGAATGTCGGTTACGATCAAATCAAATGGAGCGTTTTCCTCAAGGCTTGAAAGTATTTCGTGTTGCGCTTCCCTGATTGTGGTTACAAAATGAATTTGAAATTCTTTTGAAAGATAATCGTTTATGGCAAGTAAAATGGATTCCGCATCCTCTACGAGAAGTACCTTTTTTTTCAGGTTTTTAAAAAGAAATCCGCTTTTATCGTATTGAATACTGATCATGATTTATTGCAAGTTTACCTGATGTTTCATGTATATTGTAACGATGGTTTTTTCTTCGATGGATTCCATTTGAATTGTAGACTGGTGTTCTTTTAAAATTTTACTTGCAATATATAATCCCAAACCTAATCCCCGAAATTGTTCTTTTGTAGTAAAGTATGGTTTGAAAACATTGTTGAGAACATTATTTGAGATACCCCCGGCATTGTCAATGATCTGAATCTTTGTATTTCTGCCGGTATCAGCCTGTACAGAAATATTTATTTCGGGTTTGGAATTTTTTTTTCTGGCGCTGAACGTTTCAAAACTGTTTCTTATAATATTGATCAAACATTGTTCCAGTTTTGCGGCATTCCCAAACAGGATGAAATGATCCGGCAACTCCCAGCAAAAGGTTACTTTAATCTTTTCAGTTGCGTAGAGTCTCTCTACATTTTTTATTGCCGATTCAAATATTGGTTTTAATTCAGCAATCTTAAAGGAACTCGAAACTGCCCGGGAGTAATTGCGAATTTCGGATATTACTCCGGCGGCTCTGCGAATATCCCGCGACAATAAATTTAAGAACGGCCTTAATTCGCCAGAGTTTACCGTTTCCTGCGAGTCGATTAACCGCTCAATTTGCTGTTGAGTTAAATTTAGTCCGGTAACGGGATTGGACAATTCATGGGCGACTGTCTGGACATGCGCCCCCAATGTCGTCAACTGATCGTTTGCATCATAGGCAAATTCGTCCAGAGATTTTTCGACAATGTCTATAAAAAATATTTTATCCATGGACTTTATGGCAGACTGATTTAAGGTAACATCTTTGTAAATGCCTGTTTCTTCTGATCGAAGCTGAATTCGGATTTGTCTTTTGCTTTGCTCAAATTCAAGAAAACTTTTTTTAGTATCATTGAATTTAAATCCACAGTACAGACATGGAGATTTGTAGCGAAAGATTACGTTATAGCACTTGTTTTCTGTTCGCAACGCATGGGAATCTTTTTTAATCTTTATGGCGTTGGTAAATATTATTTGGTAATCTTTATCGATTATGTATATTGGATAGTTGAGAATATTCAGGAAGTTTGATAAAAAGTCGCCTGAAAATATGTGCTGATTTGATTTTCTTCGACCCACCGCAGGGATGAATTCACATTTTTGGGAAGTGGTCAATAAAAAATTCTACCCATTCTATTCTACCCATTCTATCCATTGGGAGTTTGGACAAGAACTTCGATTCACGTCAGAACGCAGTAAAATGCGCGTTTTTGGGGAGCGGCAAACCGGCGCTTTGCCTGCAAAAGGCCACAATGGGCTTCTTGCAGGCAGGACTCCAATTATTGAAAAAAATAATTAATAATCTACAGATCTTTTGAGCTCTTCTATGGTATTTACATGCGTGCTTGTACCATACATGTCCACATATTTTCGGGTGTACATTAAATCTGCGTCCAGATTGTTTAGAAATTCAATATAAAATTCTTTTTTGAATTTGATACGATTTGGTTCTGAAATTGTATTTTGCATATCCGAAACCTTGTATTCAACAGGAGGTTCCTTGTTTATCTGATAAAACACCTGGATATCGCCATTGTCTTCAGTAGCAGGACTTGGATCGGTTACCACCAGCAGTTTCTTGTGTCGAAGTATGTAGTTTTCTTCCATAATGGTAGCTTCCATTTTCGTTAAACTTTGTCCGGTGTAGTACAATTTTATTATTTTTCTTTTGCCTCCGGTAACAACAGTAGAACTGGGGGATTCATACACAAAGTCATATTTTTCAAGCTGAATATACCCCGAACCTTTTGTAAATTTTGATTGAGCTGGAGTATGCGTTACATCAAGATTCATTAAATCAGAGTATTGAGCCAAATTTTTGTTAATCAAGGCGATTTGAACATCCAGATTTTTTTCAAATGCATCCAGAACCGCAGAACTTTGCTTTTCGCTGGTTTGCGGAGATGTGGCTGCGCCGGGTTGCGTTGAACTTTGCGCATACAATACACTTCCTGTAAAGACAGAAAGAACTACCCATATGAACCATATTTTTATTTTCTTTAAATACATACTTTACCTCATTACTTTACTTTTCGTAATTTTTGTTCTCAAACTGAACTTTTCACAATTACAATATGTGTTGATAGACGAAATATTTTTCCATTTTTCAACAAGATCACAATAAAAAAAATTATCCTTATTTCAGCTAAACAATGCAAAATCGAAAAAAATGGATTATGGGAATATATTTTTTTCCTTTTTCCCGCCGCATACTTTAAATTGGAATCTTTCTAATAGTATATTATATCTACATAAAAACGGCGAGATATTTTAGTGTTTTTCCCCATATGGCCTGGCAAACTGATTTCTTGAATTCAAGGAAAAAACGTAAGGGGTGCCGAAGAGGCATTGCCTCGAAGGCAGGGGAAAGACTTTTCCCCTTTAAAGTTTCCCAAATCTTTGAAAATTGGTTTACGCATTAATGATATGACGGCGCATGGGCAATGGCTAAAGAAACAGTTACAATCACCGACAACTCTACCGGAAAATCCATTGAAGTACCGCTTCTGCGGGGAACCGAGGGGCCTCCCGTTGCGGACATTGGAAAGCTCTATTCAGAGCTTGGGATTTTTACGTATGACCCTGGTTTTACATCCACAGCAAGTTGCGAGAGCAAAATTACGTATATTGACGGTGAAAACGGGATATTGAGATACCGTGGATATCCTGTTGAACAACTTGCCCAAAAAAGCTCCCACCTTGAAGTCTGCTATCTTTTGTTGCACGGCGAATTGCCTTCCAAAAATCAGTTTGAAACGTTTAGAAAAAATATTGCTCACCACAGCATGATTCACGAGGGCTTAAAAAGTTTTTTTAACGGTTTCAGCCGCGACGCCCACCCTATGGCCATCATGGTAGGCGTGGTTGGCGCCATGTCTGCTTTTTATCACGACTCTCTCGACATATTTAACACAGATCACCGGGATCTTTCGGCTGACCGCATTATCGCCAAGATGACAACCATTGCGGCTTATTCATACAAATATTCCATGGGACAGCCCTTTGTGTACCCAAACAATGACTTGAGCTATGCAGAAAATTTTTTACACATGATGTTCTCTGTTCCGGCTGAGCGCTACGAACCAAACCCCGTCATTGCCGATGCCCTCGATAAAATTTTTATTTTGCACGCCGATCACGAACAAAACGCAAGCACGTCCACCGTAAGGCTGGCGGGTAGTTCCCAGGCCAATCCATTTGCCTGTATTTCTTCGGGAATTACGGCTCTCTGGGGACCGGCTCACGGCGGCGCCAATGAAGCTGTAATTCGCATGCTGATGAAGATTGGAAAGCCGGAGAATGTTCCCAAATACGTTGAAATGGCAAAAGATAAAAACAGTACTTTCAGGCTTATGGGATTTGGACACCGGGTTTATAAAAATTATGATCCCCGGGCTAAAATAATTAAAAAGATTGCCGGGGACGTTTTAAAAGAACTGAATATTCACACGCCGCTTCTGGAAATTGCCCTGAAGTTAGAAGAAATTGCCCTCAATGATCCTTATTTTATTGAAAAAAAATTGTATCCCAATGTGGATTTTTATTCCGGCTTTATTTTGCAGGCCATTGGAATACCGCTCAATATGTTTACCGTAATTTTTGCGCTTGGTCGCACCCCCGGCTGGATTTCGCAGTGGATGGAAATGATTGCCGAGCCCAAGCAAAAAATTGGGCGCCCCCGTCAGCTCTATGTTGGAGCGCCTGAGCGAGATTACATAGAGATGGCAAAAAGATAAAGGGGACAGGGATTTTTTGCTATTAATCCGAAAGGATCGTTACAAGTCTCCCATTCCCATGTCAATATATCCGCAAGGACAAACCTCTGCACATATGTGGCAGCCAACGCACTTTTCGTAGATGGTAAACATTGTTTCGCCAACTGGTTTGCTTTTGGTATAGGTAATGGCTTCCTGGGGGCAATACTTCTGGCATTGCTTGCATGAAAAACACAGACCGCAGGTCATACAGCGCCCGGATTCATTTGCCGCAGATTCCTCATTTAATGGAACAAGAATTTCAGAAAAATTACCCTTTACATGGGAAATTTTAATATGATTTCTTTTTACCATGGGAGTTTTTGGATAATAATATGGATGCATCTTCTTGTATTGAATCACCTCGTTGCGGGTTTTGGGCGGCAGTTCCGCTCCGCTCAGATATAAATCCATTGCTTCAGCGGCCTTTCTTCCATGACCAACGGAAGTGGTTATAAGATCAATTTTTATTGCATCTCCGGCAGAAAATACATTTGTCTTGCCTTTTACGAGAAAATTATGATCTACCTGAAAAAAAGGCGAATTTTTCTGGATAGATTCAAATCCCGACAAATCTGTCGTTTGGCCAATTGATGCTACAACCATATCAACTGCAATTTCAAATTCGCTACCGCTGACCGGTTTATACCGCATAAATGGAATTGCCGCATTCCAGCCATCTTCGCCTTTTTGCTTTTTTTCCATTTTTACACATTTCAGGGATTTTACCTTGTCTCCATCCTTGATTACTTCGACAACAGAGACATTATAGTGCATTTTTGCGCCTTCATGTTCAGCTTCCTGAAACTCATAATCCGAGCAATTCATGTCTTCGCGGCTGACTGCCGACAGTATCATGGATTCGCTGCCAAGCCTTAATGCCAAACGCGCCACATCCATGGCCACATCGCCGTCGCCCACCACAGCCACTTTTTTACCGAGAACCATTTTCTCTGGATCTTCCTCAAATGCCATCAGGAATTTTATTGCATTGGAAACATAAGGAGAGTTTTCAAACCCCTTTACAGGCGGCATTTTACCTTTTTGAGCGCCCACGCCAATTAAAACTGCATCATGGCTCTTTTCAAGTTCATCAAGAGTAATGTCCTTTCCTATCCAGACTCCGGTTTTCAGGTTTACGCCCAGATCCAGTATTCGCTGAATTTCGACTTCCAGAACTTTCCGGTCAACGCGATATCCCATAATTCCATAGCGCATCATTCCGCCGGTTTTTTTCTGACCTTCGTAGATCGTTACTTTATGGCCTTTTCTGCGCAACTGATATGCGGCAGAAAGCCCTGCCGGCCCGGCGCCGATTATGGCAACATGTTTTCCTGTATCTTTTCCGGGGGAATCTAATTTTAAACCTTCTTTGATACCGTATTCGCCCACGACATGCTCTACAGCATTAATACCTACCGTCTCATCAAATTGCGCGCGATTGCAACCCTTTTCACAAGGAGCCGGACAAACCCGACCCATTATGGCCGGGAAAGGATTCTTGTCCACAATCAATCTCCAGGCAGCTTCAAATTTATTTTGATTATCAGGACCTTTTTCAAAACCGCGCAGCAAGTTATGATAACCGCGAATATCTTCGCCTGCCGGGCACTCGTTGGTACAGGGAGGAACTCTTTTTACATAAACCGGACATTTGTGCGAATGATCTCCATAGGCTACAATCTTTTGTAAACCGGTTTCAATAGACCAGTCCGGATATTGATACGCAAGGGTGTTGTCGAGAAGCGCGTTTGAATCTACTTTAATAGAGCTCATTATTTTCTCCCTGATAATATTTCTTTTTAGAACCTGACATGGGCAGATTTATTTAACGATACCCTTGCATGCCGGTAGCTATCGATCATCCATTTATCAAAAGGCAGTTCTGTTTTTTCAAAAAACTTCTTCCAGCCAATCCTGTCAATCCATTCGCCCATACGCTCCCAGTCTTTGGCGTCTGATTTGTAGGTCATCAGTATTTTTTTAACGGCTGCATTTGCTTCTGGCCAACGCGGAGGATTGTTCGGCAAACCATGAGCTACCAGCTTCATGTTGGTTGGTTTGGTTCTTGTGTTGGAATGTTTTCCGCCCACCCAGATTGCCAGTTTGGAATGTTCGGGATGATTGATTTCCATTGCGGGACAGGCTCCAAAGCATGCTCCGCATACAATGCATTTTTCTTCAACTACCATGAGCGATGCTTTCCCGTTTACTACC
>Ga0224495_10002628_pt1 | contig 11588 bp, 11 predicted proteins | sample SF_Jul11_sed_USG_FD_168128 | JGI IMG/M metagenome (GOLD analysis project Ga0224495, IMG submission 168128) | Sediment microbial communities from San Francisco Bay, California, United States - SF_Jul11_sed_USGS_4_1 | ecosystem: Environmental > Aquatic > Marine > Sediment | place: USA: California...
TTCTTCATTCTAGAAGGCATGCTCCGTTACGCCAATGGGCAGCCTTTGGACAGCGCCCTGACAACTGTCCAACCTTTAGCAGCGATGAACCTTGAGAACGCAATAGAGTCTATTGAGCCCGGTCAAGATTACGAGGTCGTGGTGGACTTTCGTCCAGCGACCGCTTTGGATCTGGAAAGCTTCTACAGCCACCTAGAGGAACTAGGCACCTCGATCCAGGTGGGCGAGGGGGATGGCATTTACCGCATGCACATTCATGTACCTACAGAGAATCTCTACGAGCCGATTGACTACACTCGCTCGTTGGGTGTCATAACCAAAGTTTCCATTGAAAACCTCATTGACCAGATGCAAACCATTGAAGCCATTCGCGGCGGTAGCCGGCTTACACTAGCCCCGGTCGAGCCTGGGCAGATCGCCGTAGTTGCTGTCTCACCCGGTCCCGGCATTAGCCGTGTCTTTGCCAGCCTGGGAGCAGCAGCAATTGTGGACGGGGGTCAGACAATGAACCCCAGCACACAGGAGATTATCAATGCATTTGAGAATCTCCCAACCGACCAGGTTATCATACTGCCCAATAATAAAAATATCATCCTGGCAGCCAAATCCGCTTCTGAACTCACGGTGAAGAAGGTGGCGGTTGTACCCAGCTGCACCATCCCTCAAGGGCTAGCCGCCATGTTGCGTCTCGCTCCTGATGGAAATTTCGATAAAGTAGCACAGGAGATGATAGAAGCTTTAAGTGATGTAGAGAGTGGCGAGATTACCACAGCCACTCGTTCGGTAGAAATCGATGGCGTCGCGGTACGAGAGGGGCAAATCATCGTGCTGCACAATGGCAAGCTGGTCATGGCTGCAGACGACCTGGAAGAGGCTTGCCTGGGATTATTGAAAATTGCGCATGCTGATCACTTTGAGCTGATCACCATATTCTATGGCGCCGACATGTCCAAGAATGAGGTCAATCATATCGTCGATGCCATCCGCCGTGATTATCCTGGGCAAGAGATAGAAGTCCAAGACGGCGGACAGCCACATTATCAGTTTATCATCGCCATTGAATAGCATGCAACCTCTCGCCATCGTAACAGACAGCACCTCCGATATGCCCGACGAGTTAATTGCTCAACATCACATTCAGGTTGTTCCCAACTATGTTGTAATTGATGGAGAGAGTGCAGAAGACGGCAAAGGCATGACACGGGAGGCCTTTTACACGAAACTTCCCACAATGATTAGTTTCCCTACCACTGCCACGGCTTCTTCCGGAACATATCAACAACTCTACAATCGCCTGCTCCAGGAAGGTTTCAAGCAAATTCTCTCTATTCACGCCTCCAGTTTATTGAGTGGTATTTTCAACGCCGCTAGTGTCGCCGCGCAACCCTTCAGCAAACAAATTCACGTCATCGACAGCCAGTATGTCACGCTGGGGCTGGGATTCCAAGTATTGGCAGCCGCTGAATTGGCTTTAACTGACCCCCTGGATAATATCCTGACCGTTATAGAAAACGTTCGCCAGCGGATTCGTGTGGTTGCACTGCTAGACACACTCGAATATGTTCGGCGTAGCGGGCGCGTCTCCTGGGCGCGTGCTCGCATCGGAGATTTTTTACATATCAAGCCACTGGTTGAAATCAGAGCAGGTCGTATTCTAAGCCTGGGGCAAGTACGCACAAGGCGCAATGGAATTGAACGGCTGGTGGACATGCTACGCAACCTTGGAAATCTGGAACGTCTGGCAATCTTGCATACAAATGCAAAAGAGGAAGCCCAGCGAATTCTAGATAGCCAAGACCTTACCCTAAGCACTAACCCTTTTTGCGTCAACGTCACCCCTGTGATCGGAGCCCATACTGGACCAAATGCGCTGGGATTTGCAGCCGTCGTCAGGTAACTGGTAAAATAGCCCCTAATGAAGCCATCCTTAGATAAATTGCACAAATTTTTCAAATTAGAAGCCGAACGCGGTTACGATAACCGCGCCGTGATGGGCGGTTTGGAACGCGTGCTCGATAATTGGGAAGCCGAAGCGCGTAGTGACAACCTTTCCGAAGAGTTGATCCAATCGATCCGCTCGCAACTGCGAGACTACTCTCGTTTAGACGAAAATGCACGCGCAGAGGTCCTGACTAGAATTTGGGATCGCGTCCAAGAGAATAGTAGCAGCTCTCTACCCACCCTGCCTACCCCGTCAAAAGAGGAAAAAACAGATTCTACCCCGGCAAAGCCTGCGGAACCTACCCCCTCCAAAATAGATCTGCCACCTCACCTGCATGAGCCCCAGCACCAGCCGCAGGTTCAAATTGATAAATCGGAGACAGCTTCCACGGTTGAAACTGAAGTCCCCGCTGCCTTGAACGCGCCTACCACGGTTTTACCCAATATCGGACCTCGTCACGCCCAGACCCTAAGCAGGCTGGGAATGCATACCTTGCGGGATATGATGTATTATTTCCCCCGCAAATATCTTGACTATACGCAACTAAAACCGATTAACCGGCTTTGGTACGGCGAAGAAGTGACAGTTATCGGCACGGTCCAGAACATTACCTCTCGCCCACGGCGAGGACGACCATCGCAGATCGCTGAGGCAGTCATCAGCGATGGGACAGGCGCGCTGCGCGTTACCTGGTTCAATCCTTGGCTGGCTAAACGCCTGCAAACTGGGGCGCATATTTCCCTATCAGGCAAAATTGACCAGTACCTGGGACGTTTGGTGATGGTAAATCCCGAATGGGAGACCCTGGAACAACAACAATTGAGCACAAATCGCATTGTGCCAATGTATTCGCTCACCGCTCAGATCACCCAGCGCTGGCTGCGTCGCTTGATGGACCAAGTAATTACCTATTGGTCGCCCCGCATCCCAGACCATATCCCAGAAAAGATACGTCAAAACGCCGACCTGCTCGATCTACCGACCGCATTGCAGCAGATTCACTTCCCAGAAAACTGGGATTTGCTGAAGGCTGCCCGCCATCGTCTGGCATTTGACGAGATATTCCTGTTACAACTGGGCGTGCTGCGTCAAAAACATATGTGGCAAGAACGCACGGCGCGCGCATTTGAAGTTGAGGACAATTGGCTGGCAACCCAGATAGCCGGGTTGCCATTCCCTCTCACGGAAGCTCAACAGCGCGCGGTCAATGATTTGCGCACTGACCTGGCATCAGGCATACCCATGAACCGCCTTCTCCAAGGTGATGTGGGTTCAGGTAAAACTGTTGTGGCTGCATTAGCCATTTCGATTGTGACTCATCTCAGTGCCCAAGCAGCTTTAATGTCACCCACCAGCATCCTGGCTGGTCAACACTATAAGAGCATGATGAGCTTGCTAGCGGGGGTAAATGGGCAAGCTACCCAACCTGAAGGCGGATATCCTATCCGTCCAGAAGCCATCCGATTAATGATTGGTGCTACACCAGAAGCCGAGAAGCGGGAGATACGCGAAGGTCTAGCCGAGGGCTCCATAAAGTTGGTGATAGGTACCCACGCCCTGCTTGAAGACCCGGTAACATTTTCCAACCTGCAATTAGCCATCGTTGACGAGCAACACCGTTTCGGGGTAGAGCAACGCGCCACCCTGCGCTCCAAGGGGGAGAACCCCCATCTACTGGTGATGACCGCGACCCCTATCCCTCGCTCGCTAGCCCTGACGGTCTACGGTGATCTAGAGCTATCTGTAATTGATGAGATGCCCCCCGGCCGGCAGTCTGTGCACACCTATGTTCTAACCCCTCAAGAACGAGAGCGCGCCTATCATTTGATCTCCAGCCAGATCGAGGCTGGTCGCCAGGTATTTGTGATCTATCCCTTGGTTGAGGAGAGCGAGCAGAGCGAGAGCAAGGCCGCCGTGGACGAACACGCCCGCCTGCAAAATGAGATCTTTCCAAATCTTAAGCTTGGTCTTCTACATGGACGCTTACACCCCGATGAAAAAGAAGATGTGATGTCTCGCTTCCATAGCGGTGAATTTCAAATCCTGGTCTCAACTTCCGTTGTGGAAGTGGGAGTGGACGTGCCCAATGCCACAGTGATGTTGATCGAGGGGGCAAATCGCTTCGGATTAGCCCAATTGCACCAATTCCGCGGGCGGGTGGGACGCGGGGGCGATCAGGCATACTGCCTGCTCATCCCAGATACGCCAGATGCCGCTGAGAATGAGCGCCTGCAGGCTATGACCGAGACCGACGATGGATTCGTCCTTGCAGAGCGCGATCTGGAGCAACGCGGCCCGGGAGAATTCCTGGGAACGCGCCAGTCTGGTTACTCCGAATTACAACTCGCCAATCTAACCGACATCTATCTCATTGAAAAAGCCCGCCGGCAAGCGCAGGTCGTCTTCGAAGACGATCCCGGCCTGCAACAGCCGGCCCATCAACTACTAGCTGCAGCCATGGAAAGCTTTTGGAGCGGCGGAAAAGGGGATATCAGCTAATGGTTCGAGCAGTATTTCCAGGTACCTTCGACCCAATCCACTTGGGACACATTGATATCGCAGACCGCGCCACACAACTCTTCGATGAATTGGTCGTGGCGGTTTATGACCGCCCTTTGAAATCATTGCTTTTCTCGCCTGAGGAGCGGATTGCGCTGGTAAAGCAATCCTTCAAGGACAACCCTAAAATTACTGTCATGGGATACAGCGGGCTTACGGTGGAATACTGCCAAGCCATTGGCGCTCATGTGATTGTGCGAGGCCTGCGAGTTTTCTCGGATTTCGAATACGAGTTCCGTATGGCACTTGCAAACCACCGCCTGGCTCCAAATATTGAGCTGGTCGCTCTGATCACCGCCGAAGAACACACGTTCCTCTCTTCATCTACTGTGCGCGAAATCGCCTCTCTGGGTGGAGATGTGAGCAGCATGGTGCCTGAGCATGTCAAGTTGGCCTTGCAAGTACGCTTTACTGAGCTAGGCGATGGACAACAGCTTGTTCCAACCACTTCCCTGCGGGATTGAGATTGGCATACATTTTGCACGGATAGTTGACGAAATCGGTATTTGCGTGTAATCTATTGATAATTATTTCATCACGCGGAGGCAGCCTGTGGACATTTTGCATCTGATTGACCGCCTTGAAGAACTGCTCAATCAAAGCCGGCCGTTTCCATTTACACATAACGTCATCATCGATGAAGATCGCATGCTGGATATCATCGATCAGATGCGCGTAGCTATTCCCGAAGAGATCAAAAAAGCCCAGCAGGTAATGAACCAGCGCGACCGCATCTTGGCGCAGGCGCAAGAAGAGGCCAACCGCACAATCACAATTGCTCGCGAGAAGCTGGATCAACTGGTTGAACGCGACGCCATAGTGCAAGCTGCCCATGCCAAAGCCGGCGAAGTTTTAGCCATGGCTCAGGTAGAACGCGAATCCACACGCAAAGAAGCGGATGAGTACGCCCTTGATACCTTACGCCGTTTGGAAATGGAATTGGAGCGCTTCCTTAACCAGGTGCGCAACGGGATCTCTGTACTACACAGTGAAAAACAAGAACCAGAGTAAAAGAAACCACATAAAAAAAGATTAGCGGGCACCAAAAGCCCGCTAATTTGCTTAAAGGCCTCTCTCAGGACGGGTAAAACGCTTTTCAATCATCCAATCCACAAATCCTGGGAAAAAGAAACCAAACCATGCCACCATTCTCATCGGTGCAGGGATCAACACGGCTCGTCGCGGCCTGTGTACTACGTCCAACACGCTAATTGCCACCTGCTCAGCGCTCAACCGCAGTCTCGCAGGCGTGCTGATGCCGGTCTTGCGCTTTATCCCTGCATGCCGGGCAAACTCCGTTTCCACACCACTTGGGTAGATCCCCGAAACGCGTATGCCATATACGCCCACTTCACGCCTTAAAGCCTCACTGAAGCCGCGCACAGCGAATTTGCTGGCGGCGTAAATCGAGTAGGTCGGGGTAGCCAAATAACCAGCCATAGAAGCCATGTTAATGATATGCCCGCTCTTCCTCATAATCATGTGGGGCAGCACCGCTCGTGTTGTCTGCACCACTCCAAGAAGGTTGACCCTAAATAACGCTTCAATATCGGCAACCGGGTCGAGATTTTCAAGCCAGTTCATGCGACCCATGCCAGCATTATTGAAAAGCACATCGATCCTTCCATAATCTGAAAGAGAACTATCTACAAGCTGTTCAATTTGCCGTAAATCAGTCAGATCAGCAACAACAGGCAGCGCCTCCCCACCCATTTTCCGTATTTCTTCCCCCAGCGCCTCTAGACGCTCGCGCCGCCGCGCAGCCAGTACAACACGGTAGCCATGTGCGGCAAAAAGCTTCGCCGTGGCCTCTCCAATACCGGAGGACGCGCCAGTAACGAGCAGAACCGGGGAATTTCGTGTCATAATGCACCTCTTGCAAATGATTATCCATAAGTTTGCTTTAGAGTCAACCCGAGCTGGACAGGTCCCCAAAGGAGGGCGATTGGACTTTCGGTTTTTTAATTACTCTGCAGAGGTAGATATGCCATATTCCAATTTTTGATGGATATGGTAAACTTATGCGTAACAAGCCAAGCCTGGATCGGAAGGGTCTATGCTAGATAACCCCAAGCAAGTAGTTTACATTGAAGATGAGCAAGAGATGATCGAGCTTGTTCGCTTGATACTCAGCCGAAAAGGCTACGAAGTGCTAGGAGCCAGCGGTGGGCGCGAGGGGCTAGATCTAGTTCGGCAAATACTGCCTGACTTAGTCCTCCTGGATTTGATGATGCCGGATATGGATGGATGGGAAGTCTACCAACAAATGCGGGCAGAAGAAGCCACGCGGGACATTCCGGTGATCGTCATCACTGCTAAGGCTCAGAGCATTGATAAAGTTTTGGGGTTGCACATCGCTAAAGTCGATGCCTACATCTCGAAACCATTCAGCCCGCATGACCTGGTAGAAAGTGTGGAGAGAGTCTTGTCCTGACAGCAACCCATCACATCCATTCAACTTATAATAGACTTTGGGGTCTGCAGGCGGCATTACCATCCCGGGCCCCAAGTTAGCTTATGAAGAACATTGTCATTCAAAATACCAGCCGTCCAACAAGCAAGCCTGTTCGGGCAAAGTATTGCTCATCCTTCATGTGCCGATTGCGCGGCTTCACATTTCGACGAAATTTAACCTCCGATGAGGCTTTGCTGCTTGTCCAGTTAAAAGATAGCCGCCTGGACGCAGCTATCCATATGCTGGCTGTCTGGACGGACCTGGCAGTGATATGGATCAACAACCAAGGTGTAGTGGTGGATTTATGCACCGCGCGGGCGTGGCGCCCTTTCTATATACCCAAACAGCCAGCGCGCTATATTCTTGAGATGGCACCCTCGCGCCTTTCAGAGTTCGCTATCGGAGACAAAGTTACACTTGAAGATGAAACTGAGGATTAACCTGTTTTTACTCATGTGTCTCCTCTTTGCGGTCCTCCCGGTGCGCGCCCAGGAGGAACAACCCCAAGGGCCAGTTTATACCGTACAGGCAGGCGATACCCTGGGGGGAATTGCCCGGCGATTCGGCCTGACAATAGATGAACTGGCATTAGCGAATGGCATCTCCAACCCGAATTTACTCTCGGAAGGCACCCAGCTGGTTATCCCGGGTTTAGACGGGATTCAAGGATTTTTAACCACGGTCACGGTCCCATTTGGCGAAAACCTGAGCAGTATCAGCCGTCGCTATCAGATAGATATTGCCCTGCTGGCACGTTTAAACCATCTCACCGCACCGTCGGAGCTATATGCGGGAGCAGACCTGGTGATCCCCCAAGAAGAGACAGGTGCAACCAACCTCACACGAATGGCTCTGGCTGAAGGTCAATCTTTGCTGGAGCTCTCTATATTAGCCGGAACCAACCCCTGGAGCGTTCTGAGAGGTAACCAAATAATGAATTCCTGGGGGGCGCTACCTGGTGACGTCTATCTACTACCTGGGGATGGAGAGGCTGGTCCTGGCGGACTGCCTGGAGCAATCCAGGATGTAGAGATAACGCCACTCCCTTTGCGCCAAGGTAAAGCCGGGGTGATTAAGATCGCTGCTCCGCAAGGATTGGAACTCGAGGGGTCCTTCATGGGATACCCGCTGAACTTCTTCTCCGACACTGAGGGGGGATATGTAGCCTTGTTCGGCATTCATGCCATGACAGAACCGGCCTTCTATCCCTTCCACTTGCAGGGCAAGCTTTCTGATGGCAGGCCTTTTACCTTCACTCAGAGGGTTGGGGTTAGATTGGAGGATTACCCCTTTGATCAGCCTTTGACCGTCGACCCGGCTACGATTGACCCGGCAATTACCCGTCCCGAAGACGCGCAGTGGTCAGCACTAGCGGCTACCGCCACGCCAGAACGCCTCTGGGGCGGACTATTCCGGATGCCTTCGCCACTTTCCCAGGAGTACTGCGTAGAAACCAATGAGTGCTGGACATCTCGCTTTGGCAATCGTCGCTCCTATAATGGGAGCCCATATGCCTATTTTCACACTGGGCTGGATGTTGCCGGGGGCACCGGCACCAAGATCTTTGCCCCCGCGCCCGGGGTTGTCGTATTCGCTGGTCCACTCACTGTGCGCGGCAACGCCACCATGATCGACCATGGGTGGGGTGTGTACACAGCCTACCTGCACCAATCAGAAATTATGGTTGAGGTTGGCGACCGGGTTGAGAGCGGGGATGAAATTGGCCTGGTAGGCGGCACGGGTCGCGTAGAAGGCCCCCATCTTCACTGGGAAGTTTGGGTGAACGGGATTCAGGTCGATCCCCTTGACTGGCTTATACAACCATTTCCATAGAGATTAAGCGTATCTGCTGGCTTGCGCCAAATACAAATGTCACGCTTGCTCACCCGTCATGATGCAGGTGTCCTGCCTCTGCATCTGGTTCATCGCGCAGGAGCTGCACGGCATGTGGCAGAACAGGCAGTACGACCCGCAAATTCTCCACTGCACCCTTAGGGCTTCCAGGCAAATTGATCACCAGCGTTCGCCCTCGGATGCCTGCCATGGCCCGAGATAGCATGGCATGCGGCGTGACCTGTAAGCTTGCGTAGCGCATGGCTTCAGAGATTCCCGGCGCCGCTCGCTCAATGACCGCAAGCGTCGCTTCTGGGGTCACATCGCGCCGACTAAAGCCTGTCCCCCCGGTGGTCAAAATTACATCCACTTCCCCCGAATCGACCCAATCGATTAGCGTCTCCTGGATAGCTATCAAGTGGTCGGGAATGACGCTAGTCCTGGCTACCACCCACCCCTGCTGCTTAACGACTGCCTGTATTGCTGGTCCAGAAGTATCAGCGCGCTCTCCTCGGGAGGAGCGATCAGAAACGGTCAAGATGCCGATGCGTAAGGTCATAAATCCTTCGCCATGACCGTGAGATTCATCGTCTCCCAGGCACGGCGCTTGTAAAAATTCACAACACCCCCGTTATCGTGAGCAATCAGCAAATATGCCCGGATGCAGCCTTTTTCTTTCAGCCTGCTTTCTACTTCATTCATCAAAGTATCCCCCAAGCCTCTACCACGGTACTCTTTGGCTACCGCGAGATGGTACACGAGGCCGCGCCGTCCATCAAAGCCTCCCAAGACGGTGCCGACAATATGATCATCCACTTCAGCCACCAGGAAAAGGTCAGGATCGCGTCCTAGTTTTTTCTGCGTCTCTTCCGGGGTATCGGATCGCCCAGGAATCACCCCAGGTCCTGAGGCCTCCCATAAAGCACTGACCGCTGGGTAATCCTGGGGGTATTGAAATTCACGGATTTTGAAAGCCAGTTCATCACCCTCAATCATCTTCCTGTCCTACCAGGTTAGCCCAAGGACCGTGGATGCCGTCATCGGTGACACCAAAGTAGTACCGATAACCTTGAGTAGTGCGCTGCACAAGGTCATAGCGAACACTCTTATCCTGCTTCTGAGTATGCACCAGGCCCAGATTTCCTTGCCACTGAATACCAGCTTGGGATAGATCAACAGGATAGCGTGAGAATCGGGTGATGGCATAGTGCCACAGACGGCGCGCTGAAGTACGCGTGACGTTTTTCACCACATTTCCATTGCGCAGGTCGCGCATTGTGTAATAGCGCGCCCCCTCACGCTCCTCCACGGCCACAACTTCAACCCCCGTGCGCGGAGGCGCCTCTTCTTCTACCTGAGCAGGTGCTTCAGGTAATGATACTTCAGCTTTCGATACAGCTTGGAATTCCTCCGCCTCTACTGCGGGTATTTGCCTCGGAATCCCTCGCTGAACCAAACCCACAATTTCATCCCGCACCGCCAGGGCAGTCTCGGCTTCAGAGCGCACATAGATCTTATTGTCATCGACAGCATATGGAGGATCGTCACCACCGGGAACGAGGATGCGGACGATCTTCTTCGCTTCGGTTTCGTGGACATCGAGCGAGCAATGCAGGGGTGGGCTGATGCGGTTGCTAATCTCCTTCTCCAATTGGGAGATGGCGTGCTCTGGATCGGGCACTCCCACCACGTTTTTATTCGGATCCTCGCTTAGGCCGATATACAGCGTACCGCCATTGGCATTGGCAAAGGCGCATACATCGGCGATGATTGCATAACGCTGTCCACCGCGCACCGCTAAGCCCTCATGAAAATCCTGGACGATGTTGGCGCCTTCTTCCCGGGCAGCGTGGATAAAATCAAATGCTGGCTCTTCTGTGTGGCGATGCGGACGGGTGCGGGCAAAGTCATTGCTGGTGAATAACTCCATCAAGGCTTCGAAACTAATCTCTGGGATGAGTACGTCAACCGCTCGATCACCCATACCCAGGTTTTTCTTCCGCTGGGGGTCGGCTGTCAGACGATGAGCATCAGAGCCCTGGATGCAGTGCATACGCCTTGGGTACTCCGGTTTGGTGCCGTTAAAGAAGGCTGCAGTGTTGCGTTTACCCTTTTGCTCCAGATCCGTCACTTCCAGGGCATGCAAATTGGGATCTTGAGTGTAGGCGATTTTGGTCTGCCCGCCAAAACCAAATCCGCGCATAGCGACGCCGTTGCTGGAATTGGCATGTGCAGCAATCACCAGACCACCAGCTTCAGCGATCAGTCGGTAAGCCGTCAGCACATCGCTTGTCGCACCAACAGTAGCCGATCCATCATCTAACTGGTCGGGCGGGATTCGCAGATCTAGCAAAAGATGCTCGATCTCACGCACCGGCTTATCTGGTGAGAAAACAGCCATGATGTGAAAGCCAAAAGTGGCAGTGAACTCAAAGCCAGGCAATACCAGTATTTTTTTAAGAAGACGACGGTATTCGTCCAATCGCTTTTGCTCGTCTGGCAAGAGTCGATTTAGTTTCTCTAAAAGCTCGAGTTGGTGAATCTCTTCTTTCATGCGCCGATAGCCGGAAACAGTATTATGGTCGGTCATAGAAACAATATCCAGACCGCGGGACTCAGCGCGCTGCAAGAATTCTAGGTAGCTAACCCCAGGCTGTAAGAAATCGCTAGAAGCTGGAGTGTGTAAATGCAAATCCATGGTGCGCCATTGCATCACGGCGCTTGTTTTTTTCTTTGCCATATTTTATCGGTGTACTTTCTTGATTTACCCATTTTTGGGTTAATGTTTGAGCATTTTAC
>Ga0224495_10002629_pt1 | contig 11586 bp, 10 predicted proteins | sample SF_Jul11_sed_USG_FD_168128 | JGI IMG/M metagenome (GOLD analysis project Ga0224495, IMG submission 168128) | Sediment microbial communities from San Francisco Bay, California, United States - SF_Jul11_sed_USGS_4_1 | ecosystem: Environmental > Aquatic > Marine > Sediment | place: USA: California...
TCAAAGCTGGAGCGGTACCAGCCGCGCGCAGCGCCTGATATGCCAGCCCCAGGCAGGGGAAACGATCGAAATCAGGCGCAAGAAAATTCAGCGTCGCCACCTTGAACAGATCCAGCGATGCCACGCCAGAATCGATGCGTTCCGGATATGCCAAGCCATAGGCAATTGGCGTGCGCATATCGGGGTTGCCAAGTTGCGCCAGCATCGAACCATCCACATATTCAACCAGCGAATGAATCACGCTCTGCGGGTGTATCACCACCTGTATATCATCGGCACTCGCTCCGAACAGCCAGTGCGCCTCGATGACTTCCAGTCCCTTGTTCATCATCGTGGCCGAGTCAACTGATATTTTGCGTCCCATCACCCAATTAGGATGCGCGCAAGCCTGTTCGGGCGTTACGTCTTGCAAATCAACAAGCGGTGTATTGCGGAATGGTCCTCCGGAAGCCGTAAGCAGAATACGGCGCACACCTTTGCCAAACGGATCACCGTCATATCCACTTGGCAAGGACTGATAGATCGCATTGTGCTCACTGTCGATCGGCAACAGTTTAGATCCGCTGGTGCGCACCGCATCCATGAATACCTTGCCCGCCATCACCAGGATTTCTTTGTTCGCCAGTAATATCTTCTTGCCGGCCCGCGCTGCTGCCAGCGTGGGCTGCAAACCCGCCGCACCGACGATAGCGGCCATTACTGCATCAACTTCCGGCAGCACAGCCACCTGTTCAAGCGCCATGACTCCAGACAACACTTCGGTGCTCAAACCCGCATCGCGCACACGCCGGCGCAATTGTGCCGCACCCTCCTCATCCAGCAGCACCGCAAAGATCGGCTTGAATTGACGGCATTGGTTGAACAACAAGTCAGCTTGCCGGTTTGCCGTTAATGCAATGACCCTGAACTTGTCAGGATGGCGCGCCACCACATCCAGCGTGCTGGTACCGATGCTGCCGGTGGAACCCAATATAGTGATTCGCTGCATGATTATTATTTTACCTGTTGCATCAAGATCACCAGCGCTGCGAGCGGCATGGTCGAGGTCAATGCATCGATACGGTCCAGCAAACCGCCGTGTCCAGGCAACAGCGCGCCGCTGTCCTTTACACCGGCTTGGCGCTTGATGGCAGACTCGAACAAATCGCCGATAACGGCCAATCCCACCCACCACCACGAAGCCAGCAGCAAAATGGGTAGCACTTCCCGCTGATTGAAATTGGGACTGAATCCCCATACCAGCACCACATAAATCGACACCCCGAGCATCGCACCCGCCACACCCTCCCATGTCTTGCCCGGACTTATGCTGGGGGCCAGTTTGTTTTTGCCGAATCTTCGCCCCGCGAAATAGGCCGAAATGTCAGCGACCCATACCAGTCCCATCACAAACAATAATAACCAAGGGCTGATGACACGCAGATCCAGCATCGCCAAACCGGTGGGTATCAGCACCGCCCATCCGGTCTGCATCATTATTATCGGCTGCCTGACCTTCCAGCCCGCAATCATCCATGTCGGCACAATGATTAGCCACAATAGGGCTGACACGGCATAGACTAGCATATGCAGCAATTTCTGCTGCTCGATGGCATGATTGGCATCGAACCAGACAAGACCCAACATCAGCAGCAGCGTCAACCACCAGAACAGATTCGCTTGCCTGACGCTGAGTTTGGACAATTTCGCCCATTCCGAAGTCCCCTGCAACACCATCAATATCACAAGTACAGACCACCCGGAAACAGGCAGTGCAAACAGTGCCAACAAAAATAGCATCAGCAAGATGACCGCAGTGATCACCCTTGTTTTAAGCATTTGCGCTTCCCTCCGGTTGCTGTTCCAGTTGCTCGCTGGTCCGGCCAAAACGGCGCTCACGCTGCTGATACGAGGTGATCGCCGTATTCAACTCATTGCGACCAAAAGCCGGCCACAATGTTCCGGTGAAATACAGCTCGGTATAAGCTAATTGCCACAGCATGAAGTTGCTGATGCGCTGCTCGCCGCCGGTACGGATAAACAGGTCCGGTTCAGGTACATCACTCATCGAGAGATAGGGTTGCAGGTCCTCCTCGCTAAAGGTTTGAGCGAGATGAGGATGATCCCTGAGCATGGCCTTTACTGCCTGCATAACATCCCAGCGCCCGCCATAATTCGCAGCGATAGTCAGTGTCAGTGAGGTATTGTCGGCGGTAAGTTGCTCGGCCTCCAGCATGGTCTGCTTGAGTTTGTCGTCGAAGCGGCTGCGTTCGCCAATGATCCTCAGACGGATATTATTTTCATGAAGTTTGGCGACTTCGCGCTCCAGCATGATCAGGAACAGCGACATCAGGAAAGAAACCTCTTCGGCGGGGCGCCGCCAGTTTTCGCTGCTGAAAGCAAATACCGTCAAATACCCCACACCCAATTCGCGACAGGCCTTCACCACCTCTCGAAGTGCTTCCACACCGCGTTGATGCCCAGCCACGCGCGGCATGAAACGCTGCTTAGCCCAGCGCCCGTTACCATCCATGATGATGGCGATATGGCGCGGGATACTGGGGACATCCGGGATGGTGCGGGTAGAACTGAACGGGAGGCGAGTCATTATCCTGAAAAAATCAATTAATCCACGAACAGCACGAAAAGGGATAAGTAGGCATTTCGTCGTCAGGCGGAAACTCGCAAAACATTCAAAAAGACTCCAAGTTGTAGATCGTTACCCAAAGGGTGAATGACGATATCGCCACTATGTATTTTTGTTTTGAGTCACTCTTGGACAGATCGCTGCAATAGAATTGCCCAAGTGGTCACTATTTTCGTACCAGCAGCAATCAAACTGCCATCAGATCTGCTTCTTTGGCAGCCAGTGCCTTGTCGATCTCTGCAACGAAACGGTCGGTTAATTTCTGGATCTCGTCCTGGGTGCGTCGCTCCTCATCTTCTGCGATTTCCTTATTCTTCAGAGCGTCTTTAAGCATGTTATTGGCATCACGGCGAATGTTGCGCACCGCAATCTTGGCTGTCTCGCCTTCGGACTTGATCACCTTGATCAGGTCACGTCGGCGTTCTTCAGTCAGCATCGGCATCGGCACACGGATCATGTCGCCGTTGGTGGCCGGATTCAATCCCAAGTCGGAATCGCGTATCGCCCGCTCTACCGGTCCGACCATATTCTTTTCCCAAGGCTGCACACCGATGGTGCGCGCGTCAACCAGCGTAATGTTGGCCACTTGGGTGATCAAAGTCGGGTTGCCGTAGTATTCAACCATCACATGGTCCAGCAATCCGGTATGAGCCCTTCCGGTGCGCACCTTGCCCAAGTCAACTTTCAACGCATCCAGCGACTTGTTCATCTTTTGTTCGGTAGTTTTTTTGATATCGGCAATCACAGCTCCCCCTCTGAGTCCAGTCAACACGCACCCTAATCTACTCGAACCAAGGTACCCTCACCTTCACCCATCACTACGCGCTTCAACGCGCCAGGCTTGAAAATACTGAACACGATGATCGGAAGATTTTGGTCCCGGCACAACGTCAATGCAGTCGCATCCATCACCCTGAGGTTCTTGCTGATCGCCTCATCAAAGCTGAGGGCCTGATAGCGGGTCGCCTTGGGATCCTTTTTCGGGTCTGCAGTGTATACGCCATCAACCTTGGTTGCCTTGATCACAACTTCAGCGGACATCTCCACACCGCGCAATGCAGCAGCAGTGTCAGTTGTAAAGAACGGGCTGCCTATGCCTGCAGCAAAGATCACCACCTTGCCATCTTCCAGATAACGCATGGCTTTGCCGCGTATGAAAGGCTCTGCCACCTGTTCCAGGCTCAGTGCCGACTGCACGCGGCAATCCAGCCCGGCGCTCTTCATCGCATCCTGCAATGCCATCGCATTCATCACTGTGGCCAGCATGCCCATGTAATCGGCTGTAGCCCGATCCATCCCTGCAGCAGCCGGAGCCACTCCGCGGAAAATGTTGCCGCCGCCGATCACGATCGCCACTTGCACACCCAGCCTCGCCACTTCCGCGATCTCGGCGACAATGCGCTCGATAACCTCGCGATTAATGCCGTAGCTGTCTTCGCCCATCAAGGCTTCGCCGCTGAGTTTGAGCAGGATGCGTTTATAGGCCGGCGTGCTCATGATGATCAGCCCTTGGCTGCAGCAGCAGCGGCAGCAGCCACTTCAGCAGCGTAATCTTCTACCTTCTTCTCGATGCCCTCGCCCACCACGAACATCTGGAACGCAGCAACCGATGCGCCCTTGCTTTTCAGCAATTGCTCAATAGTCTGCTTGCCATCCTCGGCCTTGACGAACACTTGGCCAAGCAGGGTCACCTCCTTGAGGAACTTCTGCACCGTGCCTTCGGCGATCTTGTCCAGCATCGCATCTGGCTTGCCTGCTTCACGCGCCTTTTCGATTGCGATGCGGCGTTCGGTTTCTATATCCACCGGATTCACACCGGAAGCATCGATCGATTTCGGTTTGCTCGCGGCTATATGCATACATAGATCACGGCCAAGCGATTCGTCACCACCGGTGAAATTCAACAGAACGCCAATCTTGCTGCCGTGCAGATAGCTGGACAGTTTTCCGGTGCTGGTTGTGTAGCGTTCGAATCGGCGGATGCTGATGTTCTCGCCAAGTTTCATCACCAGCGCTTTGCGTGTTTCCTCCACAGTGCCCGTACCATTGACGATCGCCATGCCGGACAAGGCTGTGATATCGGCAGGATTGCCCTTAGCTACGGTTTGGGAAAGATTTTTTGCAAATGCCATAAAGTCATCGTTCTTCGCAACAAAGTCAGTCTCGCAGTTTACTTCCGCGACTGCACCGGTTTTGCCATCAGGTGCGATGAATGTGCTGACCACCCCTTCTGCAGTCACACGGCTGGCTGCCTTGCTGGCCTTAGCGCCACTCTTGATGCGCAATTGCTCTTCAGCGACTTTCATATCTCCGTTGGATTCGACCAACGCTTTTTTGCATTCCATCATGCCGAGACCCGTCATCTCGCGCAGTTCCTTGACCATACTTGCAGTGACTTCTGACATCTTTTACTCCATAATGAACATTCAACAAAAAATATTAATCGGTTACAGCACCTATGCTTGCCGACGACACCAATTTTGCATATTTCGCCAGCACACCGCGCGTGTAGCGTGGCGCAGGAGGCTGCCAAGCAGCACGACGGCGCGCAATCTCTGCATCATTAACATTGAGTTGCAGCAAGCGTTGCTCCGCATCAATGGTCACCGAGTCGCCCTCATTGACCAGGGCGATTGTGCCGCCCACAGCCGCTTCCGGTGCAACGTGGCCTACCACCATGCCGTAAGTGCCCCCTGAAAACCGTCCATCCGTGATCAATCCGACTGAATCGCCCAGTCCTTCGCCGATGATAGCCGAGGTCGGCGACAACATCTCACGCATTCCGGGGCCACCCTTTGGGCCTTCGTAGCGGATGATTACCACATCTCCCGCCTTTATCTTCCGCGCCAGGATGGCTGCCATGCATTCTTCCTCGGATTCGAACACTCTTGCCGGCCCGGTGATCTTGGCCAACTTGATTCCGGTGATCTTTGCCACCGCGCCTTCTGTCGCGAGATTTCCCTTGAGGATCGCGAGATGCCCTTGCGCATAGATCGGATCGTTCCACGGGCGGATCACATCCTGATCCTTGCGCGGCTCGACCGGCAGCTCCTGCAAAATTTCCGCAATGGTCTGGCCGGTGATGGTCAGCGCATCACCATGCAGCACGCCGTTCGCTAGCAATATCTTCATTACCTGGGGTATTCCACCGGCCTGGTGCAAATCGGTCGCAACATATTTACCGGACGGCTTCAGGTCGCACAACACCGGCACGCGCGCGCGTATGGCTTCGAAATCATCAATGCTTAGCTTTACTTGCGCGGCATGCGCGATGGACAGCAGATGCAGCACCGCGTTGGTTGAACCGCCCACCGCCATGATCACCGCAATCGCGTTCTCGAATGCCTTGCGTGTCAGTAACTGGCGCGGCAGGATCTGCTTCCTGATCGCGTTCACCAGCACTTCGGCAGATTTCGCCGTGCTCTCTGCCTTTTCCAGATCCTCTGCAGACATCGTCGAGGAATACATCAGGCTCAGGCCCATCGCCTCGATGGCTGAAGACATGGTATTGGCGGTGTACATACCACCGCAGGAACCCGCACCGGGACAGGCATGACGCTCGATCTCCGTCAATTCCTTCTCGTCGATCTTGTGCGCCGTGAACTGACCGACCGCCTCGAAAGAACTGACGATGGTCAGGTCGCGGCCATGGTGGTGGCCGGGCTTGATGGTGCCGCCGTAAACGAAGATGGAAGGAATATTCATGCGCGCAATCGCGATCATCGCACCAGGCATATTCTTGTCGCAGCCGCCGATGGCAAGCACGCCGTCCATGCTCTGGCCGTTGCACACGGTCTCAATGGAATCGGCGATTACCTCGCGCGACACCAGCGAATATTTCATCCCCTCGGTGCCCATCGAAATGCCGTCAGATATGGTTATCGTGCCGAACACCTGCGGCATCGCACCGGCTTTTTTCAGCGCAGCTTCGGCGCGATCTGCCAAAGCACCGATTCCCATGTTGCACGGCGTGATGGTGCTGTGCGCGTTCGAAATACCGACGATAGGCTTTTCAAAATCCTTGTCACCAAACCCCACCGCGCGCAGCATGGCGCGGTTTGGCGAGCGCTGCACGCCTTGGGTAACGATTCTACTTCTGCGGTTGTCAGACATGGCTAATCACTTAATAAATGCCAGTTGTAAAAAAAGGGGCTCGCGCCCCTTTCTGCGACCTATTCCAGCTTAAGCGGCAGTTTGATCGGCAACCTGCTCGACCAATTCGTTCATCGCCTGGGCACGGCCTTCCAGCACTGCATCGGCAATACCGCGGGCATACAGGCGGATCGCCTGCGTGGAGTCGTCGTTGCCAGGAATAATATAGTCAACGCCGAGCGGGGAATTGTTGGTATCGACGACGCCGATCACCGGAATGCCCAGCTTTTGCGCCTCGACGATGGCGCCCTTCTGGTAGCCCACATCGATCACAAACAACGCTGATGGCAAACCTTGCATATCCTTGATGCCGCCTAGGCTGCGCTCCAGCTTTTCCAGTTCGCGCTTCATCATCAGCGCTTCTTTCTTGGATATTCTTTCATTCGCGCCATCGGCGGTCATCTGCTCCAGTTCGCGCAGGCGCTTGATGGATTCCTGCACGGTCTTGTAGTTGGTCAGCATGCCGCCCAGCCAGCGATGATTCACGAACGGGGATTCTGCGCGCACTGCCTCTTCCTGCAGAATGTCGCGCGCCTGACGCTTGGTCGCGACGAACAGGATGGTGCCTTTTTTCGCGGACAGCTTGCGCACGAATTTCTCGGCCTCGGCAAACATCTCCACGGTCTTTTCCAGGTTGATGATATGTATCTTGTTGCGGTGGCCGAAGATGTACGGAGCCATCTTGGGATTCCAGAAACGTGTCTGGTGTCCGAAATGCACACCAGCTTCAAGCATTTGACGCATAGTTACAGCCATGATTACTCCAAATGTAAGGGTTATAAACTACCGTTAGCCAGCCTGACCCTCCCAAATCTGAACTTGGCGGGCACCCCAACTTGCGCGAACGGGAAATTTGCTCCGGACTATTCCGAAGCGGCGCGCATTCTATCACCAATGCGGCATTTTGCTCAACTTAAACTGACAGTTAATAAAGCCAGCTGGTTTATTCGCGCAATATCGCCAACGGTGGCAGCAAGATCAACCTCCGTGTGCCCAGCCACCCAGCCAGCATCACCACTCCTATCCCGCCAAATCCTCCGGTCAGCCAGATCGCGATGCCGGTCTGATAGGGGATTTCCAGGACAAAGCGCGCCAGCACCCAGCCCAGCAGCAGCGCGCCCGCAGCGGAGAACAGCCCGCTCAACAATCCCAGCGCGGCAAATTCGCTTAGATGCAGCTTGCGCAGATAGCGGCTGTCGGCTCCCAGGGTGCGCAGGATTGCAGCTTCGTGGATGCGCTCATCCTGTGTAGCCAACAACGCCGCATACAGTACCGCGAGTCCGCTCAGCAGCGTGAACATGAACACCGCGCTCATGGTCTGAGAAATCTGGTCCATGATGTGTCGCACCTGCTCTATCATCGCCTCTGTGTCTATCAGCAGCAGATTGGTGAAATTCTTGACCAGCGCATTCGCGGACTGCACCTGGCTCGGGGATAGGTGGAAACTGGTGATGTAACTGGCCGGAAAATCCTCCAGCATGCCGGGAGCTGCGATCACGAAAAAATTCACCTGCATCGAATCCCACTGCACCTTGCGCAAGTTCATCACCCTGGCGCTGAACCGGCTACCTGCCACATCATAGGTCAGCGTGTCGTACATGTTGATGCCCAGCGTCTTCGCGATACCCTCTTCGACGGATAGCTGTCCTTCACCTTTCAGTGTTGAATCCCCAGCTATCAATCCTCTATCCTTCCACCAAGTGCCTTGCACCAGTTCGTTATTCCTGGGCAGATCAGCCGACCAGGAAAGATTGGTTTCGCGTTCTGCCAGCCCGCGCGCACGCGGATCGGGATAATCGTCGCCGCTGATCGCGCGCTGGTTGATCGCGACCAGGCGCCCGCGCACCATAGGGAATAATTCCGGCTGCGGTAATTTTTGCTGCGCAAAAAAATCCCCCACCGCCGCGCGCTGGTCGGGCTGGATGTTGACGATGAAGCGGTTGGGCGCATCCGGCGGCAGGCGCGAACGCCAGCTTTCCATAAGGTCGGCGCGTACAAAGGTGAGCAGCAGCAAGGCCATGCCGCCGAGGCTGAGCGCGACGATCTGCACCGCGTTGCTGCGTCCGTGCCGCGCGAGATTGGAGAATGCCAGATTAAAAATAGTAGCATTGCCGAATTTCGCCAGCGCGCGCAGCATCACCCAGGCCAGCAAACCGAACACCAATAATCCCGCCGCCAATCCACCCAATACCGTCAACCCCAATTTCAGCGAACCGGCCTGCCACAAAAACAGCCCGCTCAATACCACGCCACCGGAAATATACAACAGCCAGGTATTCGCTTGCGGTGCACCCAGCTCGCGGCGGATCACGCGCAACGGCGAGACGCTCTTCAATTGCCACAGCGGCAGGAAAGCAAAGCCCAGCAACAGCGCCATGCCGCTTGCCGCCGCCTGCCACATCGGCGTCCAGCCGGGCGCAGGCAATGTGGCATCACGCATAGCTGCGATGGATTCCACCAGCACCGCCTGTGACGCATAACCGAGCATACTGCCCAGCAGCACCGCGCAGCAGCCCAGCAACAGGAACTGATACAAAAAGATGCGCAGCACTTGAGCCTGATCCGCTCCAAGGCAGCGCATCATCGCGCAGCTATCCAGATGCCGCGAGATGAAATGCCGAGCCGCCAGTGCCAGTGCAACCCCGGCCAGCACCACGGCAGTAAGGGCAGCCAGACCCAGGAAATGCTCGGCGCGCTCCAGCGCGGTACGTATCTCGGGGCGCGCATCGCGCACATCCTCCAGCTTCTCACTGATAGTCAAGCGGCTTTGCAACCATGAACGCAGATCGGCCACCTGCTTCGCTTCGCCTGCCACCGCCAGACGGTAGCCGATGCGGCTGCCTTCCTGCACCAATCCGCTGGCGGGAAGATCTTCCGCATTCAGTATCACGCGCGGCGCAAAACTCGCGAACCCGACCGACTGATCCACAAAGCGCACCACCCGCGCTGCCACTTTCAAGTGCAGCTCGCCTACGCCCACCTCGTCGCCTAACCGCAAGCCCAGACGCTGCATCAGCCGCTCGTCCGCCCACAACGTGCCGCGTTCGGGGATGGTGCTGTTCTCGTTTTTAATCACCTGCTGCGCGCCATCGTCGATGATGATCTTGCCGCGCAAGGGGTACCCTGGCTCCACCGTCATGATGTCCGCCAGCAGATTGTCATTCCTGCCCGTCACCATGCTGGGAAATGCATCCGACCCGATCACGTGCAACCCGCGCTGCTTTGCAGCATCGCGATACGCTTTCGGCAATGGCCTTGTCGACAAGATGCGCAAGTCCGCGCCGATCAAACTGGTCGCTTCCTGTTGCAGCGCCAGCCGCACCCGGTCGGCAAACAGCCCGACGGTGGAGATACTGCCCACGGCCAGCACCAGCGCGATCAGCAGCACGCGCCATTCCCCGGCGCGCCAATCGCGGCGCAGCAGATTGAGGGAAAGACGGAAAATATTCATAACTTATTTTGTCTGCTTGGAAATACCTTGTGCAAAATTCCTGATCCCGGAAATTGCAGGTACCCATGGCAATTGACTATCGCAATAAATGTTCGCAGTCGGCACCACATCCTGCGCATCAGTTATTCCCCCAAGGTAAATCATGACAAAACCGGGATATCGTGCATTCATGTTAAACAGCGGACTGCCGCACTGTTTGCAAAAATGCTTGTGCGCATTTTCTTTCATCAGAAAAGCCTCAATGAAATCTCGTCCTGAGGTGATTTCCAATGCTGTTTCATGGACAACCGCATAAGTGCTGAAAGCTGCGCCACTATGTTTGCGGCAAAAATCGCAATGGCAATTCACCACCGCCCTGGGTGCGCTATCCACCTTGAATTGCACTGAATTGCAAAAACAGGAGCCTTTAATGCCCATATCATTCCCCTTCAAATTTACGTGTAATACATCACATCACCCGCCCCGCCGCCAGGTGCAATTGCCGGTTGCAGCGCCGTGCCAGCGCTTCGTCGTGGGTGACGAGGATCAGTGTGGTTCCTTGCGACTGATTCAGCTCCAGCAGCAATTCGATGATCTGGCTGCCGGTGGCGGCGTCAAGGTTGCCGGTAGGTTCGTCGGCGAACAATATCTTGGGCTGGACGACGAAGGCGCGCGCGATGGCCACGCGCTGTTGCTCGCCACCGGAGAGGTGCTTGGGCAGGTGCGACATACGATGAGAGAGACCAACGCGCCGCAAGACTTCGCTGGCACGTTTGCGCGCATCGGCCGCACCGTGCAGTTCCAGTGGCAGCATCACATTTTCCAGCGCGGTGAGCGCGGGCAGCAACTGGAACGACTGGAACACGAAACCCGCGAGGCGACCGCGCAGGCGCGCGCGGCTGTCTTCGTCGAATGAGAAGATGTCCGTGCCGTCGAGGTACACCGTGCCGCTGCTGGGCGCGTCCAGGCCTGCCAGCAGGCCGAGCAGTGTGGACTTGCCGGAACCGGACGCGCCCAGTATAGCCAGGCTATCGCCTTCCTCGACGCTGAAATTGACTTCGCGCAATATGACCAGCGGCTGGACATCCCCTTCTTTCGATGGGCTTGTTACTTGCTTGCCGAGATTAATTGCCTGCACAATCGCTGTCATGAAAACCTTATCTTTGAAATTTATCCTGTTGATCGCCGCGCTTTGCCTGCCGTTAAATTCATTTGGGCAAACGAGTAATGATCATGCCGCAAAAAACATCCTGGTGTTCGGCGACAGTCTATCAGCCGGATATGGCATCGCCATAGAAAAAAGTTGGGTCAATTTGTTGCAGCAGGAATTGATACGCATCCAGTCGGGGTTCGGCGTCGTGAACACCAGCATCAGCGG